>Ga0209035_10001106_pt1 | contig 10963 bp, 12 predicted proteins | sample MarorgKNORR_S2LV_6_FD_188220 | JGI IMG/M metagenome (GOLD analysis project Ga0209035, IMG submission 188220) | Marine microbial communities from the Southern Atlantic Ocean, analyzing organic carbon cycling - AAIW_A/KNORR_S2/LV (SPAdes) (version 2) | ecosystem: Environmental > Aquatic > Marine...
AGCGGGATTCTCCATTTTGATCTGACACGAAGGCTTGGCCTTCTAATTGTTGTGCCTGGCGTTGTTGCATTTGGCCGCTCATGGCCATAGACATCACTGCCATGCGCAAGGCAATGCCATAACCCACTTGGTTAAGGATCATAGATTGCGGGCCGTCTGCCACCGCCGATTCAATTTCAATGCCGCGGTTGATGGGGCCCGGGTGCATAACAATGGCGTCTGGCTTAGCCTTGGCCAAGCGCTGGGTAGTCAGGCCATAGAGGCGGAAATATTCACCGGCAGAAGGTAAAAAGGCCGACGCCATACGTTCTGTTTGTAGCCGTAGCATAATGACAACGTCTACGTTTTCTATGCCGTTGTCCATATTTGAATGGGTTGTAACTCCCATGCTATCGATAGCGTGGGGCATTAGAGTGTTGGGCCCCACCAAACGAATATCTGTGCAGCCTAGGGTTTTTAGTGCGTGAATTTGATCCCGCGCTACCCGCGAATGCAGAATATCGCCGACAATCGCTACTGATAGTGGCTCAAAGTTACCTTTATGACGGCGTATGGTGAGCATGTCGAGCATAGCTTGAGTGGGGTGTGCATGGCGGCCGTCGCCAGCATTGATGATGGCAACATCCGGTGTGACTTGTGAGGCGATGAAATGCGCTGCCCCCGAATCACTATGGCGTACTACAAACATATCGCTATGCATGGAGCGTAGGTTTTGTAATGTGTCTAGCAAGGTTTCGCCTTTGCTAGTCGCCGATGTTTTTATATCTAAGGTTAAGACGTCTGCCGATAAACGCTTTGCAGCAAGTTCAAAGGTGCTGCGGGTACGGGTAGAGTTTTCAAAAAATAAATTCACTACCGTGCGGCCACGTAATAGTGGAACCTTCTTTACTTCTTGATTGCCGACCACCACAAACGAGTCGGCGGTGTCTAAAATGCGCTCGAGCATTAACCTATCTAGGCCTTCTGGCGTTAAAAAGTGGCGCAGTTCACCGCTTGAGGTGAGCTGTAAATTAGCCAGGTTAGTCATGGGCAGCCTGCTCGGTAATGGATAATGATAAAGGGTTTGGGCCGTTGAGTTGTAAGTATTGACCCGCATCTAAACTCAGCGTGAGGGCACACACGTCGGCCTGAATCGGTAGCTCTCTTTGGTCGACGCTACACAGTGTAACTAGCTTAATACTGGCTGGACGGCCAAAGTCGAAGAGTTCATTCATGGCTGCGCGAATGGTGCGCCCGCTCATCAGTACATCATCCACCAATAATAAATGCCGGTCGTTGATATTGAATGGCAGAGAAGACGGGCTCACTTGAGGGTGCAGGCCGTTTTTAGAAAAATCGTCGCGGTAGAAGGCAATGTCTAGCTGGCCTAAGGGCGCTTGAAGATGTTCTGCAACAGCCTGCGCTAGCCAAACACCCCCTGTATGTATGCCAATCACAAGGGGCTGGTCTAGGCCCTGTTGAGTGACGAGGTGATCAACTTGTTCGAGCAGCTTATTAACAAGAGCGGGTGTGTCGGCCAACTCTGGGTGGCGTGGGTGTTCTGTAGCTCCCATTAGGCGTTCTCTATCAGCTGATTACATGTTGGCATATTGTAACAGCTATTAGGGTAGTTGTTGAAATTGCAGTAATTATTCTACTAATGGCAGTGTAGATAGCCGGTGTTCGTGTTCATTAAACCAGCTTTGTAAGATTAAGCCCGCTGCGATACCGTCGACGCCGTGTTTTTTCCAGTCTGTGCCGCCCCCGCCATGGAGGTGTTCTTGTTTGGCTTCTTGGGTAGATAAACGTTCATCAACCACATAACAAGGCAGGTCAAATCTAGCACTGATGCGATTAGCAAATTTACGCGCTCTTAATGCCATTTCACTGATAGAGCCGTCCATATTATAAGGGATGCCAACCACCAAGGCCTGAGCTTGCCACTCCTTGACCAGTGCTTCTAGAGTGGGCCAGTTGGGGATGCCGTCTTGGGCTTTTATGGCGGGTAGCACGATAGGTTGGGTAAGTGGGCTGCTGGCAAAAGCTGCGCCAATGCGCTTACTGCCAAAGTCGAAGCCAAGCAGGTTAAGTGGTTTATCCATGGCCAATGTGCGGCGAAATAAGATTGATGTCTATACCCAATAGGTCTGCGGCAGCTTGGAAGCGGTCTTCGGGAGGCATGTTAAATACAATATCGGCATCAAATGGACAGCACAACCACGAGTTATCTGCTAATTCTTGTTCTAGTTGACCAGGGCCCCAGCCAGCGTAACCTAGGGCGATTAAACTATGCTCTGGCCCGGCTGAATGGGCTATGTCGTCGATCACGTCGGAAGATGTGGTAAGGCATAAGTCCTCTGACACACGGATGCTCGACTTCCATTGCTTATTGTTCAAAGGGGTATGCAATACAAAACCATGCTCAGGCTGTACTGGTCCACCAGTGAAAATAGGTTGTTCTACATTAGCAACATTGTTGTCGGTGATATTTAGTTGCGGCAAAATGTCGTTGAAGGCAATGTTGTTAGCGCGATTAATCACTAAGCCCATGGCGCCTTTTTCACTGTGTTCACAAATGTATACCAGGCTACGAGTGAAGTTTTCATCCTCCATTTGTGGCATGGAGATCAACATAAAATTATGCAAGCTGTGTTTGTTAGTTGTGTCAGACACTAAGCACTCCTTGCGGCAAGTAGTTGGCTGATGTGCTGCATTAAATCACCGGCAATGTCAGACCCTGTTTGGTCATCAATTTCACGAATACAGGTTGGGCTGGTGACGTTGATTTCGGTGAGCGAATCGCCAATCACGTCTAGGCCTGCAAAATGAATTTCTTTGGCTCTTAGGGTGGGGCCTATTTGCTCACAAATCCAGCGGTCACGGTCGGTTAGAGGGCGGGCCACACCAGAGCCGCCAGCGGCCAAATTACCACGAGTTTCGCCAGAAGATGGAATGCGCGCCAACACAGATGCCACAGGCTCGCCGTTAATCATAAGGATGCGTTTGTCGCCGTCTTTAATTTCTGGCAAATAACGTTGGGCCATGATTTGAGTTTGGCCAAATTCTGTGAGGGTCTCAATAATCACGTTAAGGTTAGGTTCATCCATACGAGCGCGGAAGATGGAAGCCCCGCCCATGCCATCTAAAGGCTTTAGAATAATGTCTTGGTGCAGTGTGTGGAATGCCTTTAATACGCCAGCATCACTGGTCACCACAACCTCTGGGCAACATTCAGGAAACTGAGTGGCAAATAACTTCTCGTTACAGTCGCGCAAGCTTTGTGGTTTGTTGATAATTAACGCGCCGGCGTCTTCGGCTTGGCTTAGCAAGTAGGTGGTGTGTAAAAATTGCGTGTCGAATGGCGGGTCTTTGCGCATTAAAATAACGTCAAGGTCACCCAAAGGCTGGGCGCTTTGCTCGCCTAATTCAAAAAAATGATCGGGGTCACGCATAACCGATAGCGGTGTCATGAGGCCCATTGCCACGCCTTGGTTGGCGTATAAGTGCTGGGGTTCCATGTAGTACAAACTCCAACCCAAATCTTGTGCAGCCCATAACATGGCTAAAGAGCTGTCTTTTTTGTAGTTGATGTTATGAATCGGGTCCATAACAATGCCGAGTTTGATGGTCATGGTGTTTGTGTCTCTGAATGCGGGTTAAAAATCACCCCAAATGTGCTGCAATAAGGTTAGTGCAGCTACGGGCGCGGTCTCGGTACGAAGAATGCGAGGCCCTAAACGTAATCCAGTATAGCCTTGCGCTTGGGCTTGCTCAACTTCTAAGTCAGTTAATCCACCTTCGGGGCCAATAAGTAGGGCGCAAGATTGAGGTGTCTGTTGATCAACTAAAGCTTGAGTTTGGTGTGGGTGCAATACTAACTTGGTGTCGGCAGCGGTGTCGTTAATCCAGTCTTCAAGGGGTGTTGGACAATGGATTATAGGGATGTGAATACGGCCACTTTGTTCGCAAGCGCTAATGGCAATTTGCTGCCAATGGCTTAAACGTTTTTCCTGCCGTTTGGGGTCGAGCTTAACTTCGCAGCGACTACTAAACAGCGGGGTGATTTCATTCACACCAAGTTCAGTGGCCTTTTGAATCACGTAGTCCATGCGTTCACCACGTGACATCACTTGGCCCAAATGCGTGTGCAAAGGGGAAGCGTTTGGCCCTGCTAAATTAGCAGTAGCAAACACTTCTACACGTTTTTTGTGCACTAAGGTGATGTGAGCACTTACTTGCGCTTCATCGTCATTAAACAATATAAGTGGCTGCTCTTCCTGCATGCGCAATACCTTGCCTATATAGTGGCTCGCCGCCTCTCCCAGAACAATGGTTTGTTCCAATGGTAGAGGTTGCGGTACATATAGGCGAGGCAAGCGCACGGCTTATAGGCCTGCTGCTTTACGTAAGGTTTCGGCTTTATCTGTGAATTCCCAAGTGAAGTTAGGGTTGTCACGGCCAAAGTGGCCATAGGCTGCGGTGTCACGGTAGATCGGGCGTTTAAGATCTAACATTTCTACTAAACCGCCCGCTTTAAGATCAAAGTGCTCACGTACTAGTTGCTCAATGGCTGCGTCACTGATCTTGCCAGTGCCAAAGCTATTAAGGCTAATAGAGGTGGGTTCCGCCACACCAATGGCGTAAGAAATTTGAATCTCACATTTATCGGCTAAACCCGCCGCCACAATGTTTTTAGCCACGTAACGACCGGCGTAAGCTGCACTACGGTCAACCTTAGACGGGTCTTTGCCAGAGAAAGCGCCGCCGCCATGACGGGCCATGCCGCCGTAGGTGTCGACAATAATCTTACGTCCAGTAAGGCCGCAATCGCCAACAGGGCCGCCAATTACAAAGTTACCCGTTGGGTTAATGTGATATTGCGTGTCTTCGGTGAGCCATTGGGCTGGAATCACTGGACGAATGATGTGTTCCATTACTGCGCTGCGTAAGCTGTCTAGATCAATGTTGGCACTGTGTTGTGTCGAAAGTACAACTGCGTCAATAGAGTGCGGCTTGCCGTCTTCGTCATAGCGAAAAGTAAGCTGGCTTTTGGCGTCTGGGCGTAACCAAGGCAAGGTGCCATCTTTACGTACTTTAGCTTGTTGTTGCACTAAACGATGGGCGTAATGAATAGGTGCGGGCATCAAACTTGGGGTTTCATTGCTGGCATAACCAAACATTAAACCTTGGTCTCCAGCGCCTTGTTCTTTGCTGTCGTCTGAGCTTTCATCTACACCCATAGCAATGTCGGAAGACTGCTTGCCTATGGCGTTAAGAATGGCGCAAGAAGCACCGTCAAAACCCATGTCAGAAGAGGTGTAACCAATGTCTTTAATAACGTCGCGCACAATTTCTTCAATGTCCACCCAAGACTCGGTGCGTACTTCGCCCGCCACTAACACAAGGCCAGTTTTGATCAGGGTTTCTACCGCAACACGGGATTCGGGGTCTTTTTCGAGCATGGCATCAAGGATGGCGTCTGAAATTTGATCGGCAATTTTATCAGGATGTCCTTCGGACACTGATTCGGAGGTAAATAGAGTGTATTGGTTCATAACCATGCCTCGTAATTGAATACTAGAAGATGCTTTACGGACATCTTTAGCAGTGACTTAATTACCAGCCTAGAACGATGTTCTGGCGAGTGCCTCGATTTTGCGGAGGGAGTGCAAAATCAGGCGCTATTATAGGACATTGCACCTCTGACTGGAAGTGTAGTCGTTGTCTACTATACTTATTGATGCGCTCAATCAATAAGGTTTACGGATGAATTTTGTAAAGGATTACTTTCAAATAGTTCAGCTTAGTACTAAACTGGTACTATAGTCATGCCGCCAAAAATAAAAACGTTAGTCAGAGACTTAGAAAAAGCGGGATTTATAAACCGTGGAGGCAAAGGAAGTCATAGAAACTTTATGCACCCTAGTGGTTTGAAAGTGACTATTTCAGGCAAACTTGGTGCGGATGCGCTGCGTTATCAAGTAAAAGAAGTGGCCGCGAAAGTGGCTGAGACCAAGCGGTAGAAACTAGGAATGAGGCTAATGAAAGACTCGGATCGATATTTGAAATTAGTAGAGTGGTCTCACGAAGATCAGTGTTACCTTGGGTCTGCTCCAGGCCTGATTGGGCACTGTTGCCACGGCGACGATGAGGCTGAGGTTTATGGTCAGTTGTGCGTGATTGTTGATGAATGGATTGCAATACATCGCAGCGACGGCCTGCCTTTGCCGAGTTCGTTTGTGGGTAAGGATTTTTCGGGCAAGTTTGTGGTTAGAGTGGGTCAAGACCTACACAAAGCGTTGGCAATCAAAGCTGCTAATTCTGGTACTAGCCTCAATCGGGTGTGTACTGACGCATTACAAAAATCCATTGTGGCCAATTAAGGAGGTTCCTTTGAAAGATACACACCCCTTAATAAGCCGATTTGTCGAGTCTGTTAAGTGCCTCAACTGATGTCTGAATAGCGCTACCGTTTACATGCGACCAGACGGAATGTTGTCGCGTTTGGCTTCGGTGATGGCTCGAGCGCGGTCAACTCCAATATCCTTTAACATTTCTGCAGACAGGGTTGCCAATTGGCGGCGTTCATTCGAGATGGTCCGTTTGAGGCGTTGCTCTTGTAGGTGGCGGGTGGCCCATGTTGATAGTCGATCCATAACTCCAGAAGTATCGGTAGTCATTGTTTGTGGGTAAGTGTGGGCATAAGTAGTCATGATATCTCCTATCAATATTTGTTGGATTGGTTGGCGCTTTATTAACGCAAGTTGACTATAGGCTAAACTGTGCGTATAAGTAAAACGAATATTATTGATGTTTGAGTTCACAAATAATGATGACTAGTAGCCGCTTAAAAAATTTAGACTTGGGCACCCTGCGAAGTTTCTCAACGATTGCTGAATCGGGCAGTATGACCCGTGCTGCAGCTCGTTTATTTATGACGCAATCGGCGATTAGCATGCAAATTAAACGCTTGGAAGCAAGTTTAGGCTTAGAGCTCTTTGATCGCACGGCTAAGGGCATGATTGCCACTAGCGCGGGTGAGCAGTTATTAGGCTACGCGACTCGTTTATTGGCCATTAACGACGAGGCCATAGGCCGGCTCACGTCACTGGACTACGAAGGTCAGATTAGATTAGGTGTTCCTTCTGATGTTATTTATCCCCTTATGCCTGACATTTTGAAAAACTTTAACCGCGACTATCCGCGTATTCAACTCAAGCTGTCCTGCGCCAATTCTAAAGTGTTAAAGCAGCAACTGAATCAAGGTTTGTTGGACGTGATCCTAACCACTGAGAAGGAGTCCGGCACTGGAGGCCAGGTTATTGGTACCCAACGGCTGGTGTGGACAGGCGCCAAAGATGGGCAAGTATGGAAACAAACGCCGCTACCTTTGGGTATGTCGAAAACCTGTGCTTTTAGGCCTAGTGCCATTAAAGCTTTAGAGGAGCAGGGTATAAGCTGGGTAGACTTAGTCACGACAGACGACTATACCGCTGCCGAAGCCATGACCGCCGCTGATCTTTGTATCTGCGTAGAGTTGGGTTGTGCCTTGATTACCGGCCGTGCGCCCATTGATCACGGGGGCTTGTTGCCGCAACTGCCGGATTGTTTTTTGGTGGTGTATTGTGCAGACGATTCCCCAAGCGTCACGGTAAGTGAGTTAATGGGTTATTTGCAACGCGGATTCGCCTAATTAGACAGGCGTAGGATTGATTGCTAATAAATAGAGAATAATGCTGTAAGAATAGCGTTTGTACATTGTTTCTTAGGCCTGAGTAAGGGAAAATACATCGCATAATTTAAGCAGTGTAATTAACCTTTTAAAGGACGTTTTTCATGCCTACCCGTCGCGACTTAGCTAACGCCATCCGAGCCCTCAGTATGGACGCTGTCCAACAAGCGAATTCTGGTCATCCAGGCGCCCCTATGGGCATGGCAGATATTGCCGAAGTGTTGTGGAATGATTTCATGAACCACAACCCAGCCAACCCAGAATGGCTTAACCGTGACCGCTTTGTATTGTCTAACGGCCATGGTTCCATGTTGTTGTACTCCTTGTTGCACCTTAGCGGCTACGACTTGTCCATTGATGACGTTAAAAACTTCCGTCAGTTACACTCCAAAACAGCGGGTCACCCTGAATACGGTTACGCGCCGGGTATCGAAACCACCACTGGCCCATTAGGCCAGGGCATCACCAATGCCATTGGTATGGCGATGGCAGAAAAAACCTTGGCAGCGCAGTTTAACCGTGACGGCCACAATATTATCGATCACAACACTTTCACTTTTGTGGGTGACGGTTGTTTGATGGAAGGCATCTCCCACGAAGCGTGTTCTTTGGCGGGTACCTTAGGTTTAGGTAAGCTAATTGCATTTTATGACGACAATGGCATTTCTATTGACGGCGAAGTGGAAGGTTGGTTTACCGACGATACTCCTAAGCGTTTTGAAGCATACGGTTGGCAAGTTATTCCAGCAATAGATGGTCACGATGCAGACGCCTTGTTTGCAGCGGTTGAAGCGGCTAAAGCTAATACGGATCAACCGACGTTGATTTGCTGCAAAACCATCATTGGTTTTGGTTCGCCAAACAAAGAAGGCAAAGAAGACTGCCACGGCGCACCACTTGGTGTAGACGAAATTGCACTGGCTCGTAAACAGCTTGGATGGAACCACGGTGCATTTGATATTCCGGCTGACATTTACGAAGAGTGGAACGCCCGCGATGCCGGTGACGACGCGGAACAATTATGGAACCGTGACTTTAGTGAGTACCACCAGGCTCACCCAGAATTGGCAGCCGAATTGCTCCGTCGTGTAGCCGGCGACTTGCCAGCCGACTTTGACGCCCAAGCCCAAGCCTATGTTGAGCAGTTGCAGGCCGAAGGCTCAAACATTGCTAGCCGTAAAGCGTCACAAAACACCATTAACGCCTTTGGCCCATTGTTGCCAGAAATGTTAGGTGGCTCTGCAGACCTTGCTGGCTCTAACCTTACTAAGTGGTCAGGTTCACAAGTGATCACACAAGATGATGCCAGCGGCAACTACGTGAATTACGGAGTGCGTGAATTTGCTATGTCGGCCATTATGAATGGTATGGCGTTACACGGTGGTTTTATTCCTTACGGTGCAACCTTCCTAGTGTTTATGGAATACGCGCGTAATGCCGTACGTATGGCAGCATTGATGCGCCAGCGTGTGTTGTTTGTATACACCCACGACTCTATTGGTTTGGGCGAAGACGGCCCAACTCACCAGCCGATTGAGCAAATTGCCAACTTGCGTTTAACGCCACATTTAGACACATGGCGTCCATGTGACACGGTTGAATCTGCCGTGGCGTGGAAGTCTTCTGTACAGCGTGTAGATGGCCCATCGGCGTTGATCTTCTCGCGTCAAAACTTGCCTCACCAAACTCGTGACGCTGGCCAGTTAGCTAATGTGGCACGTGGTGGTTACATCTTGCAAGACTGTGACGGCGCACCAGAAGCCATTATTATTGCCACGGGTTCAGAAGTGGGCATCGCCCAACAAGCCACCGACGCGCTAACGGCCCAAGGCAAAAAAGTACGTTTGGTGTCTATGCCATGTACCGAAGCCTTTGAACGTCAAGACGCTGCTTACCGAGCGCAAGTGTTACCGGCTAATGTCACTGCACGTGTTGCAGTAGAAGCAGCTCACGCCGACTACTGGTACAAGTACGTTGGTTTGGGTGGCACAGTGATTGGCATGACCGACTTTGGTGCCTCTGCACCTGCAAATGAGTTGTTTGAAATGTATGGGTTTACGGCCGACAACATTGTTGCCGCTGTAACCAACCTACTTTAAACAGTGGCCCAATTGCCACGCCTTGCCATTAACGGATACGGTCGTATTGGCCGTGCCGTATTGCGCGCTATTATTGAGCGTGGCTTGCAGGATCAACTGCAGCTGGTGGCCATTAACGACCTAGGTATTGCCGAATCTGTAGTGTATGAAACGCGTTATGACTCTGTTTATGGTGCCTTTCCTACCACTGTAGAAGCCACCCCTAACGGTATGTTGGTGGGCCCGGGTGATCAGCAGCAACAAGTACAGCTGCTGCAAGTGGCAGAAGCCTCTAACTTGCCATGGGGCGAGCTGGACGTGGACATTGTTTTAGAGTGTTCGGGCAAGTTTAGTAACCGTTCATTGGCTCAGCAACACTTGGATGCCGGTGCAGGCAAAGTGCTGATTGGTGCGGCGGCGGGTACAGACGTAGACTTAACCGTTGTTTATGGCATTAACCACGAACAGATTAAGCATGAGCACCGCATTGTATCTAATGCCTCGTGCACCACTAACTGCATGGCGCCAGTGCTCAAACCTTTGTACGACGCTGTAGGTATTGAAGACGGTTTAATGACCACCATTCATGCCTACACCAATGGCCAAGTGCTCACTGATACCGTGATTGATAAAACCGATTTGCGACGCGGACGTTCGGCCACTCAATCCATGATTCCAACCTCTACTCACGCCACCGATGCGTTGGGCTGGGTGTTGCCGGAATTAGCCGATAAAATTACCGGCATGTCCATGCGTGTACCTACCATTAATGTCTCAGTTGTAGACTTGGTGTTTCGTCCCAGCCGCGATGTAAGTGTTGATGAAATTAACGACATCATGGCCAAAGCAGCAGCTAGCGATCCATATAATGTGTTGGGTTATAACACTCAACCGTTAGTATCCATCGACTTTAACCATTGTGCTAAGTCGGCCAGTTTTGACGCCACACAAACCTTAAAAATGGGCCAACTTGTAAAGATTTTGGCTTGGTATGACAACGAATGGGGCTACGCTAATCGTATGATTGATGTGGCTCTAAGCATGTTTAAAACTGAAACTTGTAACTCTGAAGCTAGCCCAATAAACGTTTAGGAATTCTTATGACCATCATTAAAATGACCGATTTAGATTTACGTGGCCAACGTGTACTGATTCGTGAAGACCTTAACGTGCC
>Ga0209035_10001108_pt1 | contig 10952 bp, 8 predicted proteins | sample MarorgKNORR_S2LV_6_FD_188220 | JGI IMG/M metagenome (GOLD analysis project Ga0209035, IMG submission 188220) | Marine microbial communities from the Southern Atlantic Ocean, analyzing organic carbon cycling - AAIW_A/KNORR_S2/LV (SPAdes) (version 2) | ecosystem: Environmental > Aquatic > Marine >...
TAATTAAAACTTCCATTTTGTACTGCTTGCTGTTGACGTACTTGTATTAGTGGAAATAATGTACCATGAATATGGCCAACCCTTAGTTAAAGTAACTTCTGCACTTGTAGAAGTGGTAGTTTGTGATATCGATTCAGAAGTTAATAGATTTTTAATTACTAAAGTATAAGAATCTGTATTGTCAGATTTGTTCCATTCAAACTTAACAGCATCTACTTCTAAACACTCAGAATTATTGGCAGGTTTTGAAAGCGTTGCTGCTGAAGGAGCTACTGGTCCTGGGGGATCAACTGGTCCTCCACCACCACCTCCATCACCACCTCCATCTGAGCCGCCAGAGCAAGATATTAATGCTATTGAAAAAACATAAAAGGATAAAATTAATATCTTTTTCATTTTCTTATTACTTTAATGGTTTTATTGATTGTTTTAGAGTTCACATTTAAAATATAAAGTCCTGATTTAATGCTAGAAAAAGAAACGTCAATGGATCTTGAATATGGCACTTGATCGTTTTTAGTCCAAATCACTCTTCCTGTGATATCAAAAAGGGTAATATTTATGTCTTTATCATTACCTCCAACCCATAATTTTGATGATGAATTAGCTGGATTAGGACTTAGTAAAATATCTTCAGAAACAAAGACTATTTCTTCATAAACTCCTTGACATTCTAAGTTCGTTGTAACTTTAATAGTATTGATTCCTGGGCTTAATGAAAGATCAATTTTATTATCATAAGTAGTAATTAAATTACCATTTAAAAGTATGTTATACTTAGTTCCTCCTGCAAGATTTAGTGAAGCTTGTCTATTTTCTCTATTAATAGAAGAAAGAACACTAAGATCAACAGGTTCTTCAATAGTTACATTGAAACATTGATTTAGTTTAGGGAAAGTTTCAGTGGTTAAACAAACTTTATAAGCACCAGCTTTTAAACCCCCTAAAGACCAATCAGAACCTGTGATGGATTCTGGCGTATGGCTAAAACCAGTTGGACTACCAGTAACAGCTACAGTAAAAGGTAGACTGAAGTCTCCTTTTATAGTTATTTTGATTGTTCCATTGTCTGAGCTCCTACAAGTTTCATCTGTATGTTCTAAAGTAAAAGTGTCACTTGGAAGAGGGTTAGGGTCACAAACATCTCCAAAACCATCTTCATCAAAGTCTTTTTGATCAGTATTAGCTGTATTAGGGCAATTATCAACATCATTTTTAATACCATCATTATCAAAATCATTAGAAAGTACTTCTAAACTTATACCGACAGGATCAATGGTTTGTCCAGTTGCAGTAGCAACTACTTGTAAAGGATAAGTTTTAGCTTCAGCATTTTCATCAATGGTTAATTCAAAAGAGATTTCGCCATTTTCACTAATATCTATTTTTTTTGATGGGGTATACGCAATAGATGTGTTGGCTGGTAATCCGGTAATTGAAAATTCTGTTTCAGCATTATAAGCTGAAAATACTCTGTATTTAACTTTAAAAGTTCCTTTATCTCCTTGACTTATTTTTATACTAGTTTCTGTAGAATTTAACTGAAGCATAGGTCCATCAGAAGAAAAATATGAAGAGAAAACGCCTCTTCCATAGGTTGCAGCAAATACTGCATAATCATCTCTAAGATCAAGATCAGTAACTCTAACATCACTCATTCCATTAAAGCCTTGATTCCAAGTTGGTGAATTGTCTTTAAAGTTTTTAGTATACCAAACCCCCAAATCAGTTCCAATAATAACTTCATTTAAAACTATCGGATTTTGTAAAATAGTTCGAACGGGCAAATCAGGCAAATCACCTTCTTTATTAGCCCAAGTATTTCCTCCGTCAGAAGAATAAAATACATTTTTTACAGCATAATTATGGAAGGTAACTAAAATTTCATTTTCATTAATTCCAAATTCAATATCTGATACACTACCTAAAAATTCATTTCCAGAAATATTAGTCCACTTAGCAGCATTTGTGTTAGCATTTTCTACTTTAAAGACATTGCCATTTTCAAGTCCAACCATAAGAGTTGAAGTATCTGTTCCAAATGGAGAAACGGTTAATGCAGATATATTAGCAAGCATTTGAGAGCTAGTTAAAATAATTTTAGGAGCATTAGTAGTTCTGTCAGCTTCTAAAAAATTATCCCAACTGTGATAAGCAGCAATTTCATAATTACCTGAATTAGAATAATTAGAATAAATAACTCCTAATTTAGAATCTAATGCTTGAACTGTTATGAAGTCACCATTAGAAGTATCTTCATCATTTATTTGAAAGAATTGATTAGAATTGAAATCATAAGCATCCACATATTGATTGTATACATAGTTAGTTACAAAATATCTTTTATCAAGGTTTTGAGAGAACATAGAAGCAGCTCCATCTCCTCCAGAGACATCAGAACCTCTACTAATAGAATTATTTTTATTTGCTAATAATTGAGTTCCGTTATCTTGCGCTCCTGCCAAGAATACATCTGTCATTCCACTTATAGTAATCGTGTTTTGTAATCTTGTTGAAGAATCTCTACCAGAAACTACTTCTGTTGAATCTTTAAACATTTCTGATGGTGCAACTCCAATAGTATAAAATTGACTAGTTACATAATTATTAACCCTTGAAGAAATTGTTTCACTTCCATCTACTTGAGTTTTGCTAAAATAAACCCCTCCATCATTTCCAAATACTTTTTTTGATGAGTCGAAATTTCCAAATGCAGCTCCATGTTGATCGGCATGAGCATAGGGCTGACCAAAGCCTGCATACCAATGTGATAATTGATTCCACGGATTTCCTCCAGCTGAGTTTACTGCTCCAGTGGTTGATTTGAATAAATCAATTCCTCCAGCAAAAACAGTATTAGAATTGCTAGGATCGGACTCAATTAATAAATCGTAAAAAGACTGACCTCTAGTAAAATCATCATCATCAATATTTCCATCAGCATCACTAGGCAAAGTAATTACAGTAGGTGTTGAGCTAAATCCATCAGAAGATTTAATAATTGTAACAGGATTTGCAGCAGCTAGTGCATAGATAGTTCCATCAGAAGCTATTTCTAATTCTGTTCTTCTGCCGTTTTCAATGGTGTATTTTTTTATAAAGCCAGTCATACCAGAATTAGAAACAAGAATAGTTCCTCCACCTGTGCCTTTAAAATTATTAGTTGTAGATACCCATAATTTATTACTATTTGGGTCTAATTCTAAATCCATAGGCTGATAAAGTGTAGTTGAGCCATCTAGGTAAGCTGGAACTTTTATCCAAGTTGTTCCTTGATCAAGAGATTTCCAAATTCCATAATCATCTACTCCGAATATGTGACTAGCAGCATCTCTATGACTAGAAACACCAGCAGCTATATATATTTCTGAATTACCTCCGTTGTTTCTTACAACTACATCATTTATATAGAAAATCCCTGGAATAACTGTAGTTCCATATGAAGTTAGATTTTGTTGTGAAAGGGAAACAGTAACTGTGCCATTTTGCAGATTTTGTTTAAGTTTATTTCCATCGTTAGTTGAAATCATTACTGATGGAATATTAATATCACCAGCCCCCTCAGTTCCTCCCATTACAATTGGAGCTTGAGTCCAGTCAGCGTTAGAACCATCGTTTCGGTTAATTACAATTACCGCTTTTGCACCAGCATCTTGAGCTACTTTAACTTTATCTATAAATGGACAATCTCCTCTATCTATTAATGCAACTTTTCCATTCATGCTTGTTGCATTTGCTGATGTAAGACCTTGGCAAGCATCAGAAGTTGTTCCACCAATTCCATCTGATTCATCTCCTACTGTTGAACCATCATCAGCTAGCAATAAATCTGCAATAATTGGATCTTTGGAAAGAGATGGGCCAAAGGCTGCAGCCACATAGTTGAAAGGACCAACATCTTCAATATTAGTAACCTCAATAGAATTCCCCTCACTTATATAAACTTGTTCTGTATCAGATTTACCTCCAAAAACATTGTTCCATGTTATTCCTGAATCTGAAGATTTCCACAACCCATTTCCTAATGCTTCTGCACCAGTATATGATTCTCCAGTTCCAACATAAAACACTTTCGTGTCATTTGGGTCATAAGTGATTGAAGAAACAGGAATATTATTAGGAATACCTTTAGTAATATGCATCCATTCAGAGTTTTGGTCAGATATATTAGAATTTTTAAATAATCCACCACTTACACCTCCAGCAAATACCGTTTCATCATTACTGTCATTTGGATCAAACATTAAACCTTTGGTTCTTCCACCGACATTACCAGGTCCCCTAGAAACCCATTTAAACTCTTCCGATTCTCCAGGAACTGAATTTGATCTAATTGATTTCATTCTAGATTTATTAAGATCATATTGGAGCTCAAATAATTTTTCAATATTTGGTCTTCCTTCAATAGGATTCATAGAAAGTTCCCACATTTTTTCAGAATATTTGTTCGGAGGGAGATCTATTTTTTTTCTTTCAGTTTTTGATAAATTATAAGTTTTTTTAAAAGGACTGTTTTCTAAATTTTCTTTATGGATAGTTTTTTTAATTGAAATAGAAAATGTATCAAAATTGAAAAAAAATATCATTATTAAAGATGATAGAATTAGCAAAAAGTATTTTTGAATTTTTGACATTAATTTAAAGAAACTTAAATAGTTAACATGAATTTAAAAATAAGAAAGAATAGCGGAAAATCAAATTAAACAGCTACTTTTCCTTTTATATGAGGATGAGGGTCATAATTTAGAATTTCAAAATCACTAAAATTAAAATCTAAAATATTTGTAATCTTTTTATTGATTTTAAGTTTTGGAAGTGTTCTTGGATTTCTAGAGAGTTGAAGATCCAATTGTTCAATATGATTGTTGTAAATATGAGCATCGCCAAAAGTATGTATAAAATCTCCAGCTTTATATCCACAAACATGTGCTACCATCTCTGTTAGCAATGCGTAAGAAGCAATATTAAAAGGAACACCTAAAAATATATCAGCACTTCTTTGGTATAGCTGACAGGATAATTTATTATCATGAACATAAAACTGAAATAAAGCATGGCATGGTGGTAAAGCTACCTTACCTTGTTTCACATTTTCTTCAAAATTTTTATTTGTATCTGGCAAAACTCCAGGATTCCATGCGGTGATAAGCATTCTTCTACTATCAGGATTTTTTTTAAGAGTTTCTATAACTTCTTTTACTTGATCAATTCCATCACTATTCCAATTTCTCCATTGATGACCGTAAACAGGCCCTAGATCCCCATTTTTATTAGCCCATTCATCCCATATTTTTACTCCATTTTTTTTTAAATACTCAATATTAGTATCTCCTTTTAAAAACCATAATAATTCATAAATTATTGATTTTAAATGAAGTTTTTTCGTTGTCACCATAGGAAAACCATCTGAAAGGTTGAATCGCATTTGATAACCAAAAACACTTTTAGTTCCAGTGCCAGTTCTATCGGATTTTTCATTTCCTTGATTTAACACATGCTTTACTAAATCTAAATATTGTTTCATTTATAAAATTTAAAAGAATTTAAAAATATGAATTATCAATAATAGAAGAACTAAATTATATAGAACTTTATTAAAAAATATTAACCAATAATCATTCCAGCTATTGTAGCTGAAAGTAACGAAGCTAAAGTGCCCCCAATTACAGCTAATAAACCAAACTTAGATAAATTTGTTCGTTGACCTGGAGCTAAAGAGCCAATACCGCCAATTTGTATACCAATAGATGCAAAATTTGCAAATCCACACAACATATAAGTTGCCATTATTATAGACTTATTATATTTTAGATGAATTAAACTTGATATATCCTTCAATTCTGCTAATTGCATATACCCTATGAATTCACTAGCTGCTAATTTAATTCCTAAAAGCTGACCCATTAATGCTATATCTTCTTTAGCAACTCCTATAATCCACATCAAAGGGGAAAAAATATATCCTAAAATAAATTCAATGGAAAGAAATTGGTAGGGAGTATTAGAGTCTATCCATTCATTTAAGTTTGAAAATGAGCCTACTTTTTCAAAACCAAAATTAATCATGGCAATAAATGCAATGAAAACTAACAACATAGCCCCTACATTGGCAGCTAATTTCAAACCCTCTGTAGTCCCATTAGAAATAGCATCTAACAAATTTGAACCTATTTTTTCTTGAGATACACTTAGATTTTTATTAATTGATTCTTGTTGAGGATATAATATTTTAGAAATCACAATTGCACCAGGAGCTGCCATTACAGAAGCCGTTAGTAAATGTTTTGCGTAAAACAATTTTAAAATTTCATCCTCTCCTCCTAAAAACCCAATATATGCCGCTAAAACCCCTCCAGCAACTGTTGCCATTCCTCCAATCATAACTAAAAGAATTTCAGATTTAGACATTTTTTCTAAATAGGCTTTAATCATTAGAGGTGCTTCCGTTTGACCTAAAAATATATTTCCGGCAACACTTAAGCTTTCAGCACCAGAAATATTAAGAAGTTTACTCAAAGACCACGCTAGGGCTTTTACTACTTTTTGAATGATTCCTAAGTAGAAAAGCACAGAAGTTAAAGCTGAAAAGAAGATAATAGTGGGAAGAACTTGAAATAAGAAAACATAACCAAAGCTTTCGACATTAACCATATCTCCTAAAAGAAATCTACTTCCCTCCAATGTAAAGTCCAAAGTTTTTACAAATATTTTACCAAAAAATTCAAATATTTTTTGAACAAATTCAATTTTTAAAACAGCAATTGCTAAAATTAATTGAATTGCTAGTCCAATGGCTGCTGATTTCCAATTAATTGCTTTTTTATTGTTACTAAATAAGTAGGCAATTAAAATTAAAACTGCCATGCCAATTAATCCTCTAAATAAACTTTCAATTGAGAAACCTTGACTTAGAACCATTTCTTTATTTTGTTCAAATAATGACGAAGAAAAAATACTTGGATTTAAAAGCGAGTATAAGGTCATATTTCTTATTTTTTCCTATTGATTTCATCCCTTAAATAAGCTGCAAGTTCATAATCTTCATTTTTCACAGCTATTTCTATTGCTTTTTCTAATTGACCAACAGAAAGTTTAGAATAATCAATTTTTTTAATTGTAGGATTTTGTTTAGTTGTCCCTTTTTTGTTTTTTTTAGAATCGCTAGGTTTAATTATTATACCTGCCTTATCTAAAACATTTTCATAGGTAAAAATGGGAGAATTAAATCTTATAGCTAGAGCAATAGCATCTGATGTTCTAGAATCAATTATTTCTTCAATTTTATCTCTAACACAAATTAGACTTGAAAAAAACACTCCATCTACTATCTTATGAATAATGACTTGTTTGATTTTAATTTCAAAACAATCAGAAAAATTTTTAAATAAATCATGAGTTAAAGGACGAGGCGGCTTAATCTCTTTTTCTAAGGCCACTGCAATTGACTGTGCTTCAAACCCACCTATAACAACTGGTAATTTCCTTTCACCATTTTTTTCATTCAAAAGAAGAGCATAAGCTCCATTGTGAGTTTGGCTATAAGAAATACGATTAATTGTAAGGCGAATTAAACTCATAATAATTTAGGAGATATAATATCTTTCTAAAATAATAAAAAAAATATGAGTTTAGGCTTTAAATGCTTTGAGTTTTTTAGTTAATCTAGGAACGACATCAAAAGCATCACCAACAACTCCGTAATCGGCTGCCTTAAAAAATGGAGCTTCAGGGTCATTATTAATGACAACTTTTATTTTGGATGAATTAATTCCAGCTAAATGTTGAATAGCTCCTGAAATACCAATAGCAATATATAAGTTAGCAGCAACTGGCTTACCAGTTTGACCAACGTGTTCACTATGTGGTCTCCATCCCATATCAGAAACTGGTTTTGAGCATGCTGTCGCTGCTCCTAATGTTTCAGCAAGCTCTTCAATAATATTCCAATTTTCGGGTCCTTTTAAGCCTCTTCCACCAGAGACAACTATATCAGCATCTGCAATGGATATTTTACCAGAAACTTTCTCAGTTGAGTTTATTGTTATTTTCTTTTCAATTAACGATGGATTGAAATCCTCTACTAAACCTTCAGTATTATTTTCTAATAATCCAAAAGCATTACTTGATAGTCCAATAATTTTAACTTCAGAATCTATGGTTGAGTCACAAAATGCTTTATTAGTAAATGAAGTTCTTTTAATAGTAAATGGGCTTAATGAACTTGGAAGCTCAACTACATTGCTTAAATAACCTGCATCTAATTCAATAGATAATAATGGAGCCATATACTTTGTATTTAGGCTACTGCTTAAAACTATATGGTTAGAATTAGTAGTTTTAGCCGCTTGAGCTATTACATTGGCGAATAATTTGGCATCAAAACTATCTAAGTTAGGGTTGGTAACTTTTAAAATTTTAGAAGCACCATATTTATTAAGCTCGCTAGTGTCATTAACGTTTAAGACAAGAGTAACTAGATCTGTGTCAAGTTTTTTTGCTAATTCACTCGAATAAGAGACTATTTCAAAAGCATTTTTTTTAACTTTTCCTTTAAAGGATTCTACGTAAGCTAATACAGACATTTTTATAATTTTATAGGACTTTAGCTTCATTATAAAGCAAGTCGATTAGTTGATCTAAGTTATCTGGAGAAACCAGCTTAACCTCTTCTCTAGGAACTGGTTTATAAAATTTTATTGATTTAGTTTTTGAGCTTGAATTAGAAGATGGAATAACTTCTAAAGGCTTTTGCCTTGCTTGCATAATTCCTCTCATGTTAGGGATTCTAAGATCACTTTCTTCTACTAACCCTTTTTGTCCCCCAATAATTAAAGGAAGTTCACAGCTTAAAATTTCTTTACCACCATCAATTTCTCTTTCAATAGTAGCAGTATTATTGTCAATTTCTAATTTGCTACAGTTTGTTACAAAGTTAATTTGTAATAACCCGGCAATTAAACCAGGTACCATAGCCCCGTTGTAATCTATAGATTCTCTTCCAGCTATAATTAAATCATAATTATTAGACTTAATATATTCTGCAATTTCTCTAGCAACAAATGAACCGTCAATTGGCTCGGAATCTATTCTTATGGCTTTATCAGCACCTATAGCCAAAGTTTTTCTTAAAGTAGGTTCTGTATTAGATTTACCAACATTAATTACATCAATAGTAGCATTTTGTTTTTCTTTAAACCACATGGCCCTTGTTAATCCAAACTCATCATTTGGATTAATAACATACTGAACCCCTTGACTATCAAAGACCGTATCTCCTTCAGTAAAGTTAATTTTCGATGTCGTATCAGGAACGTGACTTATACAAACTAAAATTTTCATATTTAATCTAAAATTATTTTCATACAAATATAAAATAAAATTAACTAATTACTATGCATGCATAGTAATTATTTTGAATTAAAAGTCGTACTAGTTTATAAATATTTATATATTTTTACAAAAATATTTATTTCAACAAAATTATTTTTATGAGAGTTATCCAATTTAGGGAAGCTATATGTGAAGCTATGTCTGAAGAGATGAGGTTGGACGAGACTATTTACTTGATGGGTGAAGAGGTGGCAGAATATAATGGAGCGTATAAAGCATCTAAAGGAATGTTAGATGAATTTGGAGATAAAAGAGTGATTGATACACCAATTTCTGAATCAGGTTTTTCTGGAATTGGAGTTGGTTCTACAATGACAGGTAATAGACCTATTATAGAATACATGACTTTTAATTTTGCACTTGTTGGTATTGATCAAATAATAAATAATGCTGCTAAAATTAGACAGATGTCTGGTGGTCAATTTCCTTGTCCAATAGTTTTTAGAGGACCTACTGGTTCAGCAGGTCAATTAGGAGCTACTCATTCTCAAGCTTTTGAAAGTTGGTATGCTAACTGTCCAGGATTAAAAGTAGTGGTTCCTTCAAATCCTTATGATGCAAAAGGATTGTTGAAGTCGGCAATTAGAGATAATGATCCTGTAATTTTTATGGAGTCTGAACAAATGTATGGTGACAAAGGAGAAGTGCCAGAAGATGAATATTTAATTGAGTTAGGTAAAGCGGAAATTAAAATTCCAGGAAAAGATGTAACTATTGTTTCATTTGGAAAAATATTAAAAGAAGCTGTTAAAGCTATTAATGAATTAAAAAAAGAAGGAATTGAGGCTGAACTTATAGATTTAAGAACTATTCGTCCTCTTGATATGGATACAATTATTGATTCAGTAAAAAGAACCAATAGACTAGTTATTCTAGAAGAGTCATGGCCTTATGGGAATATTTCTACAGAAATATCTTATCAAATTCAAAATCAAATATTTGATTACTTAGATGCTCCAATTGAGAAAATTAACACTGCTGATACTCCAGCACCTTATTCACCTGTATTACTAGCTGAATGGATTCCTAATAGTCAGGATGTTATTAAAGCTGTGAAAAAAGTATTATATAAATAATAGAAAGGTGTTTTAAATAACAAATAAATAGAGGTTTTTTATTTAATCCTATTTGACTATTTTTGCCACCTAAAATTAAATTTAAATTTAAAATAATATGGAATCTATTATAATTTTTTTGCCAATAGTCCTTGCTTTTTTGGGACTAATTTATATGACTATAAAAAAGTCATGGGTTATGAAACAAAATGCAGGTGATGGTAAAATGAAAGAAATTTCTGACCATATATATGAAGGAGCATTAGCTTTTTTAAACGCCGAATATAAATTATTAGCAATTTTTGTTTTTGTAGTGAGTTTAGCGCTCGCAGCAGTTTCATTTATAGTGCCTACTACTCATATACTTATAGTAGTAGCTTTTGGATTTGGTGCATTTTTTTCAGCATTGGCTGGAAATATGGGGATGAAAATCGCTACAAAAACTAACGTTAGAACAACACAAGCTGCAAAAACTAGTTTACCAGATGCTCTTAAAATTTCATTTGG
>Ga0209035_10001109_pt1 | contig 10949 bp, 8 predicted proteins | sample MarorgKNORR_S2LV_6_FD_188220 | JGI IMG/M metagenome (GOLD analysis project Ga0209035, IMG submission 188220) | Marine microbial communities from the Southern Atlantic Ocean, analyzing organic carbon cycling - AAIW_A/KNORR_S2/LV (SPAdes) (version 2) | ecosystem: Environmental > Aquatic > Marine >...
TCGCCTTAAAGTCCTTGATCGCCTCAAAAACCTGATAACTATAATTTTGCCTAATAAGGTCATAAAGACGTTTAAATTTATTGGCAGCAATATCAGTCTCCGCCATACGCTGCATGACTGGCGAGGTATATTTATTTTGGTTAAGCATATAACTGACGGGCCAATTAATCAGTAAATCTTCGAAATCACCAAATGGGAAAAGCGTATCTACGGTTAGTCCATCGACCAAACGGCTCCAGCGCTCTCCTTTACCTAGCAGCGGAAAGACTAATTCTCTAAAAATAGTTTGATCAATTTTATCCCCACCAAGAGCAATACCATGCGTGGCCTCAACTTCAAAAGAATCTTCAAGACGCCGTAAAATACTAAAATCCAGAGTACCACCACCAAAATCAACTGTTAGCAGTCTCTGGTTCTGTCGATCTGACTGATTGTGTAAATAGCTGATGGCTGCTGCTGTCGGCTCCGGACAAAAAGTCTGCTCGGTGATACCAGCATGACGGTAAGCCTCACTGAGTCGATCAAGAGCAACAGTATTACGCTGTTCTTCGTTTCCCTCAAAATTAACTGGGTGTCCGATACAGGCATGATCGGCCGAATCTTGAAGCCCTCCCTCTGAAAGATGTCTAATGGTATCGCGCAGTGCACTGCGGATACCAACCAGTATCGGTGTCACTAAAGCGACCAACCTAAACTGTCGAGAAAATATTAATGTTCGATCGCTGGCCAAGTTACCGAGAAGCCTTTTGGTACCACGAAATAAGCGCCCGGGTAAACTTCCATCATTAAAAGCTTGACCATAAACCTTACTTGTTTCACCTTCACCAGCTGGCCCATCAGGGCCACCCGCGCTAGTTCTCGCCTCGCCCAACACCTCAAGACTAAGCTCAACCTTTCTACCTTGGTTGCCCTTAATATACTCGTCTATTGCTTCCTGCCCGATCTCGGCGACAAAGTCTCGGTCAATATAATTAGCTGAAGGCATAATTGGGTTATGAGGCGCTAGCTTAACCAGCCTTACACGCTGGCCATCAAATATTGCAGCAGCGCTATTGCTGGTGCCGAAATCTATACCGATACCGAGTTTGGAATCTGATGAGTCTGGATTTTTTTTCATGAATGAAACGCTAGCAATGAATTAACGTGGCTATATTAACGGAAAATTAAACGCAAGGAACTAAAATACGCATGAGTAAAGAATAAATTTTCGGTAACTCCCAAAATTTAATCAAGATAGATTTTGTTGTTTAGCGATAATTGGAAGTACTCCAATAATGACCGCCACAACAGCTTAAAGACGATGTAAGATAAGGTTAATAATAACCAAGCAGAGAAAAACCATCTGCCAAAAAAAATAGATAAAGAAGGGTCCTTTATGCTCGGAAAAATGCAGCAGCGCCATCCTATGATTCTGCTGTCGCAGTCTTTATCTGTTATATCGATCGAATCAATATATCGGTGGCTATTATTCCAATGGCTGAGAAATTTGGGTGGGCCTCAGGTACAGGGCACTATATTGCCGGCTATCTGCTGTTGCAAATTGCCGGTGGTACTCTGGCCGATCGTTTTGGGGCAAAGTGGTACTCGGTACCGGCGTGTTACTCTGGTCGTTGTTCACTATTTGGTATGTTCTATTACCTGCGTAATGCCAACTCAGACAAATAATTCGATTAGATATTTAATGGATGGAAGGAAATTTTAGCCATGGATCGTCAACAAGCTCTAGAGATACTCACAGCCCCTAGCATGCCTCTGGAAATGACGGATATTGAGGTCTATGGAAAAATCCGTCGAGCCTATAAAAATGCGCCCCAAAGTCTTCGTGAATTATTCACCCTCAATCTCAGTAATGAGACCTTCTTAGTTCTTGATAAAGAACGCTATAGCTTTAATGAGGCATGGTATATAGCTTCTGCAATTGGTAACGGACTAGTTTCGGAATATGGAATTAAAAAAGGTGATCGAGTTGCCATCTGCATGCGCAACTTTCCTGAGTGGATCATTGCCTTTCAAGCAATCACCTCAATTGGTGCAATCGCCGTGGCGATGAATTCTCTTTGGCAGGCAGAAGAGCTCATTTATGGTATTAATGATTCTGGCTGTAAGCTTCTGATCGCAGACCAAGAGAGAGTCAATTTATTGAGCAAGATTCAGATACCCTGTGACCTTTTGTTAGTCCGTGGTGATGTTGGAGATACTCACTCTCGATGGGAAGACATGAGACAAAATAATGATGGTAGCCAAATGCCAGAGATTACCATCGATGCTATTGATGATGTGATTATTCTATACACCTCAGGCTCGACCGGTCGCCCAAAAGGCGTGGTCTCTAGTAATTTGGCCGTAGCTAGCGCCCTACTGAGCTGGGAACTCTCACTGCAAATTTGGATGATGGTTCGCGACACGCCTCTTGAGCCTCCTAAGCATCAGTCAGCCGGTTTGTTGGCAGTTCCATTATTTCATGCCACTGGTAGTCATGCCGTGTTCCTTTCGGCCTTCAGATCACAGACTAAGCTTGTTCTGACCAGAAAATGGGATCCTGCAGAAGCCGCCGAGCTGATAGAAAAAGAACAAATTAGTTCTTTTATAGCGCCTCCGGCCATGACCAGTGACCTTGTTTACCACGCCAAACAAGGCGGATACGATCTCTCGAGCCTTATGTTAGTCGGTGGCGGGGGCGCTGCGCGGGCGCCTGAACAAGTCAAAAACATCGACGCCACATTCGGTAATGCGCTCCCTAATACTGGCTGGGGCATGACAGAGACCAATGCCATTGGTACCGCTATCGCAGGCGAACTCTATCTGGAGAGACCCAATAGCTCCGGCTTGCCCGCTGCTGTGTTAGACATAAGAATAGCCGACGAGGACGGTAACGAACTTTCTGCGAATCAGCGGGGCGAAGTACAAGTTAGAGGCACTTCAATGTTTCGTGGTTATTGGAATAAGCCACAGGCCACTGCAGAGTCTTATGTGGATGACTGGTTCCAGACTGGTGATGTCGGTTACCTTGATAATGAAGGTTATTTATTCATTGTTGACCGAATTAAGGACATGGTTATTCGTGGCGGCGAAAATATCGGCTGCGGTGAAATTGAGGCTGCACTGCTAGAGCATCCCTGTGTGCGCGAAGCTTGCGTATATTCAGTACCTGATGATCGGCTTGGTGAGGAAGTGGGCGCTACTATATTTTGCATTAACGCTGTTGATGAAATTGAGTTGCGTAGTTTTCTCAGTAACCAACTCGCAAAATTTAAAATACCTCGCTACTTTAATTTTACCGACGAAAGCTTGCCGCGCACTGCATCAGGAAAGATTTTTAAACTTGAGATTCGCAACCAAAGTCTAGATAAGTTTTTAGATAGAAGTAAATTTACGACTTTAATTCAAAGCGATTCTTAGAGCGATTTTTAACCACATTGTTTGAGTTGAAAATCTGGCCATTCATTGCAACATAAACTCCCGAGAAGACTATTTGTAGCGCACCAATAGCACAACCAATATTAAAAACCGCATCATTTTCAGAAAAAGCTGCCGGCTGTAACGCACCAGTCAAAATAATTTTTTTCCCCTCGATCTCTTTCAACCAATTAGCTGTTTCAACCATACCATCGGTACCATGGGTAATTAAAATATGCTCAGCATCGCATTCCTCAACGGCCTGACGGATTAATTCCCGATGTTGATCAGTCATATCAAGGCTATCTACGCGCATCAGTTGGTATAGACTAACCTCGAAGTCCACATTCATCTTCTCGAGTAACGCCTCAGCCACAGGGCCTCCTACCTGGAATTCGCTAGCCGCATCAAAATAGACCTTATCTATCGTGCCGCCAGTGGTAAGAATAGCCAGCTTATCCATATTATCTTCCTAGAGTTTGGTTTTAAAACTGCTGAAATATTGAACATTAAAAGTGATTGAGTCTATTGCCCCATCAAACCGCGTATAGTGTATTACAAATTGATTTTTTTGCAGACCTAAATAAAGGCTGATCCAATTACTTATAGGGGTCGTAAAACCCATTATTAGCAAAGTAGCTTTATATAATGTTGGGAAAAATAATCAAAACCGTTGGTCAGAAGGAAGAACAGGCTAAAAAGACAGCAATGTTTAGTGCGGAAAAACGCTCGGACCAGTGGTCCATGCTGTTGGTGTCTGTTGCTAAAACTCGTGACAAGCGTGCCTTTACTCAATTATTTAACCATTTTGCACCTCTATTAAAAAGTTTTGCGCAAGCAAGCCGTCATGAAGGGTGGTTCCCCGGTTTGGGCGAAGATTTAGCACAAGAGGTAATGATTAAGGTATGGCGAAAATCAGCAAGCTATAATCCAGAAAAAGCCTCCGCAACTACGTGGATTTATACTGTAGCGCGAAACTGTAGAATCGACATGTTGCGCCGCAAGAGTAACACTCAACATCTTCCACTTGAAAATGAAGACTTCTGGCATGAAGTGGACGAAGACACCCCTGTCTCATTAATGAGGCAAAAGCGCAGTGAAGACAAGGTGCAGTCATCCCTTGCAAAATTACCTAAAGAGCAAGACGATATTCTTCGCAAGGTCTATTTAGAAGGTAAATCACACGCTGAGGCATCCAGCGAGCTTGGTTTACCGCTAGGAACAGTAAAATCAAGGGTGCGGCTAGCGCTTCAAAAAATGCAAATTTTAGTAGCACCAGAGTTTAGAGATGACGTGTTATGAGTAAAGTTAATCACCATCCCGGATCTGAGATGTTAGTAGATTTCTCCGCAGGAAATCTTGAAACTGCTCCTTCTATATGTGTTTCTGCCCATCTGTATTTTTGCGCCAAGTGTCGCAATGAGTTGCTGCGCCTTGACCAAGTAGGTTCTAAATTGATGAGTGAAGCGGAACCCATCGAGGTAAAAGAGAATCTATTAGACTCAGTGATGGCCAAGATAGACCGGTTACCTGAAACTGACGCCAATGTTGTCCGTAGCACCTCTGAGATCTCTGACGTCCGTTACCCCCCCTTAGTGAATAAACTCATTAATGGTAGCGAATCTACGCTTACTTGGCGGCGGATGTCCTCTTCTGTGGATGTGGCTCAACTTACAACTGGCCAAAAAAAGTACGAAGTAGCATTACATAAAATTTGTTCTGGCGGTAAAGCTCCGCGCCATGATCACAGCGGTCACGAATTTACCGTGGTGCTTAAAGGTAGCTTCTCTGATGAGCAAGCAGTTTATCATGAAGGTGATTTTCTACAGTGCGAAGCCGGTGACATCCACCAACCTATGGGTGCTCAAAACGGAGAGTGTATTTGCCTTTCTGCCTTAGCAGGACCAATCAAACTGTCTAATTCATTCGGATTTTTAATGAAGTCCTGGCTACGTATTAACCCAATGTAACTCTAAGGTTATAACCGCACATTAATGCCCTGCTCTGCCATAAATTGCTTGGCCTCAGGGACACTGTGCTCACCAAAATGGAAAATACTGGCCGCTAAAACCGCATCAGCCTTGCCGTGGATAATACCGTCAGCTAAATGTTGCAGAGTACCGACACCGCCAGAGGCAATTACCGGAACATTAACCTGGTCACTGACCTTAGATGTCAGCGCTAAATCGAACCCATTTTTAGTACCGTCTCGATCCATACTAGTGAGTAAAATTTCACCGGCTCCAAGATCAGTCATTTTTTTTGCCCATTGAATAGCGTCAATACCCGTAGCATTACGGCCACCATGGGTAAAAATCTCCCAGCCTGGGTTTTCACCATGGTTCACCTGTTTCGCATCAATGGCGACAACAATACATTGAGATCCAAATCGTTGCGCGGCTTCACCAACAAACTCAGGATTAAAGATCGCTGCTGAGTTAATTGCTACCTTATCAGCGCCTGCGTTTAATAAATTACGTATATCCTGTAATTCGCGTACACCACCGCCCACAGTCAAAGGAATGAATACTTCCCCAGCCATACGTTCAACGGTGTGTAAGGTAGTGTCTCGGCCTTCATGGCTGGCTGTAATATCAAGAAAGGTTATTTCATCTGCACCCTGCTCGTTATAGCGGCGCGCAACTTCTACTGGATCTCCGGCATCACGGATATCAACAAACTGAACGCCCTTAACCACACGACCTTTATCAACATCTAGACAAGGAATAATACGTTTAGATAGCCCAAGGCTCACTCGCTTAAATTCTCAAACAGATGCCCTAACTTACCCGCCTTGGTAGAGAGATACTGAACATTATGGGGATTACTGTCAGTCTGCAAAGGCTTACGTTCGACAACATCAATGCCCAACTCTATAAGCGCATTAATTTTTCGAGGGTTGTTCGTCATTAACTGAACTTTTTGGGCCCCTAAATACTCTAACATCGGCTCGCAAATAGAGTAATCACGCATATCGGCACCAAACCCTAAGCGTTCATTTGCCTCAACAGTATCAGCTCCCTCGTCCTGCAAATTGTAGGCGCGTATTTTATTGACCAGACCAATGCCACGCCCTTCTTGCCGAAGGTACAGAATAGCCCCTCGCCCTTCTTCTGAAATGCGCTTCATTGCCTCATGCAGCTGCTCACCGCAATCGCAGCGCAGACTACCTAAGGCATCGCCGGTAAGACATTCAGAGTGAATTCTTGTAAGTAAAGGCTCTCCAGTGCCACAATCACCCATAGTGATTGCGATATGCTCCTTACCCTTGAAGGGATCTTCAAAGCCATGGATATCAAAGGTCCCCCAACGAGTGGGTAACTTAGAAGATTCAATGTAACGAAGCACGGATAGCAACTCCAATATTTGATAAAAATCTGCCTTAGTATTGTACAGCCAACACTCCGGCAATACAGAATTTTCAGGGTATCAACTAATTCAGATCCAGATTACGATTGAGCCTCATTTTCAGGAAAATGACCCATGACTTTACGTACTGACAAGACTAGTAATCCTATCACTAGCAATGCCGACACGATGGCTGCTCCGCTGAGAGAAAATGCTTCAAAAAAGACCATTACGTAACTTAATACAATTAGAAGCAGCAGTACAAGGATCCTACTAATAAAACGCTGATTAGTCTCCGCTACAAGGTATAAGCAGGGTATAAGCACCAAGGTTATTGTAGACGCAAAGAGAATGCCAAAACTCAGGGACAAGGCCATAGGAATAACAAATTGCGCTTGAACACTGGTTTCAAAGAGTAGCGGCAACAAACCAACAAAGGTGGTCAGAGTCGTTAACAGTATGGCTCGAAAGCGTTTTTTGCCCGCGGTTAAGATCGCATCTTCAGCAGACAGATTCTCGGCCTTCCCTCTATTCGCAAATTCCACCAAGATCAAGCTATCGTTTACAACAACGCCAGCCAAAGCAATGATGCCAAACATAGATAGTATATTGACCGCCATGCCAAATAAAACGTGACCAATCACAGCACCAATAAACCCAAAAGGAATCACCGACATAATAACTAACGGTTGAATGTAAGATCGCAGAGGTACCGCCAACAGTCCATAGATTAGAAATAGGGAGGCAAGAAAACCAATAGCCATTTTCCCATAATACTCGCTCTGCTCTTGAGTTCCACCACTCAACCGAAACTCAACGCTGGGATATTTTTCAAGCAAAGAGGGTACGAAATTTTTTCTTACATCTTTGACTACGTCACCACTTTGTATCTTTTCAGCTTCAACTTCAGCTGTGACTGTAACAGTACGTTTACGATCTAATCGATCTATCGCCGTGAGTCCAAGGCCAAGGGTTATGTCCGCAACCTCACCTATTGCGATAGCAGCCCCACTCGCCGTTCGAATATGCATGTTTTCTAGGGTCGAAATAGCGCCCCTTTCCTCCACGGGGTATCTGACCATCACTTTAATAGTGTCTGAATCCCGCTGGATACGTTGTGCCTCTTCACCATAAAATGCTTGCCTTACCTGCCGCGCGACGTCTGAAAGTCGCACACCAACCTGACTGGCGTAAGGTTTTAGGTTAATCAGCACCTCTTTACTACCCGAGCCCTGAGAATTATAAATATCATAGACACCAGGGAACTGAGTCAAATATTGCTGTAATTCGACACTGGCTCTGGTCAATGCATCTGGATCAGTACCTGACAGCGATAAACTAATTGCCGCGCCAGATGGGCCCTCGCTAGAAAAATACCGCTGCTTTCGTACATTCGGCAATAGGCCTACCTCAGTACGCCATAACCTTTCAATTTCAGTTGCGCTGACGCTACGAAATTCTGATTTTGTCAGCACTACACGAAAACTAGCTTTAACGTCACTGGACACAAAAAAGGCCACATGCTCAACCAGGCCAGCGGTGTTCGGGTTTTCAACGCGATACTTTTCATCAATTTTGTATATCGCCGTTTCTATTTGATCAACTGTCTCCGCAAGGCTCTCCGCTGAAGCACCATCTTGCATGATAATTTCCGCCTGAACGCCATCTCCAGGTACATTAGGGAAAAACTCAAAGCGGGCAATGCCGCTGTTTACCGCACCTACTATAACTATAAAAATCGCTAAGAATCCAGCTAGGGTAATATATCGGTTGCGCAGCGCCTTCCTCAACCAAGGTTGATAAATATCCTCAATAACATAATCCAATCCCGTCGCTACTTTACTCTGAAAGCGATTAACAACTGCCATGATTCCCGACGGCTGTTGTCCAAATTTAAGGCCCACCAAGTGCGAGGGAAGAATTAATTTAGATTCAATTAGAGAAAATGTCAGACACAGAATTACCACTATACCGATAGCGCTTGTAATACCCTCAAAACTTCCACCAATAAAGATAATCGGGAAAAAGGCTGCCATAGTTGTTAGCACGCCTATGGTTGATGGCGTAGCCACTCTTTTAGCACCCGCTATAACCGTCTCTGCAGAGGTAGAATATCCTGAATCAGAAATCAACCCCGCCACAAGCTTTGATTTGTAATCTTTTTTTGCTTCACTAAATACGCTCTCACCAATGACGATCGCATCATCCACAACAATACCCAGCACCATGATAAAGGCAAATAAACTGAGAACATTGACCGTCACTGACCCAAAGGGCATCAACCAAAATGCCCCAGCAAAACTAATAGGGATACCCAATATCACCCAAAAAGCCAATTTTAAATTGAGGAATATGCCTAAAACTAATGCGACTAATATCCCCCCCATCAAGAGGTTTTCAGACATCATAGTGAGTCGGCCGTTAAGGTAGTAAGCCTCATCACTGAATACACTAATACTCAAGCCATCTGGTAATGACTTTTGTTTTTGGTCTACGTAGTTATGCACTGCTTCGCTGATATCGAGTAAATTTTGACCCTCCAAAGAAAAGACGCCAAGACTAATCGCGCTTTGACGGTCAAAACGATTACTAGATATGCTTTCGGTAAACTCATCTCTAACGTCTGCAACATCAGAGAGTAATAATTGAGTGCCATCCATCTCACTTCGCAATACAATATTTTCGAAGTCGGCTCCGACATAAGCTTTACCCTCTGTTCGAACTAGTACATTGCCGGCTTCTGTTCTAATAATACCAGCAGGCAAATCCATAGACGACGCTCTTACTGCAGATGCAACCTCACTTAAGGTTAAGTTAAGCTCGCGAAGTCGACTTTCTTTCACTTCAATGGAAATTTCATAGCTGCCAGCACCCCAAAGCTGCACCTCTTTGAGCTCAGGTAAAGCTAAGAGCTCATCATAAATTTCGTCCCCTATTAGCTTTTTTTCCCGCTCCGTCATGTCACCGTAGACCGCAATGCCGGCAGCCCATAGGTTCCGCTCTACTCTTTTTACCGTGGGCTTTTCAAGATCATCAGGCAAATTAGTAATACTATCGATACGATTTTCAACTTGGCTCATTACCTCATTGAGGTCCTCGTTAGCCTCAATTTCCAAATAGATTCTGGCGTAATCTCGATCGGCGGCTGAGGTTATTTTCTTAATTCCCCGCAGTCCTTCAAGCGCTGACTCCATAGGCAAGATAACGCCTTTTTCCACCTCAACGGGCGCGGCTCCGGGATAAGGTGCACCAATACTGATCATTCTCGTTTCCGATCGAGGAAACATCTCCTTACTTATATTAAGTAAAGATAATGATCCTGCAAAAAACACAAGCACCATGACTAAATTAGCCGCCACCGGATTTTGTGTAAACCAGCCAATAAGCCCTTTGGAATTCAGATCCATTACTCTGCACTACCATTGTTGAACGAATTTTTAACTTCGAGCTTAAGACCTTCAATAGGCGTACCTATAGCGCTAACGATAACCTCTGCACCTTCCTTAAGACCCCCACTAACGTAGTAGTAACCTTCATCGGCAAACACCACATCCACGGAATTAATTCGTAGTCTCTGCTTGTCATCCACTACAGCAACCTTAGAACCCTGCAATAATGCACTGCGCGGCACTTTGAAAACATCGTTTAAGGTCTTACCTTTTAATTTTGCAGTAACAAATGTACCCACTAACAGCGGTGGCGTGCTGGCCGCCTGGGTTTGATTAAGCCTGTAAGGGTCGGAGATACGAGCTACCACATATTGAGACCGATTAAGCTCATTAACAACACCTTCAGACCGAACTATTACTGCCGACCAATTAGCCAATTTTCCATTTGCCGAACCACTAAGGACGACCCTGTTAGCAACATCAGTATTTTGGAATGACATTGGGCTCATCTGCGATAAATCTTTTTCAGTCAGGGGTAATCTCACTTCGACAAAATCAATAGCGAATGTTTCACCTAAGCGTGAACCCGTGGTGACATATTGGCCAACATCCACTGACTTGACAGATACCATACCCGCGTAAGGTGCCCGAATAGTGGCTCTTTGTAATTTTAGCTGCGCCTGTTTTACTTGCGCTTGTGCTTGTAGAATATTCGCTTCAGCTTCGGCTAAGTAAGGCTTACGCAAGGCCAAAATCGGTGCGTCTGACTCAGGCCGACCGGTCATTTCCCACTCCTTTTTGGCTTGGACGGCTCGG
>Ga0209035_10001111_pt1 | contig 10940 bp, 6 predicted proteins | sample MarorgKNORR_S2LV_6_FD_188220 | JGI IMG/M metagenome (GOLD analysis project Ga0209035, IMG submission 188220) | Marine microbial communities from the Southern Atlantic Ocean, analyzing organic carbon cycling - AAIW_A/KNORR_S2/LV (SPAdes) (version 2) | ecosystem: Environmental > Aquatic > Marine >...
CTTATTGCAGACGCAACAAACTTACATCAGGGTTGTATTGTACAATAAACAAGCCGTTGTTTTCTACCGAAGTATCTTTTGTAGCAAAAAAATGAAACGTACTTTCTAAGCGGTACGAAGCCCCTTTGGTAAAGGTATCTTCTAACAAACCACCCGCAGACAATCGCATGAGTACATCGTACGTACTATCGAATCCTTTGGTTGCAGCTGCAGAAGGCAAGGCATGGTTTTTCACTTGGTAGGTTTTGTTAAACAGCAACGTTCCAGCAGCTTGTTCATCTATGAACTCATTGGTTACATACGTAAAGCCAATTTTAGCCAATAAATTGTTTTCAATTTTTGTAAAGGCACGGCCTTTGGTCAAAGAAAATACTTTTACAGTCGTTTCTTCTGGCAGCGATACTAAGCTATTAATTGCATCGGGTACTGCTACGGCATCATCTGTAAGCAAGACCACCCAATTGTTGACTGTTGTGCTAAAAATCTCCGCAAAACGCTCTTGTTTAATATACCCTTCTTCTGGCACTAAAACATGGATATTTGTTACACTTGGCAAGGTCGCTAACTGCGCACGTATGTGTCGAATTAACATATGATTCGCTGCTTTTTCATCGCCTACAAGGATGATGTTTTCATTCACATGTCTTTGTTGTAGGTAGGTTGTTAAAACAACTTGCGCTTGTGCTTTGCCTGGCGCCATTTTAATTAAATTCGTTTCAGAAAAAGTATGCTGACTCTTTGAATACATTGGAAAAACAACTGGTGCCGTTATTTGTTGTGCTAAAAACTGAGCTTCCTCTGCATAAAACGGCCCTAAAACAACGGAAGGTTCTTGCGCTTTTAAAACAGCTGCAATGCTATCTATCTTACTTCCTTTTCTTCCCGTATCAAACAACTGTACGTCAATCGTAACACCTTGTTTCCGCAAAGAATCTATTGCTATGGAAGCGCCTAAATAGTAATCTGTTACTAAATTTACAAGCTTGTTTTTCTTAAAAATAGCATTGGCAGAAAGCGTGTCGTATTCTTGTGCTCTAAATGGCAATAGCATGGCTACAGAAAGCTGTATATTACTTGCAATGCTGTCTTGGTATATGGCATTGTTTACTTCCTCAGAAGCAACTGCTTTTACACGTATTTTAAGGTGTTGCCCTGTCTTTAATCCTTCTGATAGTACCGGATTTAAATGCACCAAATCTGCCGTAGACACATTGTAAAAACGGGTTACACTGTAAAAAGTTTCTCCTTTTTGCACGGTGTGTACCACAAATATTTTTTTCAAGGCTTCTAGTGCAGCTGCTTTCGCAATTGCGATACTATCTACAATTACTGTAGTGGTTGAAGCGGTTGTTTGAATCGTCTTTTGAAAAGAAGGTACTTGAATAAAACTAGCCACAGCAGGGCGTCTTCCTATTCCGGGGTTTAACCGGCGTAATACTTTTGTCTTAATCGCTAATTTCTTCGCAATAGAACGCATGGTTTCACCTTGCTGTACTTGGTAAGTAATCACGTTTTTTTGTTGCGCACAAGAAGAGGCAATCGTTAGTAGACAGACAAGAAAGAAGACTTTAAACTGATTCATTACTTATTCCCATTCAATGGTTGCAGGTGGCTTCGAACTGATGTCGTAGACCACTCTGTTTACTCCTTTTACTTTATTGATAATATCGTTGGATGTTTTTTGCAAAAACTCATACGGTAAATTTACCCAATCTGCTGTCATTCCATCGGTGCTTTCTACAGCACGCAAAGCAACCACTTTTTCATAGGTACGCTCATCTCCCATAACCCCTACCGAGTTTACTGGCAACAACATGGCGCCTGCTTGCCATACTTTATCGTATAACCCGTGGTCTCTTAATCCGTTAATAAATACGGCATCTACCTCTTGTAAGATACGTACTTTTTCTTCGGTAACATCTCCTAAAATTCGAATGGCCAAACCAGGTCCAGGGAACGGATGTCTCCCTAATAATTGTGGGTCTATTCCCATAGAAGCTCCTACACGTCTTACCTCATCTTTAAAAATCATACGCAAAGGCTCTACCACTTTTAATTTCATAAAATCTGGCAAACCACCTACGTTGTGGTGACTTTTAATCGTTGCTGAAGGACCTCCGTTTACAGAAACCGACTCAATAACATCTGGGTAAATGGTTCCTTGTGCCAACCATTTTGCATTTTCAATTTGATTTGCTTCATCATCGAAAACCTCAATAAAAACACGGCCAATGGCTTTTCTTTTTTCTTCAGGATCACTCAATCCTGCTAAAGCGTCCAAAAAGCGTGCCGAAGCATCTACGCCTTTTACATTTAAGCCCATGCCTTCGTATTGCTTTAATACATCGGTATATTCATTCTTGCGCAACAAACCGTTGTTGACAAAAATACAGTGTAAGTTTTCGCCAATTGCTTTGTGTAACAACACACCAGCAACCGTACTATCTACTCCTCCAGACAAGCCAAGAACAACTTTATCTGTACCCACTTTTGCTTTTATATCTGCTACCGTAGCATCTACAAAAGAATCGGGTGTCCATGTTTGAGCAACCCCTGCAATGTGTACTAAAAAGTTTTCTAAGAGTTGTTTCCCATCCGTAGTATGGTATACTTCTGGGTGAAATTGAATGGCATAGGTTTGTTCGCCTTCAACTGTATATGCTGCATTTTCTACATCGTGTGTACTTGCCAAACGCACAGCATTGGTTGGTAATTCTTTGATGGTGTCTGAATGACTCATCCATACTTGGCTACCTACCTGAATATCTTTAAAAAATTCGGTATTGTCTTTTACGAACGATAAATTCGCTCTTCCGTACTCCCTTGTGTTTGAAGGCGCTACCAATCCACCAGAAAAATGGGCCAGGTACTGCGCACCGTAACAAACGGCTAGCAAGGGTTTTTTTCCTCTAATTTCAGACAAATCTGGATGTGGTGCTTCTTCTGAACGTACCGAAGATGGGCTACCAGATAAGATGACTGCTTTAAAAAAATCTAAATTTTTTGGAGGTTTGTTAAATGGGTGAATTTCACAGTAAATGTTTAATTCTCTCACACGTCTCGCAATTAACTGAGTGTATTGCGATCCGAAATCTAATATAAGTACGTTTTGTTCTTGCATGCGCAAAAATAACACATCCATTTTAGATTTGACACCTTATCTGCTACTTTTTTTGTTTTTGAAAGCGCTTATTTTTTTAGTGGCGTTTTCCGAAGTTCTAGTAGCGGTATACAATGGCGTTTACATTCATTCCTGCACCTACTGAAGCTAAAATAAAGACATCGCCTTTTTTCAATTCTTGTCCTTCAATTTTACCTTTTAGCACCAAATCTAGCAAGGTGGGTACGGTGGCTACAGAACTGTTTCCTAATTTGTGAATACTCATAGGCATTACACCAGCTGGGACTGGTTTTTTGTACAGTCTAAAAAAACGTTTGATGATGGCTTCGTCCATTTTTTCATTTGCTTGATGAATGAATACTTTTTTCACCTCATCAATTGGAATGCCACTTTTATCCAACGCTGTTTTCATGGCGTCGGGCACGTTGTTTAATGCAAATTCGTAAATTTTACGACCGTGCATTTTTATATAACGAATGTCTTTGTGCTCTTCTTTGTTGTTTGATTCTCCAAAAAACAAGTAGTACGCTTCTTCTTTGGTAAACGATTGGGAGGCGTGACTTAAAATACCCGATGTTGCAGGCTCTTCTTGTGCTTCCACAATACAAGCTCCGGCTCCATCACTATAAATCATAGAATCTCTATCGCTCTTGTCTACCACTCTAGAGAGGGTTTCTGCGCCAATAACCAAGACCTTTTTTGCGATTCCTGCTTTGATAAAAGCTTGTGCTTGAATCACACCTTCTATCCATCCTGGGCAACCAAATAAAATATCGTAGGCCACACAATTGGGATTTGCAATGCCCAATCTGTGTTTCACGCGTGTTGCTAGACTCGGTAAAATATCGCTTTGTATGGCGGCACTTTTTACGTCGCCAAAATTGTGTGCTAAAATAATATAATCCAATGTTTCTGCATCGATTCCTGCATCTTCAATGGCTTTCTGAGCTGCAAAATAGCCCAAATCTGACGTGTTGTACTCTTGTACAGCATACCTGCGCTCTTGGATACCGGTAATGGATTTGAATTTTTCGATAATCACCTCATTTTCTGCAGTAAAAGCAGAGCCATCTTCATTTAGAAAGGCGTGTTCTAAAAAATTTTCGTTTGTTTTTTGAATCGTTGGAATGTACGTTCCGGTTCCTGTAATAACACTTGCTAACATAAAATGGTCTTTATTTCTAACAAATGAACGCAATAAAATTGGTTAGACCAATGATTATCAGGGCTTTTTATTGTTTTTTTTTTACAAATACGCATTATCAAAAGAGAAAGGCAACAAGTCTAGTAAGGAGTTGGTTTTTACAATCTGCCCCACTTCTCCCATAAACAAGACCTCCATAGGTGTTTGTTGGTTGATTTCATATTCAGACAAGGTTTGTCTACAAGCACCACAAGGACCAATGGGTTTGCGTACGGTTTTAATTGTAGAACTCGCCGTAATGGCCATTTTTACAATGGCTACACCGGGGAAATCTGAACCTGCTTTCCAAACAGCCACACGTTCTGCACACATTCCCGATGGATAGGCAGCACTTTCTTGGTTGTTCCCTAATACCACTTCATTGTTTGCTAGTAACAAGGCAGCGCCTACAGAGAATTTAGAATACGGCGCATAGGCTTTTAACCGCGCAGCAATTGCTTGTTGCATTAGCTGGTTGTCTTCTACCGTTAATTCAGAAAGGTCTTCAAAAACAGTCGCTGTAATTGTGAGGTTCATTTTTTTCATTGGAAAGTTGTTTGGTAAAAAAAGCAGTCGATGACTGCTTTTTTTTATGGTTGTAACGAAGGTACAATAAATCTTGTGATTGTAGCGCCTTGAGAAAACTTCACTCAATACTCTCTACTCACTACTCACTACTCACTACTCAATACTCTCTACTCACTACTCACTACTCAATTTCTAGTAGTCATCATAAATCTCTCCTAAATCGAACGCCAATGAAAAGCGCAACGTATTTTCTAGCGGATGGTTTACATCTGATGCATTCATTAAGTACGAAAGGTCTAAAGAGAACGCACGTGCCTGAAAACCGGCACCCATCGTAAAGTACTTACGATTTCCTTTGAACTCGTGTTCGTTAAAATAACCTGCCCGCAATGCAAAGGCTTCTCCGTATAAATACTCAGCACCAATGGCATAGGTAATTTCATGCAATTCTTCCGAAGAACCGCCTGGGGCATCTCCAAAAGAAGAAAACAGCCCGCTAATCCATCCTTCATCTAAATGCGAATTGTCTGGTTGTGGCGTAGGTACTAATAATTTTGTAAATTCGACATGCAAGCCGATGGTGTTAAAATCATCTAAGATAAAATCGAAACCCCCACCTAACTTTAGGTTCGTAGGAATAAAGTCTTCGCTTCCGGGAGCATACGACACCTTAGGACCAATGTTTGCAATGTTAAATCCTACACGGTAACGTCCATTAAAATCGCCGTAATTTTCTTCCGTAGATCTATAGTATCCAGAAACGTCTACACCAAAAGAGTTGACGGGTTCTAAACCGGAATCAACTGGTGGTATTTTAAAGTTGGAATGCAAGTATTTTAAACTTACCCCCATAGAAAAATGTTCGCTTAGCTTTAAAGAATAGGCACCTGTTAGCGCCAATTCATTCGGATTTACAGTTCCTACAGCTTGCCCATTGATGTCTGTTAAATCAATTTTCCCCAAAGAGAAATATTTAAAATCTACCGCCCAAGCAGCATTTTCGCTGTGCCTGTTTACATACGAAACACCTCCTATAAAAATATCATCTACCAAGTTGCGCAACCACGGCGTATAGTTGACTCCAATGCTAATTTGGTTTTCATTAAAAGCCATTTTAGAAGCATTGTGATGCATCGAAAAAGCATCTGAAGAAGTAGCCACTCCAATGTCTGCCATCCCACCTGCTCTTGCGTCTGGTGTAATTAATAAAAATGGCGTTGCGGTAGTTATGGCATTGTTGGTTTCTTGTGCTTGTGCTTTGCTTACAAAAGCGAAAGCCAACGCTACTAAAAGTATTTTTCTCATAAGTTGGTATTTGTTGTTTGCATACTGCAAGGTATTTAATTTTATTGAAGTAGTACTAATTTCTCGTACTTCTCTGTGGTAAGCTGGGAGTTTACAGCCGTTACTTTTAGCTTATACACATACACCCCTTTTCCTATTTTATTTCCAAAATCGTCCAGACCATTCCAAGTAATTTCGCGAGACAACGTACCTGTATTTTGCACCATTTGACGCATGGTTTTAATCAGTTTCCCTGCCACCGTAAATACTTGTACTTGCACCTCTAAGGGTTCATTCGGTTTGTTGTGTGTAAACCAAAACTCGGTGTAATTCACAAACGGGTTCGGGTAATTTAACACGTGTGCTAACGTAAGACCTGCGTCGCTTACTACTCTAAAGGTTAACGTTGCTTCTGAGGAATTATTATACGTGTCCCATGCTTTTACGGTTACGGTATGGAGCCCTACAGAGAGGTTTCGAAACGGATACGTTGCTGTACCATTTGTAAAATCGTCCAAAGCTGTTTCGTAGTAATCATTCAAAAGAATAGGGTTGGCAGCATTGCCATCTAAAATAGCAACAATATCATGATCCACAGCAGTCAACGACGTATTGATACCGCTTACATCTGAAAGTTGCACCAATAAATTGGGAGACATGTTGGTGGTACCACCATCTATAAACGATTCGTCGTTCATAAATAGTTGTATCTCGGGCCCAGTATTGTCTACCGGCGCATCCGGATTGATACCGCCTGCAACGACATCAAAATTTGCCCCCGACTTATCTATTTCTTGGTTTGTTGCATAGAAACTCAATTTGCTTTTTCCGTAGGCAATACGTACATCTCTGGGCACAATAAACTCAAAAGAAAACAGTCCGTTTGTAACAGTGGCTTGCCCTTTAAAGAGCTTGCTTTCTTGAGAATCGAAGGTCATTGTAATGCCGAAACCGTCGTTGTCTAAGGTCGTTTTATCAATCGGTTTGTCGAAAATAGTCGTGGCTACCGTTCCGTTAAAATCGGTAAGCACCGCGTTTGAAGCATCAGCAACTACCCCTTCAAAAGAAACCCTAGAAAGCGCTTTTAACGTATCTAAAGCCTGTGTAATTGGTATGCCGTTCATTTTTGTAAGACGCACATTCGGTTTCGGAATGGCCAATTTCATGGCAGGGTCTCCAAAATAATAGATGAAAAACTTTTGCGAGCTGGTGGTGGTGTTTTTTGTAGCCAACAACGCTTCTGCAATGCTGTGGTCTTCCCCTTCAAAACTGAGTATTTCTCGAATCAGCTTTTCATTAAACGTGCTTCCTACTGAAATGTACACCTCTCTTGTGGTGGTAATTAAACTGGCAGCACCTCCGTGACTGTTCCAAAACATTTTTTCTCCAGCAGTGGTTCTTTCAGGGTTGTCGAAACGCGCAAACTCGCAAGTTACGGTTACAAATAACGGCAAGGTATTCCCGTTGTTTAAGGCCTCAATTTGTGGGTTTTCTAAAAACCGTTCCGCCGCAAAACCATCTTCACCGCCATGTCCAAAATAATCGAACACCAAGGTTCCTTTTTCTAAGATGTTAGAAATGGCCGTATTTACTTCTGGGTAGCGCTCTCCACCAGAAGAAGTCTGCTGGGTATATGCATCTGCATAAATTTTAGAAACGTTAAAAATCGGCTGGTGGGCTTTGATAGAATCTGCCACGCGCTCAATAGCTTCTTGCAATACTTGTTCTCCAGCAGCATCTATGTCATCTGCCACCAACGTAATGTTGTTGCGCCAATCGCCCATAGCAGCCGTGGCGTAATAACTTAAAATTTTATCGACCACATCCGTTGCTTGTTGTACCGAGGTTACAGGAATTCTACCTGACGCAATGTCTAAGGTGTGTGAAGCCAACATGTTTCCTTCATTGGGATCCATCATCACAAAATAATCATCGGTTACATACGAGCTCACCAAACTAAAACTCTCTACAGATTGATAAGTGGGCATGATGTTGTTGTTGCCTGGCAACCGGTCTTTGTAATCGTAGGAACTGTCTCCAAAGAAACAGACATATTTCAACTTTTTATCTGGAGCTGTATTGGTTTCGTACAGGTGTTTTATAAAATCGCGTACTCCTGTAATGTCTGGACTTCCAGAAGAGAATTCGTTGTAAATTTCATCCAACAAAACAACCTGAACTGTAATGCCTGAATTTGCAATGTGGTGGTCTGCTATACGTGTTGCTTGATTTCGCAAGGCTTCCGTAGTAATTATCAAATAATTCACATCTTGTAATGCGTGTAAATTCTGATTCGGAACACGGTTGTTGGCAACGGTTTCTGGTGTTAAAAAATGGGTGGGATGGACTACAATATACGCTTCCAAACTTCCGCCGTTGGCATTAAAAACAAAGTTATTCCCCGTGTCTTGGTTGGTAACCCTTGTGGGGTTTACAGCATCTGTAACGTTCCATAGTTGAGAAATATTCGCGGCGTTTTGTATTTCATAAGCGACTGTTCCTGTACTGGTAGCAGCTGTGTAACTGCGAAAAGAAAACTGCCTATCCCCTGCTATTAATTGCTTGGTTCCTGTAACCTCTATAAAATCTAAGTAACTTTTTGCAGACGGCACTCCGTTGTTGTTGTAGGTAAGTTGTACGGTTATTTCGTTGCTGTTGTTTGCAAGTGTACTTGTCTGAAAGCTACTGTGTGCCAAGGTATGAGAGCCATTGCTTACAGCAGTAAAACTCCCTGTAGACACCGCTTGTCCATTTACGTGCACTGTCATAGAAGATGCCAAAGGAGACTGCGCTACCGCAGCTACTTTTACCGTAATGGGTGCTCCTGGAACTGCATTCTGAAAAGGAAAACTAAACGATTGTGTGTTTACAATGCTAAAATCTTCGCCAAACCACTTTCTACCCACTGCCAATAAATTGCGTTGCTCTTTTTCATAAAACAACGCCTCGTTAAAAGTGGTTATTTGTGTGGTTGCTGTGGAAGTTATCGGTGGCGCTGTTTCAATTCTTTTGCCATTTGCGCCGCCCACCGTTATAAAATAGTAGGCTTTTTCTGAATAGATATTTTGTTGGTGCGTTGCAGTTCCTGCAATTGGGTTTACAGACCAGCTATGCGGTCCTTTTCCGTAGAATAAAAGATAATCGCTGCCATCAAAAGTACCGTCTTCTTCACCAGAGACGTAGATGGCATTCTCTTGCAAGTCGCTGTACCGAAAACCGACATTGCTTTCTGGCAATAATTGTCCGCCATTGCCATAAATCTTAAGCGTGCGCGGGTCCGTTCCGTTGAGGTTGATCCCAATGGACTCTAATAAGTTTTTATCAATTTTAAAAACACCTGTGGTATCTATTGAGAATTGGTACCAGGTACCAGTTGCCAAGACTGCATCTGCATTTTGCGCAAACATCGCTGTGCTCCAAAAACAGGCTATCAAGAACGTGGCAAGTGTGTTTTTCATTCCCTTACTATAACGACTCATTTTGTGCTTTATTTTAGCTTTTGCAAGGATAACTATAATAAAGATAAAAAACAATCGTTAATAGGATGTAAAACACGTTAAGAAAAACAACAAAACACTTGTACAAATGTATATTTATTGTAATATTGCATTGCTTAAATTAAAAATTCTCAACAAACGTTCGTAAACCATTATGAAAAACGTAATCAAACATACGCTACTCCTTACTATAACAGCACTCCTATTAGGTAGCTGTAACCGTAACTCTAGCAACACCTCTTCTCTTACCGGATGGAACTTTAACGATCCTAATTACGGGAACTATATCAAAGGAAAAACAGCGACGAAAGCTGCAATTCCTCCTGGAATGGTTGCTATTGAAGGAGGTTCTTTTACCATGGGAATGGTACAAGACGATGTGATGTTCGACTGGAACACCACTCCTAAGAAAATGCACATCCGTTCTTTCTATATGGATGAAGCGGAGGTAACCAATGCGGAATACGGATTGTTTTTACAATACATCAAAGATGTTTTTCCACCAGATGAAGAACAATTCAAACATATTTATGCGTCTGTTTTACCAGACACGTTGGTTTGGAGAAAAGGATTGGGTAATACCGATTTATTAGCCGAGACTTATTTTAGACACCCTGCGTATGCAGACTATCCTGTAGTGGGTGTTAGCTGGTTACAAGCCAACAAATACTGTAAATGGCGTACCGATGCTGTCAACTACAAACTCTTAGTAGACAGTGGCGTGATGGCAAACATTTACCAAAACGACAGTCTTTCTTTTAAAGGAAAGAATAGCTTTAATACCGAAGCGTATTTAGCGAATCCAGATGCATTGTTTGATGGAGATTCTACCATTTACAAAAAAGGAGTTCCTGTAAAGTTGAAAAAAGGCGCTACAAAACCAGCAAAAGGTTCTTTTACTGGAAGACACGTTTCTATTGCAGACGGAATTTTAACGCAGAAATTTAGATTGCCTACAGAAGCAGAGTGGGAATACGCTGCGAAGGCCAATGTAGAGAACAGAGAATACAACAATATTAGAGGGCGTAAAAAATACGCTTGGAACGGGAAGTACACCCGAAACAAAAACAAAAGAGACAAAGGAAACCAACTGGCCAACTTTAAACAAGGAAAAGGAGACTACAGTGGTATCTCTGGATGGAGTAGCGACAACGCCGATATTCCTACAGCTGTAAAATCGTATGCGCCAAACGCATTTGGTTTGTACGACATGTCTGGAAATGTTTCTGAATGGGTAGCCGACGTATACCGTCCGTTAGTAGATGCAGAAGCCAACGATTTCAATTATTTTAGAGGAAACATCTACAATAAGAACATGATTGGTAAA
>Ga0209035_10001115_pt1 | contig 10906 bp, 10 predicted proteins | sample MarorgKNORR_S2LV_6_FD_188220 | JGI IMG/M metagenome (GOLD analysis project Ga0209035, IMG submission 188220) | Marine microbial communities from the Southern Atlantic Ocean, analyzing organic carbon cycling - AAIW_A/KNORR_S2/LV (SPAdes) (version 2) | ecosystem: Environmental > Aquatic > Marine...
ATACAATCCTTATTTGCTATCGAATGGACTTGAAGATCGCATTCATATTGACCTTTATAAAGTGGTACAAGCTATATACTGTTTCGCAGAAAGAAGCATTGACTTTCACAGAGATGTAACAGGAAAAATAAGTTTGAAGCAGTCGCTACTTGCCGAAGCCAATGGGATTGATCCGGGTGATGCTCATTCAGCAATTGATGATGTAAAAGTTTTATTAAAATTAAGCAACCTTTTTAAAGAAAAAGCACCAGAAATATTTTTCTCTGCTATAGGTTCAGGGACAAAAAAAAGAGCTATTAAGCAAATGACGAGTCAACTCTTTTTCAATTATGGTGAAGTAAAATATAAAGATCGTACAGCTGTAGGAAGAACTCCTACTTTTATTTGTGAGGATCCAAGTTACTCTAATAATATGGTTCATTTTGACTTGGTGTATGATCCAGAAGATTATCTTTATATGACGGCTGAAGAAATTGCCCCACTCATTAATAAAAAGAACTCACCTTTTTTCAATATAAAAGCCAATGCCAGTCCAGTGATATTGCACCCCAGCCTATGTGAAAAAAATAACCTCTCAACAGAGCAGGCAACAGAAAGAGCGACAAAAGTACAAGAAAGCAATGGGTTTAAAAATAATATAGTCGTTGCTTGTGATATTAATAGCAAAAAAAGATCGCCATGGGAAACCTCTGTTTATTCTGAATCACAAATCTACAGTCAATTTATTGATAAAGGAGATCGCCTCCTCAGCGATGCTTTTTTAAAGGATCATGATTTAGAACAAAGAATGGAGATCATGCAGCAAATGAATGATCCAAGATTGATAGATTTTTCAAAAAGAATCATCGCAATGGAACATAACAATTGCGATCATAAAATAAGGATGAACTTCCAGGAGTTCGAAGCTCAAAGACTTTTAAGTGAAGATGATGTACCTTGGAGAACACTGCAAGATGCTTGGGCTTCTCTAGAAAAAGTTGAAAATGCAGGTAAAGAAAACATTGCTGTAATGGAAGCAACTAGAAAATATTACACATTGATTGAAAAAGGAGTGAATAGTTAAAATGAATTTTGAACATTCAAAAAAAGTTACTGATTTGGTGGAGCGACTGGAAGATTTTATGGATAAAAATGTTTATCCAATAGAGAGAGAATACGAAGATTATTTCAAAACAACCGATAATTTATGGAAGTCCCCTCCTTTAATGACAGAATTAAAAGAAAAGGCAAAACAAGCAGAATTATGGAATCTCTTTTTACCCGAATCTGAACGAGGAGCAGGCTTAACCAATTTAGAGTATGCCCCTCTTGCTGAGGTGATGGGTCGAGTGACTTGGTGTTCTGAGATTTTTAACTGCACTGCTCCTGATACTGGAAATATGGAAGTAATAGATCGGTATGGTTCAGAAGAACAAAAAGAGCAATGGTTGGAACCATTACTTAGAGGTGAGATTCGATCGTGTTTTTCAATGACAGAACCTGAGGTGGCTTCCTCAGATGCTACTAATATAGAGTCTCCCATTGTTTTAGATGGTGACGAGTATGTCATTAATGGGAGAAAGTGGTGGAGTTCAGGAGCCATGAATGAGGCCTGCAAGATTATAATTTTTATGGGAAAAACAGATCCGGACAACCCAGATAGGCATAAACAACAATCCATGATCCTGATTCCAATGGATGCACCTGGGATTAAAGTTATAAGACCGCTATCAGTATTCAACTATGTCGACCCGCCTTTTGGGCACGCTGAAATTAGTTTTGATAATGTAAGAGTGCCAAAAACAAATATGATTTTAGGGCCAGGTCGCGGTTTTGAAATTGCACAAGGCAGGCTGGGGCCAGGAAGAATTCATCATTGTATGAGGCTCATAGGGGTTGCCAAAAGAGCCTTGGAGTTGATGTGCCAAAGAGCAGAAAATAGAATAGCATTTGGCAGACCGCTAAGCGTTCAAGGCTCTGTTAGAGAGAGTATTGCGCTATCGGCTAGTGAGATTGAGCAATCTAGATTACTCACTTTGATGGCAGCAGATAAGATGGATCGTTATGGCAATAAAGAAGCCAGTGACTTGATCAGTATGATCAAGGTAGTATGTCCTCGAATGGCATGCGAAGTGATTGATAGAGCCATCCAAATTCATGGTGCTGGAGGTCTTTCGGATGATTTCTTTTTAGCTGGAGCTTACTCTTATGCAAGAACCTTAAGACTAGCAGACGGTCCAGATGAGGTTCATTTGTCATCTCTAGCAAAAAAAATAATACAAAGAAATCAGTGACTCAATGACGGAGAATATTCACACATTAGACGTCCTGGCACTAGATGAATATCTTAAAAGCGAGATTGATGATTTCAAAGGGGTTCTAGAATCTAAAAAATTCAATACAGGGCAATCCAATCCAACATATTTACTTGACTCCGGTGAAAAGAAATATGTTCTGAGAAAAAAACCACCAGGAAAGTTATTGCCTTCAGCACATGCCGTTGATCGTGAGTATAGAGTCATGAAGGCTTTGAGCAATTCAAGTGTTCCGGTTCCTAAAATGCTCCATTTGTGTGAAGATGATTCCATCATAGGGACTATATTTTATTTAATGGAATTTGTGGACGGAAGGATTTTTTGGGATCCAACATTGCCTGAAGTGAATCAAGAACAAAGAAGGGAAATCTATGAAGAAACCAATAGGACTCTAGCAGCACTGCATCAAATTGATATTAAAAAATTAAACCTTGAAAGCTTTGGAAAGCCTGGCAATTACTTTGAACGTCAAGTCAATAGGTGGATTCAACAATATAGGGCAGCTGAAACCAGTCAGTATAAAGAAGTGGAATCTTTAATCGTTTGGTTGGAAAAGAATATGCCGACAGACGATGGCATGGTCTCAATTGTTCATGGGGACTATCGTTTGTATAATATGATTTTTGATCAAAAAAAATCACAGATCTTAGCAGTTCTTGATTGGGAACTCTCCACTTTGGGTCATCCTTATGCTGACTTAGCTTATCAATGCATGAATTGGTATGTCCCTAAAATAGGCATAACACCGGGACTACTAGATGCTGATACAGTTACACTTGGTATTCCATCTGAAGAAGAATATGTAAAAAGTTATTGTCAAAAAATGGGGATATCGTCTATTCCCAATTGGTCTTTTTATCTAGCCTTTGGTTTTTTTAGACTTGCTGGTATAGCTCAAGGTGTTTACAAAAGATCACTGCAAGGCAATGCTTCTGCTGATAATGCTAAAGACATAGGTGCCGTTGTTCCAATACTTGGTAAGATTGCAATGTCTATAATTAAAAAAAATAATTAAATGAAAAAAAAATTTTATACATTACTCCTTTTAACTCTTTTTTTTACCTCCATTTCTATAGCATCGAGTGACTTTTCTATTGAAGAGGTATCCAGGGATCTAATTGTTTTCAGTCAAAATGGTCAGCAAGGCCTAATTGTTATTAATGAAAATAACTCCATTGTTGTGGACCCAATGAATCAAGAGACCACCAAGAATATTCAAAATTTTCTAGCCTCCAATGGTAAACCAATGATTAGTCGTATCATCTATTCACATTCACATTGGGACCGAATATCGACAGGCAAAACAACTTTAAACAAAGGTATTGCAGTTATAGCTCAACAAGAGTGTAGCCTTTACTTATCGACTAATAATAAAGATGTCCTTGGACCAACCATATACTTTCAAGATTATTTTGAAATAACTGATGGTAGAAAAAAAATAGATCTCTACTACTATGGACCCAGTCATGGAGAATGCATGATTGTTATTCATCTGGTGGAAGAAAACCTCTTATTTATTCCAGATTTACTTCATACAAAAGGTGCGAGTTTTCCCCGTGATGCAACATTGCCCTATCTTAGACCTTCGACATTGATCAATTTTTTTAATGAATTAGAAAAACTTGTACAAAAGAAAAAAATAAAATCATTCATCGGTGGACATAAAGAAGACAAACTGATTGGCTCGACATCAATCATTACTGAACAGAAAATATTTTGGGAGTTAATGCAAAAGACAGCTGAACAAGCAGAAATTGATGGCATTATTAATCTCGATAACTTTATTGACCTCGAGCAATTAGACTTACAGCCCTATCAACAATATGATAATTATAACTCAGAAGATCTCATTAATATTATAAGACGGTACACCTCATTTCTAAATATGGGGAGATAAACTATGCAAACTCAACATTTTAAAAAACTGCTATTAGTCCTTATTTTGATTGTGGTGAATGGTTGTGCGATACAACCAGAACCTATTAAGTTAGTTGAATCAGATACCAAGTTATTTGGAAAATTAAAGACTTGGGAAATTGAAAAAATTTCAGAACGTGTTTATGCATATCGCTATACTTTTTATCGTAACTTCTTCTTAATTGGGGATGAAGGAGTGATTGTAACCGACCCACTAACTGTTGATGCTGCATCCATACTCAATAAAGAAATTAAAAAAATTACTGATAAGCCAATCAAATATATGGCTTATTCGCATTCTCATTGGGATCATGTTTCAGGTGGACAGATTTTTAAAGACCAAGGTGCTGAGGTTGTTGCACAAAGAAAATGTAAAGAAAATTGGGTCAATAACCCCAATTCCAATGTGGTTGAGCCTGATACTACTTTTGAAAAAGAATACACTATTTCAGTTGGGGGAGCCTCATTGGAAATGTACTATTTTGGACCTTCGCATGATAATTGCCGAGTTGTCTTTTTGATTCAGCCCGATCGTATTATGTTTATTGCTGATGATGCTAATCCTCCTAATGGTTTAAATATGATTTATGGTGCGGGTCTTGCAGACACTTACATATTTAACCTAGTCCCTTATTTTCTCAAGGCTGAAAGGCTAGCAAAAGAAAAAAGGGTTAAAAGCATCATAGGATCGCATATGAGCTTTGAAGATCGGCCTATGAATCTTGTATCAGGAACAATTGGCTCTATCAAATCACTTAAAGAGCAAAGGTTGTTTTACCAATACACTATCGATGCGGTTCAAAAAGCATTAGATGAGAGTATTCATCCTAAGGAAATACCTGATTATTTAATCAAAAAAGGAGTCTTAAAAGATACTATCGTTGGTTTTGATGAGGCAAAGATGCAGGTCCTATATAGAAGAATGACAAATTATCTTTTGACAGGTGAATAGTTGAGAAATGAACAAAAAAGATAGTATCCCATTAAATAAAGCCCTTCGATTAAAAAAAGCCTTAAAGTATTTATCTAGCCTAAATGCACTGATATATAGACTATCTGGTGGCAGACTTTGGAGTAAATGGTCAGGCAAATATCCAATCATGATTCTTATGGTTAAGGGTAAAAAGTCAAACGTAATGAGAAACATTCCTTTAATCAAAGTTATTAAAGATGATCAACCAATATTGGTTGCCTCTATGGGTGGAATGCCGATGAACCCCACTTGGTACTATAATGTTGCCTCAAACCCTAGAGTATCAATCCAAATTGGAAAGGAAAAACAATACTACTTAGCTAGACAAGTTGACGATCATGAAAAGGCCCTGCTTTGGCCAACCATATGTTCTTTTTATCCTGATTATAATAACTATCAAGAAAAAACTGCTAGAAATATACCTGTTTTTCTCTGTGAACCCAAGCAAATTACTCAAGAGTGGAAAGAATGGATTCAATTAAATATAAAACGAGGTTGTGATCTCGATGAAATCTATACAATTCTATTTAATGAGGGCTTCAATGAATTAGATATAGAAAATACAATGGGGCATCGCTTAAAAGTCAATACACTCAGTCAGGAGGTTACTCCATCGGACAAAGAGAGTGAAATACAAAACATGGTCAAAAAGTTTAAAGACATTCATCAAATGATTCCAGCCTATACCGAAGTTGGGTTCTTGAAAGACAAATTAGACCCAAGTTTATTATCAAAGATTCAAACATTTTATAATGAAAATCAAGAAAGCCTAAAAACTGAAATTGTCGCTGGTGGTTATATTGAAACTGATTCTAAACAAAGTGCAAGTGAGACCATTGAACTCACTGATGATCTAAGAAATGAAATTCATACTTCAATATTGGCAAAAGCTGAGTCATGGTCAAAGATCAAGCTTCTGCCCACATATGTTTATGGAATTCGCATCTATAATCGTGGAGCAAAGTTAAAACCCCATCGTGACAGGGAAGAAACTCACATTATAGGAGTTATCATCAATATAGCCCAAGAGGTGGAAAAAGACTGGCCACTGGAGATTGAAGACCACCAAGGCAATAAACATCAGCTGACTCTTAAACCAGGGGAGATTATTCTTTATGAAAGTGCTCTTCTGGATCATGGCCGCCCATCTCCACTTGAAGGCAATAAATTTGTCAATGTATTTTGTCATTACATGCCTCATATTTCCTAAAAAAAATGAAGCTTCCTTCTAAATATTTTTGGTGTTTCACTCTAATTATCTTTCTCTCTTTTTCCCTTAGATTTGAAGGATTATGGACATTAGAAGGTCCAATATTTGACGAAATTTTCTATCCGCAGTACGGTCTCAATTATCTACAAAATCAAGAGTTTTTTTACCCTCACCCCCCTCTGGCAAATTACTTATACTCAATTTCTATCTGGGTATATATGACGGTTGGCTCATTTTTTGGAATGACTGGAACCCTAGTGGATTTTGAGAATATCAATCCAATGAGTTACAGATGGTTAAATACACTGACAGGGTCTCTATTGTTTGCTTTAACCTATCGAATTGCGATTACAATATACAACAATAGAGTTTTTGCTTTGCTTGCCTCTCTCTTTGTAGCAATTGATGGAGCCATGATTGTTGACTCACGCATAGCAACAGCAAACATGTTTCTACTCTTTTTTGGTTTATGCTCTATGGTCGTGTTTTCATCCTTTATATTCAACAATAAAAACAATCAAAAGAATCTAATATATTGTGTATTTTTTATTGGGTTAACAGCGTCGGTCAAATGGAATGGCCTAGGATTTTTTCTGATGGCTTCGAGCTATTACTTTCTTTTATTGCTAGTAAAGTATTTTGACAAAAAAAGCTTAACTCAGAATAATTTAGACTCTGAGTTGGCTGAAAACATTTCGCCATTCAATTACTCTCTATACTTTCTTTTGTTCCCTCTTATTACATACACCATCATTTTTATTCCTGATGTTTTATTCAATACTCAATTTAGTTTCATTGAAAAACATCAGCAGATGATGGGTTATCACCAAACGATGGTTAGTGAAAATGAACATCCTTATTGCTCCAGTTGGTATACCTGGCCGTTGATGCTTAGGCCTATTGCTTACTTTTTTGAAAGTTATACTCTTGCTGATAGTGGAATATCTATGATCAGAAATATTCATCTATTTCCAAATCCTATATTGTCATTACTCTCATTTATCTCAGTAATTATAATGTCTATCAGTTGGGTAAAGCTCTTCTTGAGTTGGATTAATAAAAGCCTAATAGGCAAAGAATTTTTTATATATAGTTTTATACTTTTGGGTTATTTTTGTAATTTGGTTCCATGGATTATTGTTGAAAGGTGTACTTTTATTTATCATTATCAGCCTTCTGCAATATTTGGTTTTTTAGCTCTAGCTTGGTATTTAGGAAAATGGCTAGAAGCACAAGAATGGTCTAAAAGAATTGCTTCTTGGTCAATTCTACTATTAATTATAATTGCATTTCTTTACTGGTTACCTATACAACTTGGTATTCCAATAGAAGATTTTCAATTTTATGACAGAATAAAACTAGAATCTTGGATGTAAAATATAACTACTAGTAATTTATGATAAATCAGAATGACAATAATCTTCCAATAGCTTGTATTGTTATCCCGACATATAACGAAAAAGAAAATATAGAAAAAACAATTCTTAAAGTATTAGAGGTCAAAAAAACAATTCAATCATTCAATCTTGTCATCCTAGTAGTTGATGATAATTCACAAGATGGAACGTCTGAAACAGTTAATCAACTTATGATGAGACATCATGATATACATATGATTAATGGAGAAAAAATTGGTCTAGGCGATGCTTATAAAAGAGGTTTTTCATATGCCCAAAAAGAATTGAATTCTAGATTGATTGTGCAAATGGATGCTGATGGGCAACATGATCCAAATGTAATAAAGACATTTGTTGAATTAGCTATTAATGGAAAAGAGTTAATTATTGGCTCTAGGTTTATAGCAGGAAGCTCTACACCAGACTTCTCATCCTGGAGAAGATTAATAAGCTTAGTTGGTAATTTTTTAGTGCGGTATTTAGGTGGGGTCTATATGATTAAAGATTGCACATCAGGATTTAGATGCATTGATGTAAATCTCTTAAAGCAATGTAAGTTAGATCGCCTATCAAGCAAGGGTTACTCTTTCCAGTCAACGCTTATATGTGAACTCATGAGGAATGATGCGAGAGCAATTGAGATCCCAATTATTTTTAATAAAAGAGAGTATGGTCAATCCAAACTAAGTTTTTATGATCAAATTGAATTCTTAATCAATATTGCAAGAATAAGGTTCAGAAACTCGGAGGACTTTATTAGATATTGCATCGTAGGAATACTCGGTGTTTGTGTTAATTTTATGACTTACTTTACTCTAACAAGATTTACAGGGTGGGCTCCTGAGTTAGCCTCCCCAGTAGCCATTGAGATATCAATTATTTCGAATTTTATATGTCATAATTTCTGGACATTCATTAAACGAACAAAACAAGAAATTTTTATTAATCGTTTTTTTAAATTTCATATTGTTGCAGGAATAGCTGGAATCATAAATTATGCCTTTTTTATCACTCTGATCAATGCATTAATTATTAATGATTTAATATCTCTATTTCTAGGTATAGCGATTGGAACTGTCTTTAATTATGCGGGCAACTCGCTTTGGACTTTTAGAAAACCTTCCCTATAAGATAATGATCCTTAAGATTAATTAGTGTTAGTATCAATTTCTTTGAAAACATAAGATAGAGCATCTTCATAGCTTGAAAAATCTCTAGTATTAAATGCCTTTTCTTGAGGTGTTTCACATCCTTCATTGAGTTTAAAATCTTGGTCTTTCCAGATAGCAACATTGATTGGTGAAGTGTTAATTACCGCTCCGGTGTTTGGATTTTTAGAAACAAAAGCTCTGATTGAAATCCTTAGCGCCCCTATATTAATAGTTACAGCATCATTCTTATTGCTTATTGTATTTTTCTCAAAAGATAGGCCAAGGCTCTTATTATTTTTTAAAGAAAGAAGTTTTTCCTCTATTGGTTTGAAAATCAAAGCTCTTTCTGCTGCTGCGACTACTGCTAAATTGTCCTCACTAGGGTTCATTACTGACTTAGGTTATTTATTTTAGAATTATTTAAAACATTGGCTTTTTTTTCATACTCAAAATAAATCGCTGCTAATGTTAAAAATATGCATAAAAAAATTATACTAATCGGTATCTTTGATTTTACTTGATTCATAGTTGAATGATCTCAAAACCAAAACTTATTATCTACATAAAGCATTAAATCTTAGCAAATAACTGGATGGCATTTCTCTCAACAGATACTTCAATGGGTGTCTTTCCAATATTTTCTCCATCAATATTCAAGCAATCATTCTTGCTATTGATCGAAAAAGACTTTACTTGCATATATTGAACTAAAGGATCATAAATATGTTTGCCAGAAAATAATTGTAAGAAAATCTTTAAAACCCTTAATCTAGATGCTCTTTTTAATAAAATAATATCAATTAAGCCATCGTTTAATTTAGCCTTTGGGGCCATTTTCATACCCTTCCCTGTATGTATGGTGTTTAATGCTATAAAAAATGCTGCTTTTCCATCGAATACTTGGTTTTCAATAATGATGTTAACTGTTTGTAGTTTGATTTTTAAAATAGAAAGTATGGAAGCTATTGAATACCTTACATTGCCTAGCCAACGTAATTTTTCTGCTAAAATATTTACATTACTTGCCATGCCCCAACCAATTATATTGACTGCAAAATTAATATTTTTCCTTGATTTGATTCTCATGACATCAATCCTGCTGATATTACCAATAATAATATTTTCTAATGCATCTAATGGCTCCCTCACCCTCAACCCTAAATCCTCGGCGAAAGCATTCCCGCTGCCAGCAGGAATAACTCCTAATGATAAATATTTTGATTTTTCTGATTGCATCAAACCCTCTATTGCTTCATGTATGGTGCCATCACCTCCAATAACACAAATACCATTAAACCCTGATAAATCTTCATGTACGATAAATCTTTCAATATCACCTTTTGATTGGCTCAGATAACTCTCAACTCCTATTTGCTCTTTATCCAAAATACTTTTAGCTTGTTTAAAAATATCATAAGCATTGCCATTACCAGCCACTGGATTAAGAAGAAAATAGAGTTTTTTTGGTTTATTAATAGCCATCAACTTAAAAATATACGTTTATCCTCTTTATTACAAAGTGAATTCGCTTTATACTGCTTTTCAAAAATAATGAACATGTTTTAACCGATTCGTTATTTTAATATTAAATAAGGAGTTATTGTGAGTGATTCAGGATTAGGGTTCTCCCATAATCGGTTTATAGGTCTCATTGTTGTAATAGGTGTGCTTGTCCTTCTTTTTGAAGGCATCAGTATTTTTGGTGGTAATATTATTAAAGCACAAGTAGAAAGATCAACTAGTAAAAACCACCCAAATAAAAATATTGAGAAAAGATTGCAGCCAGCAATCGCTTTATCACAAAAAGAAGCAGCTAATAATGATGGTCTGTCAGATGATGTTGTTGATGCTGTGGTTAACTTCGTCGCTGCCGATTCATGCAATCAAGTCATTGAAGGCAATGACATGTTGCAATTTAATCTGAAGGAAATGGTTGTGAGTTCCAGTTGCAGTGAGATTACAGT
>Ga0209035_10001118_pt1 | contig 10889 bp, 9 predicted proteins | sample MarorgKNORR_S2LV_6_FD_188220 | JGI IMG/M metagenome (GOLD analysis project Ga0209035, IMG submission 188220) | Marine microbial communities from the Southern Atlantic Ocean, analyzing organic carbon cycling - AAIW_A/KNORR_S2/LV (SPAdes) (version 2) | ecosystem: Environmental > Aquatic > Marine >...
AGCCTCCTAAGGGCTTTATCTTTAATAGTGCAGTAAATTTTGCAAAAATATTTTTGTTGTTGTTACCGAACGGGGTGTTTAACAAATTTCCAGTATTCACTGAAGTTATTATTCACGGTCCAGGGGGCTGATGATAGAAAAACTAGAGGCTTTTGTAAACCAATATTGTGGTTTAAAGGCTATAAAAAGCACATTAAGTGGATAAAAGTCACGTTTTACACCGATGCAAAGTCTTGTTTATCGCCAAGCCAACGCCGGATGAGGGCGGTCATTATGTCAGTATGGGCTTCATAACCTGTGGCCACTAGGGCAATTTCGGGTAATAAATGTGCATCTCTGATCAGGTCAGCTATCTTTAGCCCAACGACACCCGCTTGGCGGGTACCTAACACCTCACCGGGTCCTCGCAGCTGTAGGTCTTTTTCTGCAATGACAAAACCATCGCTCGATTGGCGCAATATATCCAAACGCTGCCGACCCATGGAGGACAATGGTGCCTGATACATAAACAAACAGTGACTCTGGGCTTGGCCGCGGCCCACACGGCCCCTGAGTTGGTGCAACTGTGCAAGACCTAGGCGTTCAGCATTATCAATGACCATAAGGTTAGCGTTAGGCACGTCTACCCCTACTTCTATAACTGTTGTGGCGACCAATAGTTGAATGTCTCCGGCCTTAAAGCGCGCCATCACCTCGGCTTTTTCGGGCCCTGTGAGGCGACCATGAACTAAACCCACCTTTATATTGTGTAGCTGCTGAGTGAGTAGTAGTGCGGTGTCTTCAGCAGCCTCACAATCTAACACCTCAGAACTCTCTATAAGGGGGCAGATCCAATACACCTGCTGGCCTGTCTCACAGGCCTGATGAATACGAGAAATCACTTCAGTGCGTTTGATGTTGTTAATAAGAGCGCTGTTTATGGGTTTTCTGCCGGGGGGAAGCTCGTCAATAATAGAGTGATCCATGTCACCATATGCGCTCATGGCTAAGGTGCGTGGAATAGGCGTGGCAGTCATTACCAGTTGATGTAGGCCAGCCTTGGGTGGTGCTTTTTGAACTAAGCTGTGTCTTTGGGCCACGCCAAAGCGGTGTTGCTCATCAATGATGATTAAACCAAGGTGTTGGTACTCTACGGCATCTTGAAATAAAGCATGGGTACCAATAATAACTTGCGCATGGCCACTTTCGATGGCCGCCAAAGACGTTCGTTTGGCTTGGGCCTTCTGTTTGCCCGTTAGCCATACAACTTCAATACCTAACGGTGTGAGCCAATGGCTAAAATTGTGTAGGTGTTGTTCCGCGAGTATTTCCGTGGGCGCTAAAATGGCAACTTGGCAACCACCATCAATGGCTCGGCAGGCCGCTAAAGCGGCTACAACAGTTTTTCCTGATCCCACATCGCCCTGTACCATACGCACCATAGGAGCGGGTTGAGATAAGTCTGCTTCAATTTCTTTCCAAACTCGTAATTGCGCCGCGGTAAGTGTGAATGGCAGGTTGTGGACTAATTGCTGTTCAAGTGTCTTGCCCTGTACGGGCGCCGGAAAAAACACCGGAGCAGGTAACTGCTGTTGCAATTTTTTGGCTTGGCCTAGGGCCAGTTGGTGAGCCATGAGTTCTTCTATAATGAGCCTCAATTTGGCCTCAGTCACTTCGTTTTCTAGTTGATGAAGGTCTACATTGATACTAGGGTAGTGAAGCTGCCTAAGGCTGGAGGCTAAACTGGGTAGTTTATATTTCTCAATGAGCTGCCTAGGCAACAGTTCTTTAAGATCTACGTTGCCTTGGTCAAAGGCGTCCCATGCCAAACCTATGAGTTGTCCCATTCTAGTTAAACTCAAGCCCTCTGTGGTGGGATAGATAGGCGTGAGTTGATCGGCTAATGGTGGTGGTGTTTGGTCAAACAATACATATTCAGGATGTACCATTTCTAGGCCTTGTGGCCCCGGTCGAATCTCACCAAAACATCGAATTGTGCGGCCATTGGTGAAACTTTTGGCTTGGTTGGCGTGGAAGTGCATGAACCTTAGGCCCAGGTGCGCACCGTCTTGGCTTATGCCTACTCTTAGGGTTACCCGCCGCCCGCGTTGGATAGCCGAACTAACAATTTGGCCTTCCACTAAGTGTTGAGACCTAGGCGTTAGAGCGTGTAATGGCACTAACCGAGTACGATCTTGATAGCGGTTAGGTAGGTGGAATAATAAGTCGGCAACGCTGTGTAGGCCTAGCTTGGCTAACTTAATAGCTAACGCAGGGCCTACACCGTTGAGTTGAGTGACTAACATTGGCTAACGGTTAGGTGCGGTTAAGCCGAATGACGCCGGCAATTTTGCGCATGCTCTTAATCACTTGAGCTAGGTGAACCCGGTTGTGAACCGAAATTTCCAAGTTAACGATGGACAAGCGGGCGTCTTTTTCATTAACGTCAATCTTCTCTACGTTGGCGTTGTCTTGCGCGGCGCTGGTGGCAAGGCTAGCAATAATGCCGCGGCTGGCGGACACCTCTATTTCTAAACAAACGTCAAAGTCGCGGTCTCCCGTTTCAGCCCATACTAAGGCGAGGGTTTTATCCTTGTCGCGACCTATGTCTTGTATGTTCTTGCAAAACGTTCGGTGTACGGCGATACCATGGCCGGCATTGAGGTGCCCCACAATAGAGTCCCCCGGAATGGGCCGACAACAGCGCGAATACTTGATCATGAGGCCTTCGGTACCATGAATTTCCATCGGCCCAATAGTGTTGGTATGACCTTCGGCATCGGTGAGATTTTGGCACAATGACGTTGCGACAATATACGCTAAGCGTTTGCCTGAACCTATTTCGGCAAGTAGGGCGTCCAAGCCTTCTAGCTTGTGCTGCTTAACGTACAGCTCCATTTGGCCGGCATCTATACTATCCAAGCTCAACTCATTACTGGCTAACTCTTGGTTCAATAACCGCCGACCCAAATTTACCGCGTCGTCTGTCGCCTGATGTTTAAGGGCATGGCGAATGTTGCTGCTGGCTTTTGCCGTGGCGACAAAATTTAGCCAACTCATGTTTGGTTTTGCACTGGCAGTAGTGACGATCTCTACAGTATCACCACTATCAAGTTTTTGGCTTAATGGCGCTAAACGGCGGTTGATTCGGCAGGCAATGCAGGTATTACCGATAGCCGTATGCACAGCATAGGCAAAGTCGATAGGAGTGGCTCCTGCAGGTAGCGAAAACACACCGCCTTTAGGTGAGAATACATACACTTCGTCGGGAAACAGATCGTGCTTTACGTGGTTAATGAATTCCATTGCATTGCCGGAGCGCTGCTGCATTTCAACCAGTTCTTGAATCCACTGCTGGGCCCTATTGTGAGCCCTTTGAGCACGGCTATTATTGTTTTTGTAAAACCAATGCTCCGCTACACCATGGTTGGCAATGTCGTCCATTTCTTTGGTGCGGATTTGTATTTCAATGGGGGTGTGTACGCCAGAGCCTGCACGGTAAAGGGTAGTGTGCAGGGATTGGTAGCCGTTGGATTTTGGAATAGCAATATAATCTTTAAAACGCCCGGGCACCGGACGGTACATATTAAGGTGATGCACTGCGCCTAAAATACGATAACAAGTGTCTACTTTGTCGGTCACTACACGAAAAGCAAATACGTCCATGATCTCTCGAAAAGATTTGCTCTGATTTTTCATTTTATTATAGATGCCCGCCAAGTGTTTTTGGCGACCACTAATATTGCCGGGTAATTCGTCGTCTTCTAGGCAATCAACTAAGGCTATTTGCACCTGCTCCATAAGTGCCTTTCGCTCGCCCCGTGCCGCAAGAACGGCCTGCTGAATATGGCGATGACGCATGGGGTGGTAGGCCGCAAAAGCTAAGTCTTCGAGCTCTATTTTAAGGTCGTGCATGCCCAGCCGGCCCGCAATAGGTGCATAGATATCCGTCGTCTCTTTTGCGATCCGGCGGCGGCTGTCAGGGCGCATGGCGCCAATGGTGCGCATGTTATGGAGCCGGTCTGCAAGTTTAACGAGAATAACTCGAATGTCCTTGGCCATGGCAATTGCCATTTTTTGGAAGTTATGTGCTTGGCTTTCGGCGCGGGTTTTAAATTCTAGGTGTGTCAGCTTACTTACACCGTCAACCAAGTTGGCCACGGTTTCGCCGAACTGGCCTTCTAAGCCAGGTTTGTCTACTTGAGTGTCTTCTATCACGTCATGCAACATGGCAGCCATTAGGCTTTCGTGGTCCATGTGCATGCTACCTAAAATGCTTGCTACTGCGAGGGGGTGGGTGACGTAAGGTTCGCCACTTTTGCGCATTTGCCCATCGTGAGCCTGTTCGGCATAGTAATATGCCCGTCGTACTCCTTGCACCTGTGCCGGCTCAAGGTAGTCGTCGAGACGCTTTGCGAGGGCGTCAATGGTAGGCATAATCAAGCATCCGTTTAGGTTAGTTCCTCCATGGTAACGGAAAACTAATGGATCAGGGCAAGTTTGTGACAAGTTTGTTGAATTTATTAAAAAAATCCACAAAAAAAGAGCCAAAAGGCTCTTTTAGTTAGTGCATTAATGGGCTAAAAATTAGCCTCAAAATCACTCGTCAACGTCAGGGTTGCCCTGTGGGGCTTCTTCGGTTGTTTCAGCAACAGTTTGTGTCACTTCATCTAATACGTCTTGGTCTGCTGGAGTTTCAACAAATTGTTGATTGATTTCGTCATGTTCGTCCAGAATGCTGGCGTTAATGAATCCATCTGCAATTTCACGCAAGGCGACTACAGTGCACTTGTCGTTTTCCCAGTCAATGTGGGCTTCTTTGCCGCCGGTTGCAAGCTGACGAGCGCGCTTAGTTGATACCATGATGAGCTCAAAGCGGTTATCAACGTTTTCCAAACAATCTTCTACGGTTACGCGAGCCATGTGGTTGTTACCTGTTTACTGTGACGATAGGGCGGCCAAAATGAAAGACCGAAAATAAGACGCGCTAGTGTACAAAATTTAGCCACCAGTTGACAAGAGATCTGCCAGTAATTGATGGTGTTTCTGTGCTTGTTGCGGGGTTTTTAAGCGTCTGCAGGTAAATATACACTGTAAATCGGCCAACGCATCATTAAAGTCGTCATTGATGACTAAAAAGTGGCTGCCTGCATAATGGCTTATTTCGCTGTGTGCTTCGCTCATACGCTTAGCAATAATGTCATCAGAATCCGTTCCACGACCTTTTAATCGGGTTTCTAAAGCGTCTTTCGATGGCGGCAGAATAGTCACGGCTACGGCGGCTGGGAAAATGGCTAATACTTGGTCTCGCCCTTGCCAGTCGATTTCCAAAATAACGTCTTTGCCCTGCGCTAGGCTCGCTTCAACCCAGTTTCTTGAGGTGCCATAGCTGTTCTCAAACACCGTCGCGTGTTCCAGCATTTGTTGTTGTTCTACTAACTTAGAGAAATCTTGCTGGCTCACAAAGTTATAGTCAACACCATCTACTTCGCCAGTGCGTATGGTGCGCGTGGTATGAGACACGGATACACACACCTGTAAGTCTTGCGCCAATAGTGCCTTTACTAGGCTGGTTTTGCCGGCGCCAGATGGGGCAGACAGTATATAAAGGGCACCGAGAGTATTGGCCATATGTGGATCGCTGTAATAAAAAATAGTAATTAACGGCTAATTATAAGCAAGCTAGCGCAGAAAGTCAGGTGGTAGGCAAGTAAATACGCTCATGTGGCGTGCCATCTGCTCTCAAGTCGATTAAAATGGAGGTTATCCATTAATGAATCAAGGTGCACCATGACATCCACCCTTACCGACCAGCTTAAAGGCCTAAAACTCGACTTCAAACGCCCAAGCGGCCGTGACACAGACCAATTGCGTGACATTAAAATCACCCGTGGCTTTACTAAACATGCGGAAGGTTCGGTGTTGATCGAATTTGGCGACACCAAAGTATTATGTACGGCGAGTGTTGAGCGCGGTGTGCCACGTTTTTTACGCGGCTCTGGCAGCGGCTGGGTTACTGCAGAATACGGCATGTTGCCACGTGCTACGCACTCTCGAAATGGTCGTGAAGCGGCTCGAGGTAAACAGGGTGGCCGTACGTTAGAAATCCAACGTTTAATTGGCCGCTCGTTACGTGCGTCTTTAAATTTAGACAAGTTGGGTGAAAACACAATCACCCTAGATTGCGATGTGCTACAAGCCGATGGAGGCACTCGCACTGCGTCTATCACTGGTGCTTACATTGCAATGGTGGATGCGATTAATGTGCTTAAGAAAGATAAAAATGGCGCCATGAAAGGCAATCCTTTAAAACGCCAAATTGCAGCAATTTCTGTGGGTATTTATAAAGGCGAAGCGGTGTTGGACTTGGATTACGCAGAAGATTCTAAAGCCGAAACTGATATGAATGTGGTGATGACAGCGGACGGTGGCTTTATAGAAGTACAAGGCACAGCCGAAGGCGCACCTTATACGGAAGAGCAAATGACCGCCATGCTGGCCTTGGCCCGTAAAGGCATTAACGAGATTACAGCACTACAAACGGCGGCTTTGGCAGACTAAAGGTCGCCAGCGTAGTCGATAATTAACGGGGCGTGGTTAGAGAAGCGTTGCTCACGAAAAATACGAGCATCACGCACATTGCGGCGCAAGTTTGGCGTAGCAATTTGATAATCTAGGCGCGCGCCCTCGTTGAGTTTAAAGGCGCGGTTATAATCTGGCCACCAAGTGAACTGGCGTTCGTTCTGGTTTACCTGGCGGAAGGCATCGCAGAACTCCATTTGAAAGAAAATCTCGTCTAATACAGCGCGCTCTTCTGGTAAAAAGCCGGAGTTTTTTTGGTTGACGTACCAGCCCGACAAATCTTCAGGTTTGTGGGCAGAGTGAAGGGTGCCACAAAAAATGAAATCACGACGTTTGCGTAATGTTTTACGTAAATGGTTGCTAAATTGATTCATGAATTCGGTTTTAGCATCTTGCTTGTCTTCATCGCCTAAGCCAGAAGGCACAGACACACAGCCGATACTTACTTTTTCAAAGTCAGCTTGAATAAAACGCCCTTCAAAATCACAACCTGGAAAACCTAAGCCAGTCATAATGGCTTTTGGCTGGTGGCGACAATAGATGGCAGTGCCGCTATAGCCGTCTTCAAAGGCATCAAAAAAATACGCGTGCCAACCGTTGGGATGAAATAGCGCATCGTCTAGCTGGTAATCTTTTTCACGAATGTCTTGTAGGCACACAACGTCAGCGTCTTGCTGCACCATCCAGTCAAAAAATCCACGTTCGGCCGCTTGGCGCAGGCCTTCAACATTTAAGGTAATAATACGCATAGGTATTGGGTAGTCACTCGTACTAACAGGGCACAAAATAGAACCGCTGCGGGGCATTAAGAATTGATGTTTTTATTTATTCGCGATTGTATCACGGTCTACGCAATTGGCCCATAAGCGACCCTTAGGTTCCCTCAGCATTTACCTATATTTACTCGGTAAGGGTGGGTTAGCTTAGTGTATAATGCGCGCTGCTTCGAGATTTAAAGAGAAAAATATGAAAGACTACCAACGCGACTTTATAGAATTTGCCATTGACCGTGAGGTACTTAGGTTTGGTGAATTTACCCTGAAATCTGGCCGAGTGAGTCCGTATTACTTTAACTTTGGTTTGTTTAATACCGGTTCTGCCTTGGCTCGATTAGGCCGCTATTTTGCGCAAGCATTGGTAGACTCAGGCATTGAGTGCGATGTGATTTTAGGCCCAGCGTATAAGGGTATCCCGTTGGCAACAACCATGGCCGTAGCCTTAAGTGAGCAGCATGGTATTGATATGCCTTATGCGTTTAACCGCAAAGAGGCAAAAGCCCATGGCGAAGGTGGCTCTATTGTTGGCGCCGAGCTTAAAGGCCGTGTGGCCATTGTTGACGACGTCATTACCGCTGGCACAGCCATCCGTGAAGTGATGACAATCATTGAAGCGCATCAAGCAATTCCAGCCGCTACATTGATCGCCATTAACCGTATGGAACGCGGCCAAGGACACCTGTCGGCTATTCAAGAAGTTGAACGGGATTACAATATGCAGGTGGTGAGCATTATTAGCTTTGACAATGTGCTTGAGTACTTACAAGAAAAAGGCGACCAACAAGAGCAAGTCGCCGCAATGCTAAAGTACCGAGAGGACTTTGGCGTATAGTCTGAACGGACGTAGGCATAGGTACCGAGAGGACTTTGGGGTCTAACGCATTATATTTTGACTAAGAGCGGCCCACTGATCAGCCCAACCAGCAGTGGGCTTAAGGCGGAAATTAGTGCGGCTATATTGACGTATACGCCCTTCGGCCACAGCCAACAACAAGTTAGCGCTATTAGTGGGCGTGTCTTGGGTACGTAACCCTTCACGCATTTCCGCTTCTCGTAGTATCTGTTTTAATTGCGTTTCTAATTTCTCAAACAGCAAGTTGATACGAGTGCCTAGGCGCTCGTTTTCTCCAACGATGGCTTCACCCGTAAGAATTCGGCTTAGGCCCGCATTACGTTCCACAAAGGTGAGTAGTAACGTCAGTATTTGCTGGCATTGAGCCACTGCCCCTAAGTCCTGTTGCTGAATCAGCTTAGCGCGGCTAAATATTGTTTCTTCCACAAACTCAATTAGCCCATCAAACATTTGTGCCTTACTGGCAAAATGGCGGTATAAGGCTGCTTCAGACACACCTACACGCTTGGCTAAAGACGCTGTAGTTATACGCCCAGAAGGGTCTTCTAACATTTCCATTAATGCGTGGAGGATTTGTTCTTTGCGGGATGTTTTGGCTTCAGTCATAGGGTTCTTATGGTCAATTATTATTATTTGGGTTATTAATCGTCTGCACTGGTAATCAGTGTGCCTACGCCTTGGTCGGTAAATATTTCTAGCAAAGTGGCATGATTCACGCGGCCATCAATGATGTGAGCACGCTTTACGCCACCTTTTACCGCATCTAATGCGCAGCCAATTTTTGGTAACATGCCACCATAAATGGTGCCGTCAGCAATGAGTTCGTCAACTTGTTGGGTCGAAAGCCCCGTCATTAAGTTGCCGTCTTTATCTAACAAACCCTCAGTGTTAGTGAGCAACATGAGCTTTTCGGCTTGCAGAATTTCCGCCACCTTGCCCGCCACAAGGTCGGCATTTATATTGTATGAATTGCCTTCTTCATCCACCCCGATAGGAGCGATAACTGGGATAAAGTCACTGTTGCGCAGCATGTCCAATACGTCGGTGTTAATCGCACTTACTTCGCCAACATGGCCTATATCAATGATTTCTGGGGCCAACATGTCTGGCGTGTGTTGCGTTACTTTAAGCTTTGTAGCCTGAATAAGTTTGCCGTCTTTACCTGTTAAACCAATGGCTTGGCCGCCATTTTGGTTAATAAGGCTAACAATGTCCTTGTTGACCGAGCCTCCCAGTACCATCTCAACTACGTTCATAGTGGCAGTGTCGGTAACACGCATACCGTTCACAAAGTGGGAGTCAATGTTGAGCTTGGTGAGTAACTCGCCAATTTGTGGCCCGCCGCCATGCACGACTACCGGGTTCATGCCTACCAACTTCATCAATACAATATCGCGGGCAAAACTGTGCTTCAAGTCTTCGTCGATCATGGCGTTACCACCAAACTTTACAACGATGGTTTTGCCGATAAAGCGTTGAATATAAGGCAGCGCTTCGCTCAGTACTTGAGCGACGTTGATGGCGCCTTTGCGATCTAAAGTCATAGTGAATAATCCGGTACGGTAAGTTTGGCATTTACCGCGTGTAAGTGGGTTTGAAATTCGTCTTGAATACGTTGCAATACAGCTTGGGTTTCGCCTTCAAAACGTAACACTAAAACGGGTGTAGTGTTCGACGCTCTAACTAAACCCCAGCCGTCGCTGTAGTCTACTCGAATACCGTCAATAGTAGATACTTTACCCGTTGGAAATTTGGCCTTTTGTAATTCTGCTACTAACTCAAACTTCTCATCTTCTGTAACGCTGATGTTGATCTCTGGTGTACTAACGTCTTCAGGGAACCGGCTAAACAAGGTGCTGGCTGAAGTAGTGGAATTGGCCAAGATTTCACACAAACGAACGGCACTATATATGCCGTCATCAAAGCCGTACCAGCGTTCCTTAAAGAAAATATGCCCGCTCATTTCGCCAGCTAATAATGCGCCAGTTTGGATCATTTTGCTTTTAATGAGGGAGTGCCCAGTTTTCCACATGGTGGGTGTGCCGCCAAGATTTTGGATAAACGGGTCCAATAAACGCGTACATTTTACGTCGTAAATGATTTCTGCATCAGGGTTGCGGCTAATCACGTCTGCGGCAAATAGCATCAGTAATTTGTCGGGGTAGATCATTTGTCCCGTTTCTGTCACTACGCCAACGCGATCACCATCGCCATCAAAAGCTAAGCCTATGTCGGCTTTATGTTCTGCTACTGCCCGTTGTAAATCAACTAGATTGGCGGGCTTGCCTGGGTCAGGGTGATGGTTAGGAAAGTTGCCATCCACCTCACAAAACAATGGAATTACATCACAGCCTAATTGCTTAAACAGTTTGGGCGCGATGTCGCCGGCGATGCCGTTGCCAGCATCTAACACGACTTTAAGTGGTCGCGTAAGCTTCACATCACTACAAATACGGTCTTGATAGGTTTGATCTACGAAATGCGTCTCTATTTCGCCAATCCCCCGAATATAATCTTGGGACTCAATGAGATCGTGCAACGCCAAAATGGCTTCATTAGCTAAAGTTTGGCCGCCAATGACAATTTTACAGCCATTGTAATTGGACGGATTGTGGCTACCCGTAAGCATCACGCCAGACTCAGTGCCCAAGGTTTTAACACCAAAGTAGAGCACCGGTGTAGGTACTGCGCCTAAGTCT
>Ga0209035_10001126_pt1 | contig 10879 bp, 9 predicted proteins | sample MarorgKNORR_S2LV_6_FD_188220 | JGI IMG/M metagenome (GOLD analysis project Ga0209035, IMG submission 188220) | Marine microbial communities from the Southern Atlantic Ocean, analyzing organic carbon cycling - AAIW_A/KNORR_S2/LV (SPAdes) (version 2) | ecosystem: Environmental > Aquatic > Marine >...
TTTCGTGAAGGTTTAGTCGAAGTAGAGTCCTTAGGGTCACAGCTAGAAGAAGAGCTTGGAGAAATAGAATTAGCCGTCGCCCCAGAGACATATACAGACGAGAAAAGCTTTTCCACTGTATATCGTGATCCCCTAGGTGTTTGTGCTGCAATCACCCCCTGGAATTTTCCTTTGTCGATGCCATCCTGGATGGTCATACCCGCACTGTCTACTGGCAATGTAGTCTTACTTAAACCTTCTGAAGAAACACCACTTTGCGGTCAAGCATTCGTAGACATTCTAAATACGCATCTCCCTAAAGACGTTCTCAATGTAATCCATGGCGCAGACGAACAAGGAAAAGAATTAGTTGAAAGCAATATTGATCTTATTGCGTTCACCGGTTCAAGAGAAACTGGAAAAGACATCCTCAGATCAGCAAGTCGAACGTTCAAAAGAGTGGTGCTGGAAATGGGTGGAAAGGACCCCATGATAATACTTGAAGATGCGAACCTAGAAAAAGCGGCTAAATTCGCTGCCTTCAATAGCTTTCGAAACTCTGGACAAGTCTGTGTGAGCACTGAGAGGATTTTTGTCCCCGAAAAAATCGCCGATAAATTCGAAGCACTGCTTGTAGATATGGTAGAAGGATTGGAACTCGGAGATGGAATGAAAGAAACGACCACTCTGGGTCCGATGGTAAACTCTACACAAAGAGACCACGTTCTTGGTCAAATAGATGAGGCAGTCACGGATGGTGCTAAGATCCTTCTGGGAGGGGATGGACACAAGGACAACTTTGTAAAACCCACCGTCCTGACCAATGTGACAGAATCAATGTCCATAGCTTCCGATGAAACATTTGGACCCGTGGCCTGTGTAACTCGTGTTGCTTCGGTAGAGGAAGCAATTCAGAAAGCAAATTCCACACCTTTCGGGCTAGGTGCTGCCGTTTTCGGTGAGGACGAAGAGGAAACATCTCGAGTGGCTCGTGAACTGAGTGCTGGGATGGTAGGTATCAATCAGGGTGTAGCGCCCTGTGTCAGGGGTACGCCCTGGATTGGTGCACGTGAAAGCGGATATGGGTTCCACAAATCTAAAGACGGGCATCGTCAATTCACACAGACCAGAGTCATCACGAAACGTTTCTAGTCCACCTAGAAGATCAAGAGATGATCGAGAGAGGCACAAAAACTAAATACCCTAATAGCAAAAGGACCGGGGCTACTGTTATAGACCCCTGAGCTAACAACACGTACCCACTCGCTATCACCACAAGAGCCGCAACGGTAAAAATCATATTTTTCTTCGAGAAATCCAGCATTGCTCAAACCCTTTTCAGTTCTATCTCTTTCACTTTAACTGTGGCGAATAAACCTTCATAAGATCTTTTTATTTTTGACTTTATCATAGATCGAACTCTTCAAGGTACTGTGTAAGTTTAGACCTGGAAATCTTTAGAATCTTAGCTGCTCTTGTTTTGTTCCTATCTGTGTAATCCATCACTGTGACAATTTGTGCCTCCACAGCAGCACTCAAATTCATGTCCTTTTCCTCCGTTGCCACTTCTTCTCCCGAAGCTGATTCTGAATATTTTTCCTCCCAGACTCCCAAGCTGAGATGTTCTGGGACCACGATCTTACCACGGGCTACCATCACAGCTCTAGTTAAGACATTCTCCAGCTCTCGAACATTGCCAGGCCATCCGTATTGCTCCAAGCGAGCCATCGCTTCCTCAGAGATTCTGTTCACAGAACTACCTATCTCTGCTCTAACCCTAACGAGCAAATGCTCGGCCAGTAGTGGTATGTCACCTTGACGCTCACGCAAACTCGGAACCTGGAGTTCAACTACCCGGAGACGAAAGTACAAATCTTCACGGAATCCCCCATCTGACACCAATTCTTCCATCTGTTGGTGGGTAGCCGCAACGACCCTGGCCTCAGTGATCTTGGGTTGCTCTCCGCCAACTGGATAGAATTCCCGTTCCTGCAATACTCTAAGGAGCTTAGACTGAAACTCAGGAGAGGTGTCTCCGATTTCATCCAGGAAAATCGTCCCCTTGCCTGCCAATTCAAAATAACCCTTTTTCCCCGTAACAGCACCAGTAAAGGCACCTCGAACATGACCGAACAACTCTGATTCCAGTAGGGTATCAGCCAAAGCTGTACAATTTACTGCTATAAATGGTTCCTCTGCGTGTAAAGAATGATCATGGACTGCCCTGGCTACCATTTCCTTGCCAGTTCCCGTCTCTCCCCTGATCAACACAGTTGCACGATTGCGGGCCAAAATTCCTATCATCTTGAAGATCTCAATCATTCTGGGATCTCGACCCACAATAGTTCGTTTGTTTGTTTCCGGAACCTGTTCTTTCCTTTTTTTGCCATCTTCTTTCTGAGAAAGTTTGCGTTCCTCCAAACAACGATCCACCACAATTCGTAACTGCTCCAGACCCACTGGCTTTACCAAGTAGTCAAACGCTCCCAACTTCATTGCTTCGACAGCCGAGGACATGGCATCGTGTCCCGTCATAACTATGACGTCGACGCCATTCACAGACTCACGGATCCTTGCCAGAAGTTCCAATCCAGTGATTCCATCCATTCGAACGTCAGTTATGATTAGATCGGGATCAAAATGATGTAATCTGGCCAACGCCTGCTCGGCACTTTCGGCTTCTTCCACCTCAAATCCTGAAGCCTCCAATTTGTCTCGGAATACTGATCTTATATCAGATTCATCGTCCACTAGTAAGATGCGAGACACGTAGAACCTCTCAAGTTAGAAATTATTGGATCTCCCAATTTAACCTATCGGTCTTAAAACCTCACTTAGATACCACGTCTTAACTGCTTCCCAAAGCAGCCCAAGTTGCACATTCTCTTAAATCCTCTGGAAGTTCAGACTCAAATTTCATTAATTTTCCAGTATCGGGATGGCAGAAAGAAAGCCTCCAAGCGTGTAAGAATTGTCTTCCGATACGCCGATGCATCTCGCGAGCCCATACACTGACCTTGGCACCGCTCATTCCTTTCTGCCAACCGACCCCATACACCTCGTCTCCTACCACTGGATGACCAATATGTGCCAAATGGACCCTTATTTGGTGAGTACGTCCAGTGCCTAAGGAAACTTCCAATAGTTCGGCGCCTACCCAGCGCTCCAAAATCCGAAAACGTGTGACGGCATATCGACCAGCCCTGACAACTGCCATTCGCTGGCGATCCACGGGATCCCTCCCTATAGGCTCTTCCACCTTAAAGGGTGATTCTTTCAAATGTCCCCACGAAGCAGCCATATACAATCGTTTCACTTCTCGCCTTTCTAGGGCTGTTGACAATATTTTGTGGGCCTTATCGTTCTTGGCTACTACCATCAATCCAGATGTGTGCCTGTCCAAACGGTGTACAATACCAGGTCGGAGTTTTCCACCGATTCCAGACAGATCATCAACGTGGTGTAAAAGTGCATTTACGAGAGTACCGTTCGCATGCCCTGGCCCAGGATGCACTACTAATCCCGCTGGCTTGTTAACAACCAACAGAAACTTGTCTTCATAGACGACGTCAATTGGAATTGCTTCGGGTTCGCATGTGATGGGAATTGCCGGAGGAATTCGAACCTCTATTTGTTGACCAGCCTTGAGTCGATCTGATTTTTTGGCGCTGTTTCCATCTACTGAAACTCTCCCCTCTATTATCAGAGCTTGTACGCGAGCTCTAGAAAGACAAGAATTCGTAGCTATATAACCATCTAGCCGGGCACCATCCTCAGAAACTCTAAAAACCTGTTTATTCTCATTCTCCAATATCCTGAACCTCCAAAATCCAAAGTTTCTTATTGGCGAGGGGAAGGATCTGCTTTTCGCCTTAAAGCAATTGTCACTTCAAAATCATCTATCTCCACAATTTTCACATTATCATATTTACTCACGTCATACGGTGTCGACTGAATCTCCCACTCAATTGTCAATGTTTCGGTACAAATGAACTCCTTATACTGCTCAGCCGCTTTCACAATCAGTTCGTCACTAGACAAAGCAAGGCTTATCCTATCAGTGATCAATAAACCCGAATCTTTACGAAAACGCTGGATCCTATTAACTAATTCCCGAGCCCATCCCTCAACTTGCAAAGCTTCATCAATCATAGGATCTATTGCCACCAAATAGTCCCTTTCAGACTTTAGAACAAGCTCTCCATGGGCCTGTTCCATAACTTTAAAGTCTTGTCGTCCCAACTCTACCTGCTGACCGTCAACTTCAATAGAGATCAGATTGCCTTCCTGATGATTTTCAATTTCACTAGAAGACAACCCTCTAATCACACTCGCAACTGATTCTGTCATGCCTCCAAATCTGGGTCCTAAAACTTCGTAATTCGCCTTTGCAGTGAGATAGAACAGGCCATCTTTCGAATCCGAAAAATCTACTCGTTTCACGTTCAGTTCATCTTGAATGAGTCGCAAAATTTCCTTTCGAGGCCTAATGTCTGAAGGAACCATGGCTATGATTCTTTTTAGAGGTTGCCTAACCTTAATCCGAACCTCTTCTCTCAAAGACCTCCCCATAGAAACCAATACACTTGCGATCTCCATTTCAGCTTGTAAATCGCTGTCATGGTCTTGTTCTGTCACTTTGGGGAATTCTTGCGTATGCACACTGTCTCCAGTGAGACCCCTAAAGATCCAGTCTGAAATGAATGGAGTCACTGGCGCAGCAAGAAGACAGACCTTTCTTAGACAATCCCATAGAGTCTGAAATGCCTGCTGAGTATCTGACTCATCAAGATTTCCCCAGAACCTTGGTCGAGATCTTCTCACATACCAGTTAGACAAATCTTCACTCACAAATTCACCCAAAGCTCTATAGGCTCTAGTTAATTGATATTCGTTTAGCTCACTCCGAACTTTCCTGATCACTGAATCCAACCTAGACCTTACCCAAACATCTAAAAGATTAAGTTCCTGAGATTCACGTTCGGGCTCTTCTGACGGTTTCCAATCTTCTGCATTCGCATATAGCGTAAAGAACTTATAAGTGTTAAGTAGGGTATCTAAAAACCTTCGAGACCCTTCTTGGACAGCCGCATCGTCATATCTCTTGGGCATCCAAGGATTGCTCGAGGTAATTAGGTACCACCGAATCGCATCTGCTCCGTGAGTAGAAATGGCATCCCAAGGGTCGACAGCATTGCCTCTCGATTTCGACATCTTTTGACCTTCTGAATCCAATATGAGACCATTCACGATCACGTTCTTAAATGGGACCTCCTTACCTAGCATGCTCGAAATAGCCATCAGCGAATAGAACCATCCTCTCGTCTGGTCTAAACCTTCACAAATGAAATCGGCTGGAAAGTGAGCTTGGAATTGCTCTTCGTTTTTGAAAGGATAGTTCCACTGGGCATAGGGCATCGCTCCTGAATCGAACCAGGCATCAATGACCTCAGGGGTCCGTTTCATAGTACCTTCACAGAGGCTGCAGTCCCAACTTAATTCATCAATATAAGGACGGTGTGGATCAAAATCTGATCCCAAGTTACCTGCTCGCTCTTCCAGCTCTTGAAAACTCCCAATCCACTGACAATGCTCCTGCTCTTCATCACAAACCCAGACGGGAAGAGGTGTGCCCCAATAACGCTCTCGTGAAAGGGCCCAGTCAACATTTCCTTTCAGCCATTCGCCCATGCGGCCTTGGCCAATCTCTGCAGGAACCCAATTAACATCCTGATTGCCAGTCAACATCTGTTCTCTCAATTTAGAGGTTGCGGCAAACCAAGACTCTCTAGCCATATAGATCAGAGGAGATTCACAACGCCAGCAGTGAGGATACGAATGGATCTCCTTAGAATGTCGAAAAAGATTACCTTTATCTTGCAAAGCTTGAATAAGAACTTCATCGGCATCCTTTACAAACATCCCTCCAACTAGATCCAGTCCAGTAGCAAAAGACCCGGTTTCATCCACAGGCTTCAGCATAGGTAAACCATACCGTTGACCAGCAGCATAGTCATCAGATCCAAAAGCAGGAGCCAGATGAACAATGCCCGTGCCGTCCTCTGAACTGACAAAATCCTCATTTACCACGAACCAACCTTTATCCCGTTCTTCTTCGACATCCACAATTTCTAATGGTCTAGCGTACCTTACTCCCGAAAGATCCGATCCTTTATACCTCCGCTCGACTTCCACATCTTCTCCCAGAACTGCTTCTAATCTGTCCTCTGCAATTATCAACGTCTGGCCATCCTTCTGGACTTGTAGATATTCCAGATCTGGATGCAGGGCCAAACCTGCATTGGATGGAACAGTCCAGGGTGTAGTAGTCCAGACGAGAAAGTTTCTCTCCTCTGGGTCGGGGTCGCCATTTTCAGTAATCCAAGGACATAAGAAATACAGAGACGGATCCTCGATATCCCGATACCCTTGGGCTACTTCGTGGGAACTCAGTCCAGTTCCACAGCGCGGACAGAAGGGAACACTCTTATGCCCCCGATATAGCAAATCTTTCTCTGCAAGCCGACTCAGAATCCACCAGACACTTTCTATATAGTCATTGTGGAAGGTCACATAAGGCCTGTCGTAGTCCAACCAATAACCAATTCGTTCAGAGAGTCTCTCCCACTCATCTTTGTAGGTAAAGACAGAATCTCGACAGACTTGATTGAATTTCTCGATCCCATAATTCTCAATCTCGGGCTTGCCTGAGATATTGAGTTTTTTTTCAGCCTCTATCTCCACTGGAAGACCGTGGGTATCCCAGCCAGCTATCCTGGTAACCCGAAACCCTTCCATGGTTCGAAAACGACAAACAAGGTCTTTGATGGTCCTACTTATTATGTGGTGTAATCCAGGACGTCCATTGGCCGTAGGAGGACCCTCAAAGAAAACGAAGCTCTCCCCTTCTAAATTCGACTCTAAACTTTTCCGAAAAAGATCTTCTTTCGTCCAACTAGAAAGTATCTCCTCCTCTAATTCGAGAATTGTCTTGGGAACTTCCCGATATCGCATCAAATCCTACCTTATTGTTTTTGACAATTGATAATTAACTTTTTTCTTTGTTCCAAAGAATGAAGACTTTCCTTAGCTTGGCCTTCCAAAAAGTGCTGTCCCCAAACGAATCATCGTACTACCTTCTTCGATCGCGATTTCAAAGTCATTAGACATCCCCATCGACAGTACTTGCCCAGCGGACTCACCCGCATTGGATAAGTCCTGCTGTAGTTCTCGAACCGTCCTAAAGGTATTCCTCAAGGTCCTGACATCATCAGTCAATGGTGCCATAGTCATGAATCCAGCCACCTTCAGACCTGGTAAGTTCAGCGCACCATACAAATCCTCGTCCATATCAGGAACGATAAATCCTCCTTTTGTGGCTTCCCTAGAGGCATTAATCTGCAATAACACCTGCTCTATTCTTCCAGATTGAACCGCTTTGGCCGACAATTTATTCGCCAATTTCAAGGAATCTATCGAATGAATAAAATCTACCGTACCCAGCACAGACGAAATCTTACGACTCTGAAGATGACCTATCATATGCCAGCGGATTCTATCATTCTTTACGGCTTCCTGTTTCGCCTTCAACTCAAGTATTCGATTTTCACCTAGATCGAAAACCTCAAACTTGAGAACTTCTAAAATAGCTGATACTGGATGAGATTTAGTCACCGCTACGAGAGTTATATCTTCTAAACTACGATCACTCTGCTCTGCAGCTCTCTCAATTTTCTCCAAAACATTCGGCATAGCTCTTGCGAGCCGGGATCTATACATAGCTTGACTCATTTCCTTCCATCACTTTGGAAAATAATTCAAAAAAAAACCTCGCCAGCTCCACAGCCGGCGAGGTTTCTCCTACAGAGAGCACTCCTCAGGCTCAGTCCGCTACCTGACCTGGAATGTAATCGGTATCTGTACCCATACTGGAACAACTTGATCACGATTCAGAGCTGGAGTGAATTCGTAGACTGATGCCACACGCAGTGCCGCGTCATCCAATTGGGCATTACCAGAACTGTTGGCAATCCTGTTATCAATCACCCTGCCCTGCTCATTTATGAAAAACCATACTAATACCTGACCACCAATCCCCGCATCACGAAGGATAGGAGGATAGCCTCTCTCCATTGCCTGAATCACCGTACTTCTATTCCTGATTTCAGGCCGTACAGTCATAGGTGTAAACGTTGGTGCCGCCGCTATATCTACCCTGGTCTCTGTCGGTGGAGGTGGTAAATCCTCTACTGGATTATCCTCAAATGTCGTAGGAGCAATAGTTATATCTTCATCTACAGTGGCAGTCGCGATAACAGGAGTCGCTGGCCTAGAAATAGCTTCTGGCGGCGGCGGAATTTCAATCTCTGGTGGCAACTCTATGGCTTCCAATTCTTCAGCTGAGAACGAGACGTCTTCAGCTGTTAGTGTGGGCCAGAATTGAAAGAGAGCTACATGAACAAATGTTGCGACGATCATGGATCCCCAAAACCAAGAATCAAAGCTTCTTTTAAATAAATCATTCGCCGTTTCCGAAGAAGCTGTTCTTTCTTCGCTCATAAGACTGGTATCGTCAGCGTTCATCGTCTTTCCCTCGTCATTCGTTGCTCAAGCTCGGTTGCAAAAACCACTCTCATTACCCCAGCTGCTACTAACTGTTGCTGCAACAGATCGATGGTCGAATACCTCACCTCTCTATCCGAACGTATCGAAATAACCAAAGCTCGATCTGAGGCTGCATACAGTGGGCCTACAGTAGTAGCAACGTCCGTCATAGCAAACGGTCTGTCGTTAATGAAGATGTCCCCGTTTCTTTCTACCCAGATATTTAAAATATTCTTAATTTTTTCATCAATCTTCTGAGTAGCTTCAGCCTCTGGCCATTCAATGGGTCTATCCCTGTCTTTCTGGAATACTGTGGACACCATGAAAAAAATCAGGAGAAGAAAAGCGATATCTGCCATCGACGAAGACGGTACTTCGGAAGAAGTCTTAGACTTCCTTGAAAATCCTCCACTCTTAATTGGCATAGCCTTAACCCTCTAGGATCTGAAGTGATATTCTCTCTGCACCTGCAGTATGGAGAGCGTCAAGAACGTCTACCATAAATCTATAAGGTGCATCTGGGTGGGTCTTAACAGCTGCAATGAGATTGTCATTGCCGGCAACATCTTGACGCCAAATCGATTCTACGTCTGCAGGACGCACCTGTTGAACCTGTGGACTCTCACCTCTCTTGACCTCGACAATTCCACTGGGTTGAATAACTATATGGAGAATATTCCTCTGACTAACAGCAACATCCTCACCTTGCTCTGGAAGAACTATCGCTAATCCCGCGTCTTTGGGAAAAGTGGTTGTTACCAGAAAGAAAACCAGAAGAAGAAAAGCGATATCTGCCATCGATGAAGACGGTACTTCATCACTTACTTTGGATTTTTTTTTGCCCATCACTGCCATTCTAAAACCCTCTCGTTTATGCTTTTATGTAGCCAGCAAAGCGGTTGAAAACCAACAATTCATCCAAACTACAGTATTTGTAATCCTCTAAGATAGAGTAGTATTTTTCTTGACAATTTCCCTAATCATTCAGAGCCAAAACCGTCGCTGACTTCCGAAGCTACAAAACTCGTCTTCGTACCGCCCCCGTGCGTATACGCGACATCCAAAACTTTTTGTGCTCCTTGCTCCATCTGCATAATCAGGTCATCAATCCGGGTTACAAAAAAGTTGTATCCTATGTTGACTGGAATAGCAATCAGTAGCCCTGTCGCAGTAGTAAGTAGCGCAACCTTGATTCCTCCAGCCACAAGAGTAGGATCCACGTCTCCTGCTGCTTCAATTGCAGCAAAAGCCAAGATCATACCGACGACTGTCCCCAAGAATCCCATCAGGGGAGCAACGTTAGCTATAGTTGCTAGAATAACCAATCCACGCTCAAGAAAACCCAATTCTATAGTCCCAGTGGTACGTATGGCGGAAGCCAATTCCTTACCATCGTCACCCTGATTTATTCTCCTTAAGCCTGCAACCAGGATCGCTGCTGCCGGGCCGGGCCGGGTGGCTGCAATATCTAGTGCTTCTGTTATTCTCCCTTCCTCAGCAAATTCTTCCACTTCCAAAAGAACTTTTCTCGTATTTCTATGAGCAATATATAGCGTCCAAGTCTTCGCGATCATCACCCCTAGGGCTATTAGGGAACACATGACCAATGGATACATCATTAAGCCACCATCAGAAAAAAGCGAGAGCAAATGATATTGACTAGAATCCAATCCGAACTCCTTATTGTAGTTGTCCAGCTTGCCTTGTTTCAGTATAACCTAGCAAACCTTGAGAATGGCGACAATTTAGTGCCGTTTCACAAAAATTTCTATAGTCTTAAGAAAAATGATTCTAAACGGATCTATCAAAACTGGCTAGCCCCTAAGTATCTGAAGGATGATCTAGTAAAGCTTTCCCCAGAATTTCTCTAAGTTCAGAAGTTTCTATTTTAGTCTGTAGACGACCTTCTCTAGCAACAGAAACTGCTCCAGTTTCCTCGCTGACAACTATTACTATAGCATCGGTCTCTTGGCTTAAGCCAACGGCTGCTCTATGCCTTGTGCCAAGCTTCCCATGCTGCATTCGTATCTTTCCCAGGGGAAGGATGGCTCCGGCCGCTCTAATCTCATTGCCCGCAATGACTACAGCCCCATCGTGCAACGGGCTTCCTGGCGTGAAAATTGTTTGCAGTATTTCTGAGGAAACCCTAATCTTCTCCCTACTTCCTGTCTCTCCATAATCGTCCAAAGAAATTTGTCTTTCGATGGCAATAATGGCCCCGATTCTTTTCCCGGCCAGAACTTTGATGGCTGAGACGATTTTTTCGATCAGCAAATCCTCTGGCCTTATTTTAGGC
>Ga0209035_10001128_pt1 | contig 10874 bp, 5 predicted proteins | sample MarorgKNORR_S2LV_6_FD_188220 | JGI IMG/M metagenome (GOLD analysis project Ga0209035, IMG submission 188220) | Marine microbial communities from the Southern Atlantic Ocean, analyzing organic carbon cycling - AAIW_A/KNORR_S2/LV (SPAdes) (version 2) | ecosystem: Environmental > Aquatic > Marine >...
GCCGTGAAGTAGCTGGCTAGTAGGTTAAGACTAGCCGGTTCATCTTCAACGATAAGTACTGTAGATTGCTTTGTCCCTTCCATAAACCCCACGGTTGCCAAATAGATATAGCGCTAGTTAGATAAGTCATGTTCTCTTTAGTCGTCCCACCCTCACTCGACGACCTGATTTCAGTCTAAATCAAGGGGTATTGGTTAGCAAGAAAGGCTAGACACGCTTTTTATAGCCTAGGTTGCTGAGTTTATTGGCGGTTTTGATGGGAGTGTTTAGCCGGCATTCAGGCTTGTGTTGTGTCCTGTATGCGGTTTTAAGTCGATGTAGGGGAAATCAACTTAATAGACACACTGAAATTGTTGTTAACAATTGGTTTACAACTTAAAACAATATCCCCGCCCCTTTGATGACGAAAGCAAGTATTCTTTGTCGTGAGTATGGGGAAATTAAAATTAACGGGAGATAGGGTATGTTTAAGTTAAGTGATATGTCCATTGCCATCAAAACGATTGCTGTTTTAGGAACGATAACAGTAAGCGCGTTGGCTATGGGTCAAGAAGAAAAACAGCTGGAAGAAATTGTGGTTGTAGGCTCGCAAATCAAAGGGGCAGCAATTAATACTGCTTTACCAGTAAGCATTATTTCAGCAGACGACATTGACGCTCTTGGATTAGATTCCGGAGAAGAGTTGTTGGAAAATATGGCCGAAATGGGCATTAACTATTTCACCGAGGCCGAGGCTTTTTCCGGTGGCGTTAACTCAGTGCGTGGCGATATTGGATCGTACAACTTAAGAAATATGGGCGTGGGTAATACTCTAGTTCTTCTTAATGGACGACGACTGGTAAATGCTGCCGGCTACCAAACAGAATTACTTGGCGGAGATTACGTGCCAACATTAAGCGTAAACTCTAATTTAATCCCCACCTCGGGCATGAAGAGAGTAGAGGTCCTGAAAGATGGCGCCTCTGCGATCTATGGTGCAGACGCGGTGGCTGGTGTCATCAATAATGTTATTGATACTACCTACGAAGGCTTTAGCTTTACCACTAAACTAACTAGCTTTGATCATTTTGAAGCCGAAGATTTAACCTTTAGCGCTAAGTTTGGTAAGGCATTTAATGATGGCGACTCTCACGTAACGGTTCTTGTTGATTACTATGATCGTGACAGCATTAAGGCTACTGAAGATGAGCGCTGGGGTGTTGGTGATCACCGCAAGATATTGCCAGATGACTCACCCTGGAAAACTAGTACATCATTTAGGAATCTTTATTCATACCAGTATGCGCAATTAGATCAATCGGGCACAAATAGCTTTACTGATTCTAAGGGTGAGATGCAGATTTTACCTAGCGATGATGCCAAGTGTTCGGGGTCTAAAGCGCTCGATACTGGTTATGGTACCTGTTTAGTACCCGATACTACCTCTGACAATTACTATCTAAACCCTGGTTTATATCGTGATTTTAGAAGTGCAGTTGAGCGGAAAAATATTTTCGCGACCTTTAATCACATGTTAAATGACGATTTAGAGTTGTTCTCTGAGGTTGGTTATTATAGTTCATCGTCACTAAGACAGATTGAACCAGCTGGAACATCGTCTTCTGCGCCCATCTCTATTGGTGCAGACTATTACTATACGAACCAGTTAACCCAAGATGGTACTAACCCTCTAGCAGGCGTAGGGGCGATCAAGCTTGATGGTATGCGTAATCCTAAATATGGGCGAATTGTTCATGCAGATAAAGAAACGACTCGGTTCCTTGCTGGTTTAAGGGGTACTCGAGGCGATTGGGATTGGGAAACGGCGTTTCTCCATTCTAAAGCAACGACTGATGATCTCACAGAGAACCGTATCTCTAATAGCTTGCTGACTGAAGCTTTAGCTGACTCTACAGAAGCGGCATTCAATATATTCTCTATTAATGCAGATAATATTGAACGGGCATTGGTCGATGTTTACCGAAATGATGCAAGTGAGTTAACCTCTTTTGACTTCAAGGCGAGCAACAACGATGTATTTTCGCTACCAGCAGGTCCCGTCGGCATGTTACTTGGGTTTGAATATCGCGAAGAGACTTACTCTGATGATAGAGATCCAAGATTAGACGGTACTATAAAGTACGTTGCTCAAAATGGATCAGAGTTTCCGTTTGTGTCTGACGTGTTGGGTTCTAGTCCAACCACAGATTCACGGGGCAGTAAGGATACAACCTCTATCTTTGCGGAATTTCAGATACCAGTAACGGAGACAATCGATGCGCAGTTTGCGATTCGGCATGAGGATATTTCGGACTCTGGATCGGCTACTGTTGGTAAGTTTGCCGTTGGTTGGAATGCCACTGATTGGTTGTTACTACGCGGTTCAATGCAGACTGCCTTTAGAGCACCCAACTTGGTTCAGGTAAATCAGGCTCAGGTAGCGCGTTTTGGCTCTCGAATTGATGCGGTATATAAGTATATTACTGAAAATAATACAACAACTGCATCGGGGATGGATAAAGATTCGAAGTACACTATTCAGCGCTTTGCTATGGGTGCCGAAGGCTTGAAGGCAGAGGAATCTACTAACTCTTCTATTGGTTTCGTTATTCAACCAACCCAGATTGAAGGGCTGACTATTACCTACGATGCTTGGAAGATTGAAAAAGATAAAACCATTGGCCTATTTGGTCGAGATAATAATACCGTCTTAGATTTGGCGATGTTGATCGAAAATGGCACTAATAATTGTGCTTCATTTACCGGTAATACCGCGGTGTTAAGAGATACAGATGAGCTTGATGATGGTGTTCTTGCCTTGTTTGCTACTGCCGGAATATGCCCTGTGGGACAAGCTTACAGAGTCGTAGATGAATATATCAATATGGCGACACGAACTCTAGAAGGTCAAGACATTGGTGTTCGATATGACTTTGATTCAAAACTGGGTGAATTTGGTTTCCGTTACAACGTAACGTTTACTGACAAATTTAACCAGGTTCCCACCGGAAAATTTAGCGCTATCCAAGCTGCCCAAGCATCCGGTGTAATTCCGGACTACATTAACCTTAAGGGATTTGGTGATTTGCTAGGTATTGATGGTAATTATGATGAGAAGCATTCAATGAAGTTATTATGGAAAAAGGGTGCTTGGGGTGGTGCAATTACTCGCTTGAAAAAAGGCGACTTTATTCAAAGCAGCTTAACCTTAAGCGATGGAACCGAGTACCATGTTCCTTCCATGTCGACGATGGATGCGTCTCTTTATTACAGATTTAAAGTAGGCGACACGTCTGCCCGAGTTAAGTTTGCGGTGAAAAATATAGAGGATACTCGAGCTCCTACAGCTGATAGATTCTTTGGTTTCTTTGCTGATGCCCACCAAGACTATGGCAGAAATTATTATCTAAGTGTAAAAGTTGATATGTAGTTAATATGAGACTAAAAAAGGGAGCTCTAAGCTCCCTTTTTTAGTCGTCTAATTCCTGTTTCGGATGTTTGAAAATGTTTTATTTATCAGTATTTTTACTGACATTATTGGCTTCCGCTGAGGGGCTGACGTCGGGAAAAACAAATTTAGAAAGTGCAGGGGTAGCATCAACTGCACATCCACTAGCCACTCAAGCCGCCGATGATATTTATCGTCAGGGTGGTAACAGTGTTGATGCCGCTATTGCAGCGTCCTTTGTCCTGTCTGTCGTTGAGCCTACAATGAGTGGCTTAGGCGGCCGTGCATTGGCTATAGTGCGCAGTGAAGAGGGAGATTTTTACAGCTATAACGGTATGACTGAAATACCGAAAAGCTTTGTTAAGTCCGACAATATGCCTGCCTTTGGCTATTCTACGGTGGCAACCCCAGGACTGGTTGCGATGCTCGGAGCAATGCACAAAAAACATGGCAGGTTACCTTTTTTAGACCTTGTGCAACCAGCTATAAGGCATGCTGAAGATGGTTTCGCAGTATTGCCTGGCGAAGCTGTGCGACAAAAATCAACGACAAAAAAAATCAAGTTAGATGTTGGCATGGCCAAGTCGTTTCTGCGGGGTGATGGCGCTACTCTAAAAGCGGGTCAAATACTAAAACAGCCAGCACTAGCTATGACCCTAAGGCAAATCGCCCAAGAGGGTTCTGATACATTTTATAGCGGTGAAATTGCGCGATTAATTAGTGAAGATATGGCCGGTAATGGCGGCTATGTGACATTGCAAGACCTTGAGAATTATCGCGTCCTACCCGGGCGTTATATCAGTATCCCTTATCGTGACCATGTTGTGCACACCTTAGCGGCCCCAGGAGGCGGTGGACTAGTCGCTAAAGCGTTAATATTGCTTGGTCTTTATGATTTATCGAGTCTGGATGATCAACGTTGGGCTCTATTGGTGAGTCAGGTGCTAGGTTTAAGCATTGAGTCAATGACCGAAAATTATTACGAAAAAGATTTAGCCGAGTTAGTCGATAAGCGGTGGGCCATAAAGCAGTCTAAAAGGATTTATCTGCCGTCCCCAGTACTGGTAATTAAAACACCTGTAAAAACCGCAGATAAATCAGAGCTCACCGATTGGATAGGTTCCGTAGGGGCGCACACCTCTCATCTTGTCACAGAAGATTGTAGTGGATTGACCGTATCAATGACTCAGACAATAGGTCCGATTTTTGGAGCAAAAGTGGCTACTCCTAAATTAGGATTTGCTTATGCTGCCACTATGGGGGGGTATCTTAGAACTGGCCCTCAAAATGCGGGTGAGCGGCCAAGGACAGCTATTGCACCAGTCATCGTGACAAAAGACAATAAAGTTGTTTTGGCTCTAGGCGCCGCGGGAGGAATTAAAATCCCCTCAGCCATTGTGCAGGTTATCTCGCGATATATTGATCAAAAAAAGACATTATCGGACTCGCTATCTGCGCCGCGGGTGCATCCTTCGGCGACGATTGATGGCAACAATAAGCGTGTAGTTCGGTTGATGTCTTTTAACGCTGAAACGAGCAGTCCAGGGTGGGCAGATGACGACTTAAAGTATTGGCGTTCCAATGGGTTTGAGGTGGTTGAGGTCGGTTCGGCAGCGTCATTTGGTCGCGTCCATGTCATTGCGGGTGACCAAGGTAGTTTGTTGGGCGAGGCTGATCCTGATTGGGAAGGCACTGCTAGTGCTCCACAAGCCTGCTTAATGGCCGCTAACCACACGTGATGGTATTTAATAATAAAACAACAACTCTAAGGGAAGCCAAAGGCTACTTTGAGAGTACAGGATATACATGGAGCATTACCTTGATAGTTAAATTACAAAGAACTCTTCGATCTCTCGTCCAGCGGGGCTTGATGTTGGTTGTATTTGGCACAATGCAGTCGATGATAGTGACTGCAGAATCTCCCATTGTAGATTCGCAGTCTCGTTTTCACCCTGTCCATAGTCAGTTGGGTATGGTCGTGTCTCAAGAAATCGTCGCCAGCCAGGTGGGTGCTGACATCCTTAGTCAAGGAGGCAATGCTATAGATGCAGCGGTCGCTACTGGGTTTGCCCTTGCGGTGACACTTCCGAGGGCTGGAAATCTCGGCGGCGGCGGGTTTATGCTTGTTCATCTAGCCGAAGAGAATAAAACGATTGCACTTGATTATCGCGAGATGGCTCCAGCCTCGGCATCTAGAGATATGTTTTTGAAGCCAAATGGTGAGGTTGATGATCAGTTAGCACGGAGCAGTATTAAGTCTTCAGGTGTTCCGGGGACTGTTGCAGGTCTACTGCATGCCCATGAGAAGTACGGACGGCTAAGCTTAAAGAAAGTTATTCAGCCTGCAATTGAACTGGCATCTGAAGGTATTGCGGTAAATGTTGATTTGTCTTATTCACTAAAATCGCGCGCTGAACGACTGATGAAAAATCCTGCGACTAGTCGGTATTTTTTCAAAAAGGGCGGCGCCTTCTATGAACAGGGCGATACGTTGGTGCAATCTGATTTGGCTGACACTATGCACAGAATAGCCGCTAATGGACGTCCTGGATTTTACCAAGGTAAAACAGCAAAGCTAATTATTGGTGAAATGGGGCGTTCTGGTGGGCTCATTAGTTTTGATGACCTTAAGAATTATCGTGTAGTAGAGCGGACACCAGTGTGTGTTGATTACAAACAAAACGAAATTTGTTCGATGCCGCCACCTTCGTCTGGGGGTATGCATCTTTTACAGATGCTAAATATACTCGAGGGCTGGGACCTCCAATCTCTTGGCCATAATAGTGCCGCTTATATTCACCGGTTAGTTGAATCAATGCGGCGAGCTTATGCGGATAGGAGCGCCTATCTAGGTGACCCAGATTTTTACTCAGTTCCAGTCGAACAGATTATTGATAAAAAGTATTCGGAAACGTTGCGCCGCCAGATTAATCTTGGGCAGGCTAGCTCTTCAGATGATGTGTTACCTGGATTGCCTATCGACCCCGACACTCTTGTTAAGGGCGCTAAAAATGCTGTTGCGGAGAGTATCGAAACGACCCATATTTCAACTTGGGACCAGTGGGGTAATGTGGTCAGCACGACGACGACGCTAAATTTCTCTTTTGGTAGTGGCATTGCAGTGTCTGGAGCTGGTTTCTTACTTAATAATGAGATGGATGATTTTTCAGCAAAACCAGGATCACCCAATGGTTATGGGTTGATTGGTGGGGTTGCTAATGAGATACAGCCCGGCAAACGACCGCTTTCGGCAATGACACCAACCATTGTATTTGATGGGCAAGGTGTTCCAATCATGGCTACTGGCAGCCCAGGAGGTAGTACTATTATTACGGCTGTTTTACAGGTGTTATTGAATGTTTTAGAATTTGACATGGGTATTGCTGATGCTACGGCAGCCCCAAGAATTCATCATCAGTGGCGGCCTGACCAGATTGGGTACGAGCCAGGAATATCACCGGACACTCTAAACCTGTTAAAGAAAATGGGCCACAGCCTAGATGATAAACCACGTATTCTAGGTGCCACTCAAACTATCCGGAGGGGCTCTAATGGCGCAACAATGGGAGCCTCTGATACCCGTAGAGATGGAGCCGGGGCGGTTCCGCAAAGATAGAGCCTACTATCCTATGTGGGGTTTTCACCCAAACGGGCCTGACGCTGTACTAATTTTCGAATATGGATTGAGATATAATATTGCCTACCGAAAATTCACTAAATGGGAACTGTGATGTCAAAACAACAAGAAAAAGGCTTTCTAAGCCTCAATATTAAAAAAGCGACTATCGCTATTATGGCTATTATACTTACTGCCTGTGGTGGTGGCGGTGGAAACTCCAACGTAACCCCAGTCACGGTTGCCCCTGGGTCAGGCTGGGTGGCTGGGCAATACGATGATTGGCGTCCAAATACTATGCGTAATGTCTGCGCTAACCCACGAACTACCAGTGGCTACAGTGATTCTTCAGGTTCTGTGACCGACGAAAATTTTTGGATCCGGTCTTATAGTAACGACACTTACCTTTGGTATTCCGAGCTGCCTGATATTGACCCCGGTACGGTAAATAATACTGAGGACTATTTTGACCTGATGATCTCTGATGGCTTATCACCTTCGGGCAACTCAAAAGATCAATTCCATTACAGCCAAAATACTGAAGAATACAACCAATATTACTCGGGCGTATCTGCTGGCTATGGGGTTCGCTTTTTCATTATTGCTAGTAGCCCTCCTAGAAAAATAATTGTTGGTTATAACGAGCCGAATTCTCCTGCCTCAGAAGCTAATCTATCACGTGGAGCAGAAATCATTTCAATAGATGGAGAGGCGATCGAGGACAGTAACAATGTCGATGCTCTTAATGCCGGTCTATTTCCTGTGGCACTTGGTGAGACGCACACCTTTGTGGTGAGAGATTTAAACGCGACAGAAGACCGTACTTTTACAATGGTCAGTGCGGAGACAACTTCAGTGCCGGTTAAAAATATAACTACAATTGATGTTGCTGGAACAAAAGTCGGTTACTTGACATTCAACTCTCACATCAAACCCGCTGAGACTCAGCTGATTAATGCGATTAGCCAACTTAAGGCGAGTAATGTTGAAGAGCTTGTTTTAGACTTGCGCTACAACGGTGGTGGCTATCTTACTATTGCCGCAGAGCTGGCCTATATGGTCGCAGGCGCTATGTCTGAGGGAAGAATTTTTGACGAACTGACCTTTAATGATAAATATACCGAACGAGACCCTATTAACAATAACATCATAGACCCCGCAAGGTTTGAGTCAACAGCGGCGGGATTCGATGCGCCTAACAACCCCACTCCTGCCGGCACAGCATTGCCAACACTGGGCTTTAGTCGGGTCTTTGTGCTGTCTAGTGGTGGCACAGCATCAGCCAGTGAGGCTTTTATTAACGGCCTGCGTGGAGTGGATGTGGAGGTTATTCTCATAGGGGAAGCGACTCGCGGTAAACCCTATGGTTGGTATGCTCTTGATAATTGTGGCACTACCTACAGCACTATTCAGTTTAAAGGTTCTAACGAAAAAGGCTTTGGCGACTACAGTGATGGATTCTTTCCGGTTGCCAGCGCGGATCTTACAGGTGCGGAAATTACTGGCTGTGAAGTGGCCGATGACCTATCTCATGCCTTGGGGGATGCGAATGAAGGTAGACTCGCAGCGGCACTTGGCTTTATCGAAACAGGCGCCTGCCCATCGACATCAGTGTCGGCCTCAGCATTTGGTTTAAGTGCTAAATCTTCAACTTATACGTCTCATCCGTTATCAGCAGTTTCAGGCAAGCTGATCCAGCCCGAACTGGGTACTGTCGTTAGATAACACTGCGGGGCGGTCCATTTGTTCTAAAGTCGAGCGCCCTTATCATTGAAGCCATCAGTCTGCGTCAATTACCCTGTTAACGGGGTAATTGACGACTGAAATGAAGCTTAAAAAGGTTAGCTGCCAATAAGATAATTAATGGCGGCTTTCTTATGTATACTGCTTGTTAAAAATAAAGCTGCGTCGACATAGTGAGCACGCAAAAAAATACTAACAGAGGTAAATCCAATGGGTGGTCAAATAGCACCGAGTAAAAACTATCGTACTTTTGTCTTGGTACTACTAACTGTGATCTATGGGTTTAATTTTGTTGACCGTCAAATTTTAGGTATTTTGGCGCCCTTTATTCAAGAAGACCTTGGGCTCACAAACACTCAATTGGGTTTATTGAGCGGACTCTTATTCGCGGCCTTTTATACTGTCGTTGCCATTCCTATTGCTTGGTTGGCTGATCGGTATAGTAGGGTAAATGTAATATCTCTCGCGCTTGCTACCTGGAGTGGCTTTACCGCTTTGACTGGGTTGGCAGGAAATTTCATGCAAATAGGCCTTGCTCGAATGGGAGTAGGGATTGGTGAGGCTGGTGGAAGTCCGCCATCACATTCTATTATTTCTGATATGTATCCTAAAGAAGAACGAGCAGGAGCATTAGGCGTCTATTCAATGGGGATTCCGTTTGGAATTATGGCAGCTTACTTTGTCACAGCATGGATTATAGGGCCAACTCAAGGAGAAACTACAGTTGTTGATTGGAGGAAAATATTTATCTTCCTTGGTGTTACTGGAGTAGGGCTGGCAGTTATAGTTAAGCTGGTACTTCGTGAACCTGTTCGTGGAGCTATGGAGCTTGGTCAGCAAGCAGAAATGGTGAAACCGCTATTCATGGAATCATTGAAAACCTTACTTAAAATACCAGCCTGGTGGGCTATGTGTTTAGGGATAGCCTTTGGCTCTTTTGCATCTTATGCTCTTTCAACTTTCCATACTAAGTATTTAATAGCCTTAGATCCTAGTTTCGATTTCCAACACCTTATAATTATTTTGGGCATTATTAATGGGACAGCTTATGCAGGAGGCGCCTTTTTTGGTGCAAGACTGGCTGACAAATGGGGCAGCAAAGACATTCGTGCATACGGCTGGGTACCAGCAATTGCCATTAGTTTATGTTTACCAATAGGGATTGGCAGTTTTTGGGTGTCAGCAATAGAAGTTAACCTTTTCCTTTCTACATTATTTTTACTTTTCGTAGGAATATATCTAGGACCAAGTTTTGCAATTGCCCAAACCCTGGCTCCTATTAATATGCGAGCCATGTCTACTGCGCTATTTTTCTTTGTTCTAAATATGATTGCACTAGGCGGAGGTCCAACCTTTGCCGGATGGATGATCGACGTCTTTAAAGAAAATTATAACGACTTAGAATCAATGCGTTATGCAATGTCATTAACTTTCTGTATATTTATTCCTTCAATTATTAGCTTTCTAATTGTTGCTCGTAAATTACCAAAAGATTGGGCTGCTGCCGAAAAACGTAATGAGGAGATAGCTAAAAAGTAATTAGAGGCAATCCGCTATCTCAGTTCATCTCGGTAATGGCTTGATAGGTGAGGTTTTTAAATTCTGACCGAACTGATTGCGGGTATGGAATCATCTGCATAAGGACAATAGCAGTTAAATTTTCCTTAGGATCACACCAGAAATCGGTGCCACCGATACCTGCCCACCGGAAGTTGCCTTTAGAGCCAGAGCCGGTTTTTGGGGGATGGGTGTTAACGCCAAAGCCTAAACCAAAACCAGTAGTTCCTGCTATTCCAGGCCTTGGATCATATTTCAATTGCATGTCGTAGGGCAGTTGATTGCGAGTCATTAGGTCAATCGTGGTGGGACTCAATATCCTGACGCCATTAAGTTCTCCGCCATTAACCATCATCTGGGAGTAGCGAATATAGTCCATCGCGCTACTGACTAGACCGCCACCTGCAGATAGAAAACTTACATTATTTACAAAGTCGCTGGTTTCAGGGCGATCGACCACTTTTAACTTGCCGTTTACACCCATTGTATGAAGAGTACCAAATCGGTGCAGTTTTTCTTCAGGGACCTCAA
>Ga0209035_10001129_pt1 | contig 10868 bp, 14 predicted proteins | sample MarorgKNORR_S2LV_6_FD_188220 | JGI IMG/M metagenome (GOLD analysis project Ga0209035, IMG submission 188220) | Marine microbial communities from the Southern Atlantic Ocean, analyzing organic carbon cycling - AAIW_A/KNORR_S2/LV (SPAdes) (version 2) | ecosystem: Environmental > Aquatic > Marine...
CCGATCTAACGGACATACCATCAAGCATTTCTACATCTGTCACCTCTTCAACTACTCCATTTGTGAAGTCTAAAGCACGTAATCCTTTTGCAATATTTGCAGGTTTACCGATTTGTATGGCGGTTGCTTTAGTTTTTGGTTTTAAATTTTCATCATTATTCATTTTGTCATAAAACTTGTCAATTAATTCAATATTAGGTGCACCCTTATTCCATCTTAATTTTTCTTCATCAAATATGCCATTAAATAATTGATAGAGTGTGTCTGCACCACTTGCATTAATTACTGCAATACGCGGGATTTTTTTAATCCATCCCCATTCATATAATTCCATCAATGCTTTTCCACAACTAGATATGTTACCTAGTGCCCCTCCTGGATAAACAAGCCAGTCTGGAACTTCCCAATTTAATGCTTCAAGTGCTCTAAATGGAATTGTTTTCTGTCCCTCTATTCTAAATGGATTTACCGAATTTACTGTGTAACTTCCAGGTTCTTCTGCAGCTTGTAATGATTTTGCAAATGCATCATCGAAATTTCCATTAACTTTTACTATTTGAGTTCCAAATTGATATGCCTGACTTAATTTCCCTGGAGCAATTTGTCCATCTGGAATGTATACGTCACATTCCATATTTTCATTTGCGGCAAACATTCCTGCGGATGCGGATGTATTTCCTGTTGATGCACAAATAATTTTTTTTGCACCCATCATTTTTCCATGTGTTACTGCTGCAGACATTCCATTATCTTTGAATGATCCACTTGGATTGTATCCTTCTGGTTGGAATACTACGTCTTCATTATTGATCCCAACAAATTCTGCAACTTTACTCATATGGTATGGTTTTGATTGTCTTCCTTCTGCACCATCTAGTGAAACTAAATATTTGGAACATTGTTCATTATCTTCTGTTTCAATTTCACAAAAATTTAGTAATTCCCTAAATCTCCAAACTCCACTTTCATTGTATATGTTGCCATGTGGGTTCCTTCTTTCATAAAATATATCTTTTAAATTTGAATTTGGTTTATGTTCATATTTGGCATCAAGTAGAAAATTACAAGAATCACATTTTATTGCTAGTGATCTTATTGGATATGTTTTACCACATTTAGGATTTATACATACCAGTTTAGCTCGCTGAAGCATATTTCTAAGATTATTTTGCTACTAATTTAAAGTCTGGATTGATAATCTTTACCACATATTTTCATAATATTCACAAAGTAAAGTTTTAGAACTAATTTTTACTTGAACTTGTTATGGTTGCGGTTGATGAGTATTTTCATGATCTTATGAAGAAAATTCTAACCCATTATGACATAATTAAAAATTTAGGAGATTCTAAAGAAGATTTTTTCACATTAGATATGGAATTGACAAAAATTAATGGTTTACTTCGAGTTTTACTTAGAAAATCTGAAGAATTTTCTGATAAAAAACCTGAGTTTTCCAAATTACAGAAAAAAATACAAAATTATTTTGAAAACCATTATTTTATTGGTGAACTTGAAAAAATAAAAGAAATTTACTCAGAAGATCCATTAAGAATTAAACATATTCGAAATTCAATCATAAACTCACTTCAGGATGATAAAATGATTTTCCATATACGAGAAATTTTAAAATTTTTTAAATAACTATTTCTTCTTTTTTAGAATTTTTGAGTCTTTATCTTTTATTTGTTTTTCAACTTCTGATTTCTTATCTTGAACAGCTTTGAAAACCTCTTGAATTAATCCATCTAGATGTCCATCTGAAACCTCTGGTGACACTGATTCTGAAATGTTGTTGATTGCAGACGAAATTTCTGAGCTTACCTGCTCAAAACTTTCAGGATCTTCTGCTACTGTTGCATATAGATCTTTTAAATTATCAACTTGATTCAAAACTTGGTCCGTTAAAGTTAATTTGTATTTTGCCCCATCCACAGAAATATCTTTTGTAATCATAAATTTTGTTCAAAAAGTAGGTTCTTATAAGTTTCTGAGAATTAGAATACTATCAAATCAAGTGCATGTGCGTCACTGATTAGTGTAGTATGTCTCGAATTGATCACATATCCATTTTTAATCTCTTTTGTAGGGACCCATCTGTTTGTTGACGTATAGTGTCTATCTTTGGTCAATTTACTCTCCACTTCTTCTATGTCTAATTCGCCTTCTTCAATTTTTTGTGTTTTGAGATGCTTGATTGTTATCATGACTTTAGTCACTTTTACTCTATCCCCAAATTTCCATTGCAAAGGATTAGTTTCATCAGACACCTCTATTACTTTTATTTTCATCTCCTTGTCTCCTAAAACGTTTTTACTGATGAGCATACGTTCGTCTATGAAATCTGAAAAACTCATGTGATTTTCTATAAATTTGCTATTAATAAATAAAGACGGGAATTTTTAAAATGGTGCTAATTTTTTCCGAGTGCTATTTTCTGATGCCTAGATTTGAATGGCATTTCATAATCATTTAGAATTAATTTCTTCTTTTCTCCTTGAATTAAGGCATATGTTGTTCCATCGTACCTGCATACCATGTCTATTGGATTTTTTCCTTCATCCCATATCTTGTAAAATTCTCTTAACTCTCTCTTTTCATACACCCCTGTCCCAATCCTTTTTTTTGATAGAAATTTGAATGCAAGAATAACCTTTCGTGTTTTATACACTGTGAAATTATTTGTCCAACTTAGGCATCGAGTTATCTGATCAAATGGAACTGTTAATGTGGTGCCTGTTCCAGATTTTGCCTCAATTGTGAATATCATACTATCTTCATTATTCACACATAGGATATCTGGCAATGCGACACTTGGAGATCCTAACCTAAACGCTTTCCAATCTTCCATCTTATTGAATCGTTTAACCAATGTATCTTCCCAATTATACCCTCTTTGCCTTCTTGTCTGAGCGATTTTCTTAAAATTTAGTGATTTTGTTTTAATTGCAATTTTTAAACTTGATTTCATACAGAATCTTTCATTCTGTGAATATAGTAATACAGGTTATTCTACAATGACCTATTGCTAATTGTTTTCAACAATAAATGAATAATGAGGTTTAGAGTTAAATGATACGCTCATTTTAACTGATTGACCTATTTCAGGTATTGATGTAGATGATATATCTCCCAAAACGCGTATACCGTCATCAATCTCTACTAATCCAAAATACGTAGATTCTCTTTTTGAAAATTCTATTATTTTTCCAAGATTTGTAGATTTTTTCCAATCTATTTTGTCGTGACATATGTGACAAATTTCTTTAGGGGGCCATATTGTATTATTGCAATTTTTACAATAACATATTTGAAAAACTCCATGTTCTAATTGTTCCTCAAAAAATGTCAATTTTCTAATACCATGATTGAACTTGATGTTCCTGCTGCAGACATATTGTGAATCAATCCTGTTTTGGCATTAGAGATTTGACGTTTATCTGATTTACCTTGAAGCTGATTTGTGATTTCTATTGTTTGAGATATTCCTGTAGCGCCTAAAGGATGTCCAGATCCAATTAATCCGCCTCGAGGATTTATCATTCTATTTTCTGTATTGAACAAATTTCTAACAAATTCTCCACTTTTGTCATTTGATGTTATTCCTAATTCCGATATCGCCATTAATTCACAAACAGAAAAAGCATCATGCACTTCTGCTACGTCAATATTTTTCGATTCAATTTTTGCCATTTTATATGCCGAATCTGCAGCTATTCTTGTACTCTCAATCTTTTCAGGAATGTTCTTTGTAAAACTTGCAGATGTAGTTTTTTGTCCAATTCCTGTAATCCAAACTGGCTGATCAGAAAATATTCTGGCTTTTTCTTCGGATGCCAATAAAACTGATGAACTTCCTGAACATGAACGTGAACAATCTAAAATTCTAAGATCATCTGTAATTTGTTTGGAATTCATAACTTCTGATATAGTTCTAGGTTCATTATCATATGCACATGGATTGTCTATTGCCTGTTTGTGGTTTTTAGCAGATACTATAGCTAGTTCTTCTTCAGTTGTTTGGAATTTTCTTTTATGAGATTTAGTAAGCATCGATCCCCAATAGATTGGGTGTTCTAGGCTTCCTCGAGATTTATCCCATTCTAAAACTTGACCTGGATTAGTTGCAGATTCTGCACCTGAAACTAGTACCACGTCAGATAATCCTGAAGAAATGTATGCATATGCCGAAATGATCGCGTTTGTTCCCGAACTACAAAGATGTTCAATCGAATGTGAGATTTTAGGTCTGGTGCCAATTGTTTCTGATAAAATCGCACCAAGATATTTTGAATTACTATTCGTAGAAATGAGAACTCCTTCGATGTCGTTTGAATCCAAATTATTTACCGATTGAATGCAGTTACTGGATGATTCAAAAAGTAATTTTTCAACATCTCCATCATCTTTTGAAAATTTTGTTTGTCCTGTACCTACTATTGCTACCTTACTCATTTGATCCTCCTGAAAATGTTTTTGTTAATAATTCAAATGATTCTCTTACATTATCTATTGGATTAAATTGAATAATAGGTAGTTCTATGCCTACATCTCGAAATGCATTTAATTTTTTTACTGCTGTATCAGGCGTACCTGCAATACATAAATCATCTAACATTTTATCTGGTACAAATTGCTCCAAACCATTTAATCCCCCTTTCTCATACTCGTCGTAAATAATTTGTATTTCTTTGGAATATCCTGTTGATTGTAAAAATTCACGATAAATTTTTCCTACTGCGATGTAAAAACTAAGAGTCTTCTTTGCACGTTTTGTTGCTTTTTCATGATCATTATGAATACATGTGATTATTTGTAACGTGGTGTCAATTTTTTTCTTTTTTTGCATTTTTGAAATTGTTTCTTTCATCTCGCTTTTTGGTCTTAAATAAAATATTACTCCATCTGCAATGTCCCATGTCATTTCAACCATTTTTTGATTAATAGCTGCGAGGAAGATTGGAATTTCCTTTCTTACTGGTTTTGTTAATAATGAAAAATCTTTCAATGAAAAAATCTTTCCAGAATAATTGATTTTTTCACCATACAACGCCATACGTATGATTTCAACATATTCTTTCATTCTTTGTACAGGAGATTCAAAAGAATTACCATGAAAATTTTCCACAATTGGAACACTACTTGTACCTAATCCAAGTATCAGTCTCCCATTTGAAATGGTGTCAATTGTTGATGCACCCATTGCAATTAAACTTGGACTTCTAGAATAGATGTTAATAATCGATGAGCCGATTTTTGAAAATATATTTTCTTTAGATGCGAGCCCCAACATAGAAAAATTTTCCATACCCCATGTTTCTGGAATCCACATAACTTCCGGTTTAATTTTGTTTAGTTTTTGAGAACATTCTAAAACTTCCTCAATCGAAAGTAACGAACCTAGACTGTAAGATAATCTTCTCATTTCAATACTTGAAATATTTAGAATATTTTTTTGATTTTATTTCTTTTGAACATTCTTCTATATCTTTGTGAGAATCTATTGAAAACCACAATGCATTCTTGAATTTCACCGTTTCTAGAGTCTTGTTTTTCACCATTTTCGGAAAAACTATTCCTTCCAAACTTCCTTTTTTTGGAATTAATCTTTCGATATCTTTTGAAAGATGGTATATTCCAGGATTCATCCAAACATTAGTCACATCTTTCTTCTCACTAAATTTCAGAATTTTATTATTTTTAATATCCATTGTACCAAACTTCGTTTTTAATTCATTGGCAGCAATAGTATTTGGTTTTTTTAGAATTTTTTTTAGATCAATGTTTGTAACAATGTCTCCGTTTAGTACTAGAAATGATTCTTCATCCACATATCTTAGCGCTTTTTTAATAGCGCCCCCCGTACCTAGAGGTGTTTTTTCAGTTGAAAATGTTATTTCACAATCAAAATTTTTTTTCTTTTTAAGAAATTTTTCTATTAGATTTGATTTGTATCCGCTTGAAATAATGATTTCAGTCATCCCATATTTTTTTAGATATTTTATGGTTCGTTCTATTAGTGGCTTTTTATTAATTAGAATTAGAGGTTTTGGAATTTTATCTGTAATTGGGCGTAATCGTTTTCCTCTACCTCCTGCTAAAATTATTACTTTCATGTTAATTACTAATTTTTTCTATTTTTTAACTTATGTTAATCTATATGATCATCTCAAAAGCAGTCAATCCGAAGAAATAACCTGCTAGCACCATAGTAACTCCCCATCCACATGAACCTAGTGTGGTATATAACAAAAATTTCTTGACACTCATTTTCAATAATCCCGCTGGAACTGAAATCATTTCTCTAAACACTGGAACCATTCTTCCAAATAGAACTGCTTTATCCCCGTATTTTTCAAACCATCTTTCTACTCGGTCTAATTTTTTTTCAGAAATTCTAAATTTGTTAAGATATTTCAACAACACTGTTCGACCTAATCTTAGAGCAATTAGATAAATGACCGTAGAACCAATTGATGCCCCTAACCCTCCAACAATACCTAATAGTACTGCTTCTGCAACGCTTAGACCATTTTGTGATGCAATAAATCCTGCAGTTGGAAATACTGCCATAGTAGGAATTGGTGGAATTATAGTTTCAATTAATGCAGCAACAAAAACACCTGTATACAAATATTCTGAAAGTAATTCTGCAATCCATTGAATTAATGCTTGTATTTCATTCATCTTCTTTTCTCTCAGTTATGTAGTAGTGAAGTTCTGTATAACATTCCTTACAATACTCTTCAAATTTTGTGTGTTCGCAGTCATAACCTTTGCTAATATCTTGTCCGCATTTTTCACATTTTTGCATGTGAAATTCTAATTTGATGACTTTTTTATCTTTATTGCGCCCAATGCAATTTGGAAAATTCCTGGAGCGAATAACATTATCGGATTTCTATCCACGCCTTCTGGTGCAGGTGTTCCAACCATTGCTAAGCCCCCAATCAAGATTAAAACACCTGAGATAATTATCATGCCTCCCAGTCCTTTTGATGATTCTTTTAGAGATATGAAAAATGCAATTATTGGCAAAATTATTGCAGGACCGCCTAGTCCCATGCCTCTTTGCATATCATTTAGCGGTAGAAATCCGTCACTTTTTTCCCCAATCTCACCATCCATGTTTATACTGGCTACAATATCTGCACCATACAATACTAACAATCCTATTGCAATGCCTGTGATTACTAATGATGCTTTTAGTGCCATGCTAATTTTTTAAATTAAGTACTAATAAACTATTTTGATAACTTTTGAAATTAGTACTAGGTTTGTTTTGGTTCAATAACTAAATTCTTCTTTAAATCTTCAACTTGATTTAGCAATTCATTCACGCCTGAATTGTCTTTGTCTACAATGTTCACATGTCCAATTTTTCGTTGAGGTTTGGATTCTAGTTTTCCATACATTTTTAGATGAATATTATTCTGTTTTTTGAATAATACATTGTATTCTCCTTGAAATGTTTTAGGTCCTAAAATATTGTACATTATTGTAGGATATTTTATGGAAGAATCGCCCAAATCCATTCCTAAAATGGCTCGAAGGTGCTGATCAAATTGCGATGTGCTGCATGACTGCAATGTATGGTGGCCTGAATTATGAACACGTGGTGCAATCTCATTTATCAAAACTTTGTCATCAGATGTAACAAACATTTCAATACCGAAAACCCCTGCACCGTGTAACACTTCCATAGTTTTTTTGGCAATTTTCTCGGCTTTGGTTCTAACTTCTTCTGAAACTCGTCCAGGCGCAATTGTTATTCTCAGTATATTATTTTCATGAATATTCTCTACAACCGGATATGTTGTAATATCTCCTTTAGTATTTCTTGCAGCTATGACTGAAACTTCTTTTTCAAATTTCACAAATTTTTCCACCATGAGTGATTTTCCTGAAAACAAATCTAATGCATCATTGATTTCGGATTTTGAATTTATTTTATAATTTCCACGTCCGTCGTATGCCCCTCTTCTCGTTTTTAATAACAATGGAAGTCCCATACGTTCTATCATTTGTTCTAATTCGTCTTTATTGTTGATATTTGCAAATTCTGCTACAGGAATATCATTATCTTGCAAAAATTGTTTCTGAGTCAGTTTATCTTGTATTATTCTTAATGTATCTGGTGATGGATTAATTTCAGTATTTTCTTCTAATTTTTTCAATACATCGCTATCGCCTGATTCAATTTCATATGTTATGATATCTGATAATTCGGATAATTTTTTAATTGCATCCTCATCTTTGAAATCTGCAATAATTTGTTCCGCCCCAGCTTTTGATGCAGGACAGTTTTTTGTAGGATCTAACACTATGATCTTAGAAATTTCATCTTTCATGTTTTGTGCGGCTTCGGTAAGCATCATTCCTAATTGACCTCCGCCTATTATTCCAAGAACCTTGCTCATAACGACAAGCAATTTCTGTAATACATAATAGTTTGGCGAAATTTTTTGATTGAAATTGTTTAAAAACACCAGAAAGCTTGAAAAAATATTGAAATCAAAAAAATCACTAGTTGGAATAATAATGGGTTCAAGCTCAGATAGTCGTATTATGCATGGAGCAGCTGAAATTTTAGATTCATTTTCTATTTCACATGAAGATCAAATAATCTCTGCTCATCGTACTCCTGAAAGATTGGATGAATATGCTAAACATGCTGAAAAAAGTAACTTCAAAGTTATAATTGCAGGTGCAGGTGGGGCGGCACATCTTCCAGGCATGATTGCATCACATACTACAATTCCTGTAATAGGAGTTCCAATTATGGTGTATAATGATAAACAAATAAAAAAATCTGATAAAAATAAATATTCTGCATTTGGAGGTCTTGATTCACTTCTATCAATTTCTGAAATGCCAACTGGCTCTCCAGTTGTAGCTGTTGGAATCAACAAGGCATCTAACGCAGGAATTTATGCATTAAAAATACTAGCAAATTCATTTCCAGAAATTAAAACAAAATTAAAGAAACACAAATTTGATCAATATACTTCAGTTATCAAAGAATCAGAGGAACTAAAGAAGCTAGGGCTTTCAAAATTTGTTAAGAAAAAATTTCGTTAAGACATTACTTGAAACTCGATATTTTTTTCTTGTAAATGATTAATTAATTTATTTGATTGCTTTTGATCTTCTGTTTCAAGACTTATTGTGACTCCTGCAGAACCTGCACTAACGTCAGTACTCAATCTATCATGAATGACTTCCATGATATTCACATTAATAGATGATATTTCATCAACTAACTCCTTCAACGCTCCGGGTTTATCTTTCAAAAGTACTGAAATTCTCAACATTCTACCCATTCCTGATAATCCTTTAGATACAATTTGACCTAGAAGATACATGTCGATATTTCCACCACATATTATCGGAACCACATTTTTTCCAGATTCTGGGTTATGTTTTAAAATGTATGCTAATGCAACAGCCCCTGCAGGCTCAACTACAGCTTTTGAACGCTCCATCAACAAAAACATCGCATTAATTATATCACTGTCATCCACTGTGACAATTTTATCAATTTTATCCTTAACAATTTCAAAAGTTAATTTTCCAGGTGTTTTAACTGAAATCCCATCCGCAATTGTAGTTGAACCAATAACTGTCTCTAATGAATTATTTTCTAAAGATTTTTTCATTGCAGGATATGCACTGGATTCAACTCCGATTATTTTCACTTTTGGATACTTTTCTTTCACTGCGGTAATAATTCCTGCAACCAAACCTCCTCCTCCAATTGGAACATAAATTTCATCTACATTTGGTAATTGCTCCATTATCTCTAAGCCAATCACTCCTTGACCGGCAATCACATGTGAATCATCAAATGCATGAATTATTGTTGCATTTGTATCGGCAGCTATTTTCTGAGCATGCATCCATGATTCATCATATGTAATCCCTTCTAAAACTACTTTTGCACCATAGCCTTTAGTTGCAGAGACTTTAGCTGGAGATGCAGTTTTTGGCATCACAATTGTACATGGAATATTTTCAATATATGATGCAAATGCTACTCCTTGAGAATGATTTCCTGCAGATGCTGCAACAACTCCTTTACTCTTCTCTTCCTCAGTTAAGGATTTAATTTTGTAGTATGCTCCTCGAATTTTAAACGAACCTGTTTTTTGCTCATACTCATTTTTTAGATATACATTAGCTCCACAAATTTTACTAAATGTTTCAGAAAATGTTAGAGATGTTTTTCGGATTACCTCGTTTTGAGTTTTCCTAGCTTTTACAACATCGTCATATGTCACTGTCATGGAATTGTTACAAATTCGGTACATAATTAAATTGTATGAAATATGCTGGTTTTCAGTTATGTGCCTAAAAATTGCACAATTCCTATATACGTGCGATCAAAATGTAAATTATTAGTCAAGAGGTACAATTCCCCAAGGTATACGCCTTTGTGCCCTTGATTAAGATTTATCATCTAAAATTACGTCAAGAATTTTTTTAATTCCTTGTTTAATTTGAGATTTAGTATCTTCATTAATGATTGATACATCAATCAAACCTTGTTTTGCACCTTTATCGATAAATTCCAAATCAATATTGCATAGACAGCCTTCTTCACCATTGACCAATTTTTGTTCATCAATCAAAACTGCGGTTGTATGAAATGTTTCTATTAATAAATTATCTAGTTCTTTAAACAGTTGATTCTTTTGACTCTGAATATCAAACGATTCTGGCTGGGATTCCTCAATCATTTTTTTAATTTTCACGGCTAATTCTTCATCATTATAAAATAATTCAAATAATTTTTGTTTTGACATTCCCTTAAATCCTAATTCATTTAATTTTTCAATAATTAATCTGTCACCTTCATCTTCATATTT
>Ga0209035_10001131_pt1 | contig 10866 bp, 9 predicted proteins | sample MarorgKNORR_S2LV_6_FD_188220 | JGI IMG/M metagenome (GOLD analysis project Ga0209035, IMG submission 188220) | Marine microbial communities from the Southern Atlantic Ocean, analyzing organic carbon cycling - AAIW_A/KNORR_S2/LV (SPAdes) (version 2) | ecosystem: Environmental > Aquatic > Marine >...
TGCCCGCTCGTCATCAGACCAACCACTTTTAACTTTAACCCAAAGCTTAAGCATCACCTTGCAGTCAAACATGCGTTCCATATCTACCCGAGCATCGCGGCCAATCATCTTGATTCGGTCGCCTTTGTCGCCAATAAGGATACGCTTTTGACCTTTACGCTCCACAAGAATAAGCGCACCAATGTGAAGCACGGGGCCGTCTTGGGCAAATTCTTCAATCTCAACGGTCATCTGGTACGGCAATTCATCGCCCAGCTGACGCATGATTTTTTCACGGATAAGCTCGGCAGTAATAAAACGTGCACTACGGTCTGTAACCTGATCTTCTGGGAAAAAGTGGCGCCCGTTAGGTAGCTGATCTAAGACGCATTTTTCTAGCTGGTCGACGGAAGCGCCAGTGTGAGCAGCAATAGGCACCAATACAGCATTAGGTAAGCGCTGCTGCACTTCTTGCAAATACGGTAACAAAGACTGCTTGTCGTCTAGGATATCAATTTTATTAATGGCCAAGATTACCGGGCAGTTTGCGCCTTTCACTTTTTCGTAGACGTGTTCGTCGGCGTCGTTCCAACGCGTACGGTCTACCATAAAAATAACCAAATCCACATGTTTTAGAGCGCTAGTCGCGGCCTTATTCATGTAACGATTGATGGCTTTGTCGGCTTGGTCTAAATGTAAACCAGGGGTATCTACGTACACTACCTGAATATCACCTTCGGTTTTTATACCCAAAATCTGGTGTCGCGTAGTTTGAGGCTTACGGGAGGTAATGCTGATTTTTTGGCCTAAAATATGGTTAAGCAAGGTGGACTTACCCACGTTTGGGCGACCAACAATGGCCACGTAGCCACACTTAGTAGTGGTGTCACTTTGGGCGGCTAACCATGAATCTAAATCTGTCATAATGTTTCCTGGCCTAGTTGCTGCAATGCAAGTGTAGCCGACTTCTGTTCTGCTATACGGCGGCTTGATGCCGTAGCTTTGGTAGGTTTATTCAATAAAGTGCTGCGGCACTCTATGGTAAACAACTGCTCATGATCCTGCCCATGCACACCAACCAGCTCGTACACGGGTAAATCGGTCTTTTTGGCTTGCAGGTACTCTTGCAGGCGAGTTTTAGGGTCTTTTTGGGTATCTGTTAAACTAAGGTTAGCCAAACGAGAAGCAAACCACTCCAAAATGCGTTCTTGGCACACGGCCATGCCTACATCTTTGTAGATGGCACCAATAATGGCTTCCACCGAATCGGCTAGAATGGAATCGCGACGCTGGCCGCCGCTTTTTAATTCGCCAGCACCCAATTTTAAACAAGGGCCAACATCCATTTCCTTAGCCACTTCCGCTAAGGTCACGCCTTTCACCAAGCCTGCACGCAAGCGGCTTAACTGGCCTTCTTTTGCCTTTGGGAACTGATCAAACAGTGCCTGAGCAATAACAAAGTTAACAATAGAATCGCCTAAAAACTCCAACCGCTCGTTGTTTTTATGGCCACAAGAACGGTGTGTGAGCGCTAATTCTAGTAATTTGGCGTCAACAAATTGATAGCCGAGGGCATTACATAAGCCATCTACTTTTTGCTGATACGCGGTTGCTGCAGGGGCTTTCATACTATTCAATACCACCCACGGTGCTAAAATTAGGCAAGCTAAAGAAGCTTTCCCAGTGCAACCAAACACCAATGGCTTTGCCGGTGACATTAGCCGCCGGGACAAAACCCCAGTAACGGCTGTCATTACTGCCGTCACGATTATCGCCCATCATAAAATAGTGGCCTTCTGGCACTGTAACCACGCCATCTTTGCCAGGATTTTTATTACGCAGAATAAGGTGCTCTATGCCACCCATTTGCTCTTTATATACCTCGGTGTTGGACGACTCGTCATTTACATAGGTTTGTGTCATTTCTATGCCATTGATATAAAGCACTTTATTACGATATTCAATCGTATCGCCGGGCACTCCTGCGACACGTTTAATAAATTTTATTGCAGGATCGTCTGGAAACTTAAATACCATGACGTCGCCAACCTTGGGCTCGTTATAATCTAGAATTTTGGTGCCTAAAACGGGCAAACGAAGGCCATATTCAAATTTATTGACCACGATAAAATCGCCCACCGTCAGCGTAGGTAGCATAGAACCCGACGGGATTTGATACGGCTCCATAAAAAACGAGCGAATCACTAGCACAAAGGCCAACACTGGGAAGAAGGAGCGGCTATAATCGGCAAACATAGGTTCACGCAGAACCTTGTCTTGGTCTGCTTGAGGTAGTTCTGCGCCAGCACTCGCCGTTGCAGCAACTAACGCCTGTACGCGCTTTGGCTTCCATAGCCATAGCTCTAGCGCATAGCCAATACCAAATATGGCAACTAATACGCTAAGCACTAGTTCAAAATCAAAATTCATCATTATATCAATCCTTAATCGTTGTCCAATCGCAGTTGTTGAAACTTAGCCATCTATCTTCAGTACTGCTAAAAACGCATCTTGTGGGATTTCTACACTACCCACTTGTTTCATGCGTTTTTTGCCTTCTTTTTGTTTAGACAACAGCTTTTTCTTACGACTAATATCGCCGCCATAACACTTGGCCGTTACGTTTTTGCGTAACGCTTTAACGGTAGTTCGCGCCACAATAGAGCCACCGATAGCCGCCTGTATGGCCACATCAAACATTTGCCTTGGAATCAGCTCTTTCATTTTTTCGCATAACAAACGGCCACGGCTTTGGGCGTGGTCTTTATGCATAATGACCGCCAAGGCGTCTACTCGCTCGCTGTTAATAAGAATATCCAAACGGACTAGCTTGGCTTCTTCAAAACGCACAAAGTTGTATTCCAGCGATGCATAACCACGGCTCACGGACTTTAATCGGTCAAAAAAGTCCAATACCACTTCGCTCATAGGCATGTCGTAGGTTAGCGCGACCTGCGTGGCGGTAAACTGCATATTCTTTTGCACACCACGTTTTAGCACACACAAGCTAATCACATTACCTAGGTGTTCTTGAGGCACCAATATGTTGGCTTCTACAATCGGTTCACGCATTTCCGCCACGCCACCCATATCGGGAAGTTTTGACGGGTTATCTACATAGATCACTTTGCCGTTGTTAAGTTCCAATTCATAAATAACCGTGGGCGCGGTGGTTAGCAAATCGAGGTCATATTCGCGCTCTAGACGCTCTTGGATGATTTCCATGTGCAACATGCCCAAGAATCCACAACGGAAACCAAAACCTAAGGCATCTGAGCTTTCTGGCTCATAAAACAATGATGCATCATTAAGGCTCAATTTAGCCAAGGCTTCACGGAAGTCTTCGTAATCGTCTGAACTGGTAGGAAATAGGCCAGCATACACTTGAGGCTGAATTTTTTTAAAACCAGGAAGGCTTTCTACATCAGCCGTTTTTACGTGGGTTAATGTATCGCCCACAGGGGCACCGTGTATGTCTTTAATACCAGCCACTACATAACCCACTTCGCCAGCACGTAGTATGTCAGTTTGCTTACGCTTAGGCGTGAAGATACCGATGCCATCTACGCCGTATTGTAAGCCGGTAGATTTAACAACAATACGATCCTTTTTACGTAACACGCCGTTTTTAATGCGCACTAGGGAAACAATGCCTAAGTAGTTATCAAACCACGAATCAATAATTAGCGCCTGTAGCGGTTCATCTTCGTCGCCTTCTGGAGGCGGTATCAGTTCCACTAACTGTTCAAGCACATCGGTCATGCCCATACCGCTCTTGGCAGAGGCTGCTACTGCGTCACTGGCATCAATGCCAATCACTTCTTCAATTTCTTGTTTAACTTTGTCTGGGTCAGCCTGGGGTAGATCCATCTTATTGAGCACAGGAACCACTTCTAAACCCAGCTCCAAGGCTGTGTAACAGTTAGCAACGGATTGCGCCTCTACACCTTGGGCAGCATCCACCACCAAAAGCGCACCTTCACAGGCTTCCAAAGAACGAGATACTTCGTAGGAGAAGTCTACGTGGCCCGGGGTGTCGATAAAGTTAAGCTGGTAGGTTTTACCGTCTTTACTATGGAAGTCCAAAGTCACGCTTTGCGCTTTGATGGTAATGCCACGCTCACGCTCAATATCCATGGAATCCAGCACTTGCTGCTCCATTTCACGGACCTCTAAGCCACCACACATTTGGATAAAGCGGTCTGCTATAGTGGATTTACCATGATCGATATGGGCGATGATGGAAAAGTTGCGGATCAATGAATTGATGGACATGCTGTAACTTCCGAATTGCCCACTTTATGGGGCGCATAAAAGGGCCGCATTATATCCTAATTAAGCGCAAAAAACCGCAGCATGGGCACATGCTACGGTTTTGTATAGGTCAAATTTGGCTATTTATAGGCCATGGGGCAAGCTTAGCTTGAGTGGGCGCGTTTAGCGGCCATTTTTGCCCGTAATTCCTGAAACTTTTCGGCTTGCTCTGGCGTTAATACTGACATTATTTGCGCGTCTACGTTAGCTCGATCAATTAAACGCTGGGCCATGGCTGCGCCTTGCTGGGCTCCAATTTCTTTCGCTTTAGCAATATAAGCATCACTGCCCGATTCTAACGCTGCCAATTCGCCAAAGCTTTGAGCCATTGCACCGCGGCCTGTTTTAGCGCCATCATGAGCTGCCGTCATAATGTCTTTTATGGCGTCTTTTTGAGCGTCAGTTAGGTCTAACTGTTGCGCCATATGGCGCCCCATTGCTGCTTTATGCTGGCCCTTTTTCCCGTTAAGATCTTTATGGCCTTCGTGACCCATTTTGCCTTTATGGCCGTGGCCGCTGTTATCAGCGTGTTTGCACGCGCCACCTTTGCCATCTGCCATTGCTGCACCGGCTGCTGCAAAACCTGCCAGCGCTAGTGTAGGCACGATAATTAAACTGCGCTTAATGTATTTATTCATAATCCTGCTCCTAAGTTTGTTGTCTCCCCGATTGGGATAACTCCATTATAGGGATCCGTTTGCAAGGGTGGATGTAGACACTGCAAAGGAGTGCAAAGATCGTGTAGGTTTTTTGGCAAGACGCGAGCCAGCGCGCCATGTTAGTCAACCTGAGCCAAATTACCCTTTTCTTGTAGCCAAGCCTTGCGGTCTCCGGCGCGTTTTTTAGCGAGCAACATGTCCATGACTTCCATGGTGCCATCTCCAGCTTCCAAACTCAGCTGCACTAGACGCCGGCTGTCTGGCTTCATGGTGGTTTCCCTAAGCTGAGACGGGTTCATTTCTCCCAATCCCTTAAAACGCTGTACGTTAACCTTGCCACGTTTCTTTTCGGCCTCTATACGTTCGAGCACGCTTTCTTTTTCACTTTCGTCCAAAGCGTAAAACACTTCTTTGCCAATATCGATACGGTACAATGGCGGCATAGCCACGTACACATGGCCGGCGGCGACCAACGGCTTAAAGTGGCGCACAAACAAGGCGCATAACAAGGTGGCAATGTGCAGGCCGTCTGAATCAGCGTCGGCAAGAATACAAATTTTACCGTACCTTAATCCCTCTAAGTCCTCTGCTCCTGGGTCCACTCCCATTGCGACCGCAATGTGATGCACTTCTTGAGATGCCAATATCTGGCCGGAATCGACTTCCCAGGTATTAAGTATTTTACCGCGCAGGGGCAATATGGCCTGAAATTCCCGTTCCCGCGCCTGCTTAGCAGAGCCACCGGCAGAATCACCCTCCACCAAGAAGAGTTCGCCTCTACTCGCGTCGGTGCCACTACAATCGGCTAGTTTGCCTGGCAATGCAGGGCCTTGAGTGATTTTTTTACGGATGACTTTTTTGCCAGCACGTAACCGCTTTTGAGCATGGTTAATCACCAGCTCTGCTAATAGTTCGCCTTCGGCGGTGTGTTTATTAAGCCACAAACTAAAGGCATCTTTAACTTCGCCAGACACATAAGCGACTATTTGGCGCGATGACAAACGTTCTTTTGTTTGGCCAGAGAACTGTGGATCTTGCATTTTTACCGACAATACAAAGCAGCATCGGTCCCAAATATCTTCCGGCCCAAGCTTTACACCGCGGGGCAATAAGGTACGAATTTCACAAAACTCCCTTAACGCGTCCAATAAACCACTGCGCAAACCGTTTACATGGGTGCCGCCTTGCGCCGTTGGAATGAGGTTTACATAACCTTCTTGGGTAAGGTCGCCGCCTTCAGGCAACCATTGTACGGCCCAATCAACCGCCTCGAGCTCACTCTTTCGAGAGCCAACAAAAGGCGTTTCTGGCAAACAAGCATAACCTTCGTTAGCACTTAATAAGTAATCTTCTAAGCCGGCCTCATAATGCCACTCGTGTTTTTCTTTAGTGGCGCTTGTAAGGTCAGTAAAGGTCACCCTAAGGCCACTACATAACACGGCTTTAGCGCGTAATACATGTTTGAGCCGCGCTACAGAAAATTTAGCAGAATCAAAATATTGGGGGTCTGGGGTAAAGGTTACACTAGTGCCCGTATTGCGCTGGCCCACTGTGTCTACTACCTCAAGCTCACTCACCTTATGGCCGCTGGCAAAGGCTATACGATACACCTGTCCATTACGGCGGATTTTAACTTCTAAAGCCGTGGTTAAGGCGTTAACAACGGAGATGCCTACACCGTGCAAACCACCCGAAAACTGGTAGTTTTTGTTAGAAAATTTGCCACCTGCATGTAAACGCGTAAGAATCAGTTCCACACCACTTACACCTTCTTCGGCGTGGATGTCCACGGGCATGCCGCGGCCATTATCAACTACAGATAGTGAGTGATCACTATGCAGAATAACATCTATTTGACTAGCATGCCCTGCCAAGGCCTCGTCAACGGAGTTGTCTATAACTTCCTGTGCTAAATGGTTGGGTCGGCTGGTATCTGTGTACATACCCGGACGTTTTTTTACCGGATCCAACCCACTCAATACTTCTATGGAGTCTGCGGTATAGTTGTCTTGTGCCATGTGTATAACTTGCCTCTGTTCACCAAATAGCCTAGTGCACTAAGCTAAAATCAATGGTTATCATAGCAGCAATTCTATGCCTGCCGTAAATTTAAAAAACCTTATTGTTTTTCTAACCGCACCACGCGTGTGTGTAAGTCACCGTTCGGCTCTAAGCTAAATAATCTTAGGCCGGGACCCAACTCTTCATCAACTAAAAACTCATTTTTTTGACAAGCAAATTGCACTGCGCTAGAGGGCGTTGCTAAGTATCGCGCCGCATCAATCTGGTGGTCAAACTCTTGGTGTACGTGCCCACAAACTACTGCTTTAACCTGAGGGTAACCCGCCACCAAATCAGTAAATTCACTGCCATTAGAGAGCATAATGTCATCTTGCCAAAGGGAGTTTACTGGCACTGCATTATGGTGCATAAAAATACAAATCGGCGGTGTATCTACATGCTCTTCGGCGGATGCCGCTAGCAGGGCCTCCAACTTAACCAAGTCCGCTGCAGCAACACTGCCACTACCACGGCCATCTGGGTCGTGGTTAGTGTCTAGGGTAATAAGTTGCCACGAGTCATAACTGAACTTGCGCACTTTAGCGACTTCTTGACCACATGTTAGGGCCATAAGCTCGGGGTCGTCATGATTGCCTGCTAACCAAATAGTAGGACAATCCAGCAAAACGACTTTTTGCTCTAATCGAGCATAAGCGTCAGCACTGCCAAAGTGACTTAAGTCACCCGTAAGCATCAATACATCTATGATCTCATTCTGCGCCAGCCAAACTAGGCACTGGTCTAAGTGGGCGTCTGCATCAACCCCTTTGTACAAGGTATTGATGTCGGCCTGTAAGTGGCAATCGGTGATTTGTGCAATCCGCAGGGTCATGGTGTAGACCACTGTTCTTGCAAACGCTGGTAATTCATTTGCAACCACTGAGCTGCAATAATGGTGGCTGCATTAGTTAGGCCGCCGTCTTGCCACATACTCCACAATGCGTCTCTGTCTATCACTTGAACCCGTATGTCCTCACCTTCCGTAGGTAATCCATGCACCCCGGTTACTTGGCTTGCATCAATAGGAGCACAATAAATGACTAAGCTTTCATCACTGCCCCCTGGGGTAACCAGGTACTGACACACAGTTTCTAGCTGATCTTCTTGAACTATGGCACCAGATTCTTCGGCACATTCACGTATCGCAACTCGTTTAGGTGTTTCCTCGGTGTCAATCATGCCGGCCACCATCTCTAGCTGCCACGGGCCACCTTGATAGGCCATTGCGCCCACTCTAAACTGCTCTATCAGGACCACTTGATCGGTTTTTGCATCGTACATGAGTACCGCCACCGCAGGCAGTTTCACAACAAGCTCCCGCTGTAACGGCTTGCTCCAGCCACCGGCAAACAACCGATGCTGCAAGTTTAGTTTTTGTACTTGATAAAACCCCTGATAAACACTTTCTTGGTGGCTCACACGTACATCTGTGCGATTGAACTTTGGCTTAAATTGGGGTTTAAACTGGGGCTTTAATTGGGACATTGATGGTGTTTTTAACATTACAGACCTATAAATCGCGCGCTGATGCTTATGTTTATGATTGTACTGGGTTAGCGTTTAGAGCGATGCTTTGGGCCAGTTTATGTGCATTCTCTACACAATCTCCCAATGCCACTCCATCCCGCCAGTTGCTACGTAAATGCAAATTTGGGAACTGCGCCAAGGCCTCATCCACCAACTCCACACGTTTTAGGTGGCCCAACTTATACTGAGGAATCGCATTTGGCCAAAGGCTTTCTTCATGCCACAGAGGTTGGCCAGCAATGCCTAGATATCCGGCCAACTCTTCTACTACCAATTGCAATCTTGCAGCGGGTGTAAGGGCCATGGCGTCAGCTCCACGGCCACCGCCAATAAATACCGTGAGTAGGTGCTGGCCGTCTGGACAACGACCGGGAAATATACTTGAAGGAAATAACACACCCAAGGTTTGTTTACCTTCTTTAGTCGGTAGCAAACAACCAAAACCATCTAACGGGTGGTTAATTTGGTCACAGTTAAAGGCCATGCTAATACTGGCAACTGCCGGATATTCCAGCTCTCTTAAGCATGTCTGCGCACGCTCGTGCAGACATGTGTCTTTTGCGTCTAAGTCTTCTAACAATCGCGCGACTTGGGTCGCCGGAACAGACAAAACCACCTGCGACGCTTGCCAAATCTGATCTCCAGATTTAAGTTGGTAACCAAACTCACGGCTGTAATACATGCTATCTACTTGTGTATTGAGCTTTACCGCAGCCCCAAGCTGCTGTGCTAATACCTGTGGCAACTGATGTAACCCACCAGCAAAGCTCATCATGGCGCCATCGAGCGGTACATCGCCAAGCTCTTTGTCGAGCTTGCGCTGTGTTGCTGCAGCCTTCATTTTAGCCATGCCACCTAATACTAACGAACCATGAGTCGATTCTAATGCATAGATTTTGGGCACTGCGGCCCGTACTGACAGGTGTTCTGGGTTGCCCGCAAACACACCAGAGATAAAGGGGTCAATTAACCAATCTAACATTTCATGACCTAACCTGCGACGCACGAATTTGGCGATACTTTCTTCGCCCTTCACCCTACCCATAAAGGGCTCCAATACAACTCTAAGCTTACCAAAAGGACTCAATACAGGGGTAATTAAAGCGTCCAACATCCCTATAGGTAAGGCCAAAACACGGCCTTTTTTACCAATAAAACGTTTATGGGCAGACTTATTGGCTAATACAAGATGTGGTTTTAAACCCGCCTGCTCAATAAGCTCGGCCATGGCAGGTCTATTGTTGATAAACGAGTTAGGGCCACGCTCCCACATACATCCGTGGTCGTTCACGGTTTGTAAATTTCCACCTACATTATTCCCAGCCTCTAGCACGGTCACACTAAACCCTTGCTGTTGTAAAAACCAAGCGCTAGCCAGCCCAGAAATACCTGCGCCCACGACGATGATGTGGTGATCTTGTTCGCGTATTTTTGGTTGCTGAGGGAAAGGCCCCGCAGTAGCTCCCGACGTGGTTTCGTCTGCATCAGTACTGGGTGCGGGTGGAGCAGGATCAAGCGTGTAATAAGTCATGGGCATCGGTTTAGTTAGTAAGCTAACGCTGGGTTTACAAAAAATCTACTATTAGACTAGCAGCTTTGTCCTAAATAGGCTTTGATTAAGGGATCCGTTTGTTGCATAAAGGTATTACCATCTCCCTGCCAGTGTACTTTTCCTTGGTGTATAAACACCACCTTGTCGGCAAGATTAAGGGCATCCTTGGGTTCGTGAGTCACCAACAATACAGACAAACCGTGTTGCTGTTTGAGTGCCTTTAATAAGGCTGCCATTTCTTGACGTAATGCTGGGTCTAGTGCACTAAAGGGCTCATCCAATAACAACAGCGGCTTACGCCTAACAATTGCCCTACCTAGGGCTACACGCTGGCGCTGACCGCCGGAAAGCTGTCGCGGAAGGCGGTCATTAAAACCCGCTAAACCCACTTGGGACAAGGCATCATCTACCTGTTGCTGCTCTGGCTTAGACAGTTTTAAACTACTACGAATGCCTAAAGCGAGGTTATTAAACACCGTCATATGAGCAAATAAATTATGTTCTTGAAATAAGCTTGCTACTGGACGCTGCGCAGGGTTGAGTTGATGAATAGGCTGGCCGTCAATGGTTATGCTTGCAGATTTATTGTCTACCTCCACAAAACCCGCCAGTAGGTTAAGTAGCGTGGACTTGCCTGCACCGCTGGGGCCCATTACTGCCACAATTTGACCCATGGGCAGCTGCATATCATAGGTGAATTGCTGCTGCCCTAGCTGGCATTGCACCTGTTTTAACTCAATCACGGAGGCCTCCCAGCACACGTTCAAAAACTAC
>Ga0209035_10001133_pt1 | contig 10861 bp, 11 predicted proteins | sample MarorgKNORR_S2LV_6_FD_188220 | JGI IMG/M metagenome (GOLD analysis project Ga0209035, IMG submission 188220) | Marine microbial communities from the Southern Atlantic Ocean, analyzing organic carbon cycling - AAIW_A/KNORR_S2/LV (SPAdes) (version 2) | ecosystem: Environmental > Aquatic > Marine...
TGACTAAAAAAACCTAATCCAGAAACTGGATTAGGTTTTTTCTACTACTTGGGAGTCTAACATTTACTTCTTTATCTCGGGGGAGATTATTTGCAATCATCACTTGCCTATTCTTTGACAGGGTTTGACCAAGAAGTTCCATTTATTTTCCAAATTCAGTATTTTTACAATTTCCGTTCCACAACTAATATTAATACTTATAACTTAATAGCTGTTATTGGATTAAAGAGGGCTCAATATGCTTGGTAGCTGCCTGTGTGGCCAGATAAAATACGAAGTTGCACGCTTTCATCCTGAAATAACTAATTGCCACTGCCAAGTGTGTCGCAAATTCCACGGTGCGGCCTTCGCAACCTATGGAAAAGTTCAGAGCCAAGATTTCAGATGGCTTGAGGGTCAGACCTTATTAAGTACTTATCAGTCATCGCTTGTCGCGGAGAGAGGGTTTTGTAAATGCTGTGGTTCAAGCCTTTACTACAAATTCGTAGGGCAGGAAGGTCAAATCTCTATCGCCATTGGCACATTAGATGATGAGCCCTCGCGATCGGTAGACAACAGTATATTTTGCTCTTCAAGACCACGTTGGTCGGCCTGTAACAAGGATATTCCTGAGTACCCAGAGTGGCGACTATCTACTTAGTGCGCTTCATCCCAGTTATCTCCAACACCCACATCAACCACTAGCGGGACCTTGAGACTAGCCGCCAGCTCCATTCTCTGGGCAAGCCCCACCGAGACTATTTGCAACTCTTGCTCTGGCACTTCGAGAACCAGTTCATCATGCACCTGCATGATCATAACGCTCTCCAAATCACTACTTTGCAACCAATCATCCACCGAGATCATAGCGAGCTTAATGATATCTGCTGCCGTCCCCTGCATAGGCGCATTAATCGCTGTGCGCTCAGCGGCTTGACGGCGCATACCGTTAGAAGAGCTAATTTCTGGCAGATAAAGCCTGCGCCCAAAATAGGTTTCGACATAGCCGTGTTCGGCAGCGCTATGCCGGATATTGTTCATATAATGTTGCACGCCGGGATAGCGTTCGAAATAGAGCTCAATATAGTCAGCTGCTTGCTTACGCCCAATATTCAGTTGCCGTGCCAATCCAAAAGCCGACATACCATAAATTAACCCAAAGTTAATCGCCTTAGCGCTGCGCCGTTGATCTACAGTTACCGACTCAGCGTCTGTGCCAAAAACCTCTGCCGCTGTTGCTCGGTGAATATCTTGTCCTGCAGCAAACGCCGCTAACAAACTTGGGTCTTCAGACAGGTGAGCCATAATTCGCAACTCAATTTGGGAGTAATCCGCAGCGACTATTTTGCAACCAGGCGCTGCAATAAAGGCTTGCCGCACCCGTCGTCCCTCAGCGGTCCGCACTGGAATGTTTTGCAAGTTGGGGTCTGACGAAGAGAGACGACCGGTGGCTGTTCCAGCCTGATGGTAAGAGGTATGGATACGCTTAGTCGTAGGATTAATCATGGTTGGTAGTTTGTCGGTATAGGTCGACTTGAGCTTTGCCAGCCCTCGATGCTCCAGCAACACCTTAGGTAGAGGATAATCTAACGCCAATTCCTGAAGCACCTCTTCTTTGGTCGAAGGAGCTCCCTTGGCGGTTTTCTTCAACATTGGGAGCTCTAGCTTGGTAAACAAAATTTCCCCGAGTTGCTTTGGTGAGGCCAAGTTAAATTCTTGACCAGCTAATTCCCATGCTTGACGCTCTAGCTCAGCTATGCGCTCAGAGAGCTCTTGGCTCTGCTGAAACAATAGCGTGTCATCCACCAAGGCTCCGGCACGCTCGATTCGGGACAAGACAGGAATTAAAGGCAATTCGATATCCGTGAGTACACTTGCCAGTGTCGCTTCAATAGAAAGCTTAGGCCATAGTGCTTGGTGTAAGCGCAAAGTAATGTCGGCATCTTCAGAGGCATAGGGTCCCGCTTCTTCTAAAGATATTTGATTGAAAGTCAGTTGCCCGACGCCTTTGCCAGCTATATCGGTGAATTTAATGGTTTGCTCGCCAAGATATTTATTCGCCAGGCTATCCATATCATGCCGTGTCGCCACCGAGTCCAAAACATAAGACTCAAGCATAGTATCAAACGCTATACCCTGGAGTGCCACACCATGCTGAGCAAAGATACTCATATCATATTTGAGATTTTGGCCCACTTTTTTAATACTGGCATCTTCTAATAACGGCTTTAAATAGGCCATTACGATGTCACGTGATAATTGCTCAGGGACACCCAGATAGTCGTGCCCAAAGGGGATATAGGCAGCCTTACCGGCATCAACTGCGATGGAAATCCCCACCAAATCAGCGACCATATAGTTTAAACTGGTTGTTTCCGTGTCCACTGCAACCAAGTCGGCTGCTTTTATTTTTTCTACCCAAGCCAGCAGCGTATCTTCTGTTAAAACCGTCTCATATTCTTTAATAATATCAACTGGAACAATTTCAACTTCTGGCAATGATAGGCTGCTTTGAGCCGAGCTGGTGTGTCCCATGGCTCTCGCTCTAGGGCTCTTGGCTGTCACCGCTTCTGCAACCCAAGTCTTAAATTCCATATCAGCGAATAACGTGGCTAGTAGCTCATCATCGGCGGGACTATTATGCAGCTGGCTAATGTTTTGAGGCATTTCAACATCGGTTTTGATAGTTGCTAACTGGTAAGACAAATAAGCTAGGTCTTTATGTTCTTGTAATTTAGTCGCCATATTTTTGGCCCCACGAAACTCCAGTCCAGCAACCTCTTCCAGTCGAGAGTAAATAGCGTCAAGCCCACCAAGTCCCTGCAAAAGCCCAAGGGCTGTCTTTTCCCCGACGCCCGGTACACCCGGAATATTGTCAGATTTATCACCAAGCAAAGCTAAGTAATCAATAATTAATTCGGGTGGAACACCAAATTTTTCAATCACCCCATTTCTATCAAGAACCGTGTTAGTCATGGTATTCACTAAAGTAATGTACTCATTAACCAATTGCGCAATATCTTTGTCCCCCGTCGAGACAACCACTGGCTGTTTAGCCTCTGTCGCCTGAAGGGCTAGAGTACCAATGACGTCGTCGGCTTCAACGCCATCGATAATTAGCATAGGTAAACCCATGCCCTGAATGATTTTATGAATAGGCTCAATTTGCAGACGAAGGTCGTCCGGCATAGGCGGTCGATTAGCTTTGTACTCACTGTACATGTCATCACGAAACGTTTTGCCTTTGGCGTCAAATACCACCACTAGCGTGCTCTCAGGGTAATCTTTTTGTAACCGGCGCATCATGTTAATGACGCCTTTGACCGCGCCAGTAGGCATGCCTTTGCTATTAGTTAGCGGGGGCAACGCGTGATAGGCTCGGTAGAGATAGGAAGATCCATCGACTAGGACCAGCGGGATTTTATCAGACATAATTTCGCTACTTTTTAAACGCTATATAGTTCAATAGAGAATACAGTATTTAGCTGAAACAGGCTCTAAATTGCGCGACTAATCTCTGCATGAATTGTTCATAACCCTCATTTCGAAGCGACTGCCTTGTCCCTTGAGGGTCAATACTTATAATGGGTAAATTGAAAGTTGTAGCAATCCCTTGCGCGTCTTTATTAGCATATTGTGGTTCCACAAACACACACTCAACAGTGTTTTCTAAGGCCTCTTTGCGCAGAAGGTATTGGCTTTTAGCGCCTTTTTGCCCTCCACTGGCATCTCTAATCGACAGTCCTGAGGATAACCCAAATCCACGAGCAAAGTGACCAAAGGCGTCGTGATGGGTTAAATAGCGCCTTTTAGCATAGGGAGCAAGTATGCTGCGAAGCCTCATTATTTCTACCTCTCGAATAATATTTTGTCCTCTTACTCCAACTCGGTCTTGAATTGCACGGCCAATAAGGTTCCCATTTTGAGGGTCAAGCCACACATGGGGGTCACGTTCATGCCCGCGACTAACCTGTTTAGAATCTGTATTAAATCTTAAAAAAGGCAGGTCGAGCACTCTCATCACGCGATGTTTAGGTAGCTCCAAAAGGGCTTTGGCCACTCGGGGCTCGACTTCGTCACCGAGTAAAATAACTAACTGGGCTTTTTGTATTTTTCCTAGAGAGGAGATCGATAGAGTTAGATCATGAGCCGATTGGTTAGCAGATTGCAAAAATTCGACCCTTACCCTATCACCTAGGGCGGCCCTGGCGATAATGGCTAATGGTTTATTAGTAGTCACCACCAACATTTGAGATACATCAAGGCTCTTGCTGTATTTAGAACTTTTATTGCTGGTCTCGGCGACATTTAGAGCTGAGAAGAGCATTAAAATACCCATAATGTTATAATGTATCTTTTTCAAATCAACACCCGCAAGAGCAGAAGGAAACATTTTACTTTATATGTTATATTATAACATAACGCAACATAATGGAAAAGACCGCTTATGCTGACTAACTCACGCCTAGTGCACCAGCCACATGATCATGGTCGCTGCATCAATGCTGCTTTATCACGAGCCAGTAACCTCTGTACAGAAAAAGGCGTGCGGTTAACGCCTACCCGCGAATCTGTTTTGCGCCTACTATGGCAAAGCCATCAGCCACTTGGCGCCTATCAAGTACAGAACCAGCTGTCCAAACTTACCGGAAAAACAATCGCACCACCTACCGTTTATCGTGCTATTGAGTTCCTCTCTGATCTTGGCTTAGTACATAGGCTCGCATCCTTAAATGCTTATATTGGCTGCCCTTTCCCCAACAGCGAGCATAGCAATCTATTTATGATCTGCAATAGCTGTGGCAGTGCCGCCGAAGTCGCCCACACCGCTCTAAATGATGTATTGCAGAATGCTAGTGAAAAAGCTCAGTTTAAGCTCGAGTCACAGAGTATCGAGCTTTTCGGTCTCTGCCCTCAATGCTCTCAAGGCACCAGCCAAGCCGCAGAGCATACAACGCATGACTAAACTACTGGTAGCATTGGACAAGGTTAATAAAAGCTTTGCCGGCAAGTTGGTGTTAGAAAATGTAAGCATACAGCTAAAGCAAGGAGAGATAACCACCTTAATCGGTCCAAATGGAGCCGGCAAGTCAACCCTTGTAAGGATTGTTCTTGGGCTGCTAAAACCGGACTCGGGAGCCATCAAGCGCACCCCCGATCTCAAAGTGGGATACATGCCACAAAAGTTGGTTATTGACCCAACGTTACCCATTTCAACTTGCCGTTTTTTGCAATTGGCCAATACATCTCATCATGCCTGCCACGAAGCACTTGAATCTGTGGGAATTGCGCATTTGGCTGCAACACCGATTCAAAACCTGTCAGGAGGGGAGGTGCAGCGAGCATTACTAGCCCGAGCTATTTTACGAACACCAAATCTTTTGGTCCTGGATGAGCCAGTGCAAGGTGTTGATGTGAATGGACAAAATGCCCTCTACCGCATGATCAACGACTTAGCCAAGACTCTTAACTGCGGCGTATTAATGGTCTCCCATGATCTGCATCTGGTCATGTCTGCCACCGACAATGTGATCTGTTTAAATCGACATATTTGCTGCCATGGCCATCCAGAACAAGTGACTCAAGATCCTGCCTATATTGATATTTTTGGGCAAACCACTGCGCTTTATTCACACCATCATGATCATGATCATAGCTTACATGGCGATGTTCTAGGCGATGGCCATGGGGAGCATTGCGAGCATGACTGATTTCTTAATCTATGCTTTATTGGCCGGACTTGGCGTTGCTCTAGTAGCAGGGCCCTTAGGCTGTTTTGTGGTTTGGCGACGTATGGCCTACTTTGGGGATACTCTAGCTCACAGCGCGCTTCTGGGCGTCTCACTTGGCGTCATGTTGGATATTAATCTCAGCATAACCGTCACAGCGGTGCCATTAATTATGGCTCTCGGCCTTGTTTATTTAGAGCAGCGAGGGTTTTTAGCCTTAGATACCTTGCTCGGCATTTTATCTCACTCTGCCCTGGCCGCTGGGCTGGTGGTTATCTCTTTGTTACCTGATGTACGAGTTGACCTAATGTCCCTGCTATTTGGTGACTTACTGGCGGTAACTAAAAGCGATCTTTGGGTTATCTACGGCTTGTCTACGGTGGTATTAGTCCTGCTGGGATTGCTATGGCAACAACTTATTAACATTACCGTCGACCCTGAATTGGCCGCGGTAGAGGGGACAAACGTAGTTCTAGTGCGGACAGCACTAATGTTAATCACCGCGCTGGTTATCGCGCTGGCCATGAAGGTGGTTGGGGTTTTATTGATTACCGCTCTGTTGATTATTCCCGCCGCAACTGCACGACGGTTAGCTCGAACCCCGGAGCAGATGGCGGTAGCAGCTAGTATTATTGCCATGCTGGCGGTTATTATGGGGCTCGCTATGTCTTGGTATAGCGACGCACCAGCGGGGCCCTCAGTGGTGATCTGTGCGGCACTCCTATTTACTTTATCGCTTTGCCGTCGTCAGAGAACCTAGCTCAAAAAGTACCGTAGATTGAGCGCCAAGTCTTGCGTAACATAATCGCACTGTGGGGTGATTTAAAAAAGCCGTGATAGTGGCCGTTGGGGTTAACTAATACAATCTGGGAACTGTGGTCAACAGTGTAATCATCCCCCTCTAAGGGAACCTGGTTATAGGCTATATTGATCTCTGAGGTAAAACGCTTAATAAAGTGTTTATTCCCCGTAACACCGATAAATTCAGCATTGAAATAGGGCATGTATTGACCTAACTTTTCCGCCGAGTCTCGCTCTGGATCGAGAGACACCATGATAATTTGAAGGTTCTCTTTCTCGCTGTCTTTTAACTTACTATAAGTTTCATTTAGAGTAGCAAGGGTGGTTGGGCAAACATCAGGGCAATTCGTGAAGCCAAAGAAAATCATACTCCAGTGGCCTTTCAGCCTGTCTAAAGTAAATGCGTCGCCACGGTGATCAATGAGATCAAAATCACTGAATTTTCGCGGTGTACTTAAAACAATGGCGCCATTAATTCGAAGGTCTTGCAAGCTCATGATAACTGGCTGGTTCATACGCCAAATAAACCCGAAAATCACCAAAACAATAAAACATACAATAACAATAATAGTACGACGAATGCCAACCTGTTGATCTGCCATCGAATAACTCCCTATGTGGCTGGTAAAAATATCACCGACTCTATTAGATAGTGGTCTATCAACATAAGACCAAATAACACCATTAAATAAACAATTGAGTATTGAAAGGTTTTCATGCCGGAATTTCCGCCCTCACTAAGCAACATGACCACCGCCCAATATAAAAACCCCATGCCTAAAAGCAACGAGCCCGCGAGATACAACCAGCCGAACATACCGGTGAGATACGGCAGGGTGGTCACTATAATTAGTAGTAAGGTATACAGCAGGATATTGATTTTGGTGTACTTCTCACCATGAGTCACGGGCAACATAGGGATTTTCGCCTTGGCGTATTCGTCCTTACGATGCACCGCTAAAGCCCAAAAATGTGGTGGCGTCCAGGTAAAGATGATCAGCACTAAAAGCAACGCATTGTAGTGCACCTCTCCTGTCACCGCGGTCCAACCCAGCAGTGGCGGAGCTGCTCCAGCAAGGCCGCCAATAACAATGTTTTGAGGCGTAGCGCGTTTTAAAAACATGGTATAAACGAAGGCATATCCCACCAAAGACGCCAAGGTTAGCCAAGCCGTTAGAATATTAGTGAAGATAAGAAGCACCGCCATACCGAACATGCCGGTGACTAAAGCAAAAATGGTCGCTTGCCTTGGCTTTAGCCTGCCTTGGACTAGGGGACGGTTAAGTGTCCTTGCCATCTTGTCATCAACATGGCGATCCACTATGTGATTCACCGCAGCAGCTGATCCGGCGCACAGAGCTATGCCTAGATTACCAAAAATAAAAATGCTTAGAGGTACTGATTGATCAGTCGCTAATAACATGCCAATCACCGAGGTGAGTATCATCAGGGCCACAACATTGGGCTTGCACAACTCAAGGTAATCCCGCCAACTAACGACAGTGGTGTTGAGCTTGGCATTAGACATGAATATTCACTCCAAAATTTCCCAGGTAACTATAGTTTAACTCGAGGCACATTATCGGTCTGGAGAATATTTTAGCAGATGTTTAAGGTCATCGAGTAATCCGCTACCATCATGGTCTTTGGTGTAATAGAGAATTGCCTTATGGTCTGGCGTAACAACAAAATAGCGAGGCTCTTGCATGTCCCAATCGGCCGAGCTACCTGAGATTATCTGAGCAACTAGATTGGGAGCTGTTGGTATGATCGTAAGAAATGGGTGAAGAACCTTAAGTTCGTCTATTTGCAGGGGATCGACAGACGCGACATCAGGCAGGTAAGCTCTTTCAACACGACCTGTCAGCTTGCCCATCAACATATGTACCTGCCGACTACTAAACAGCATATCTTCGCAGCTTTGACTGCAGCCAACACCGCCAACCGTAACCACCTTCCACTTTGCCTTATCCGTTGCGGGCAAATTAGCCAAGACGAGCGAAAAATCCAGCGCAGGCTTCACTAGCTCCCCAATGTTGGTAGTCCCCAGTAAATCAATCATCTGCTGCCGCTGCTCTTCCGTCTTCGGCACCATAATAAAGCCAGCCAAAATAACGCCGCCGACGATAAACAGCATCAACCAAATTTGATACCTAAACCCGCGCTGTTTAACGGTCATTTCGCTATTATCAGCCATAAGTTTTTATCCTTTTATTTCGACCCTTAGGGCCTTCTATACTGTTTAATCCAAGTCCCGAAATTAGAGTTGGCTATCATTGCCATAATCAATAGCACCACAGCCATAACAAACCATTGCACCGCGTAGCCCAGATGCTTTTCAGGCTGCACGGCAACCGTCACCCAGCCGGGTTCTAATGCTCCGATAGAGTCGCTATCGAGGCGTAATTGGTAGTCATAAAAAGACTCTCCAAATAACTCTTCGGCACGCTTTACCGAAATCCACCCCACTCGACTCGGCCACTGCCTCACCACGTTGATTCCGTCATTTAATCGATAACCGCCACGCAAGTTATGATATAAAATCCCACGCAACTGAACCTTTCCAATCACCGACTCTACCTGAGGCAACTGGCTTCTGTCCAATGAGGCAGGCACCCAACCACGATTAACTAATATCAGCTGCGCCTGGCCATCTACATCAAGTCCATCAACACGCATCGGTTCTAGTATTTCGTAGCCAGGTCGTCCGCGTTTAACTCGGTTATCCAGCACTATCTGGCGCGATGGATCAAGGGTTCCCGTCAGCCAAGCTGGCCTGTACTGCTGGTTTCCGCCACCTAAAAGCGCCTCTAAATCTGCAGGCGCTGCTTGCTGATTCGCCCTAAAAGCGGCGACGATAACGCGCTTTTCATCAGCTCGATCGAGCTGCCAAAATCCCAAAACAACCAACAATGGAAATAAAAAGAGCACCAACAGCAACAATTTTTTGTTGGGCTGCCAACAGAATTGTTGCACAGAAGATTGAGGATCTCGGTCCATTTGTGTTTAAATTCACCTTTTTAGAAGAGCAGCTAATCCCATGGTGTTAAAAGTCATTATCATCGTTCTATTTATCGCAGTAGTCATTAGCCTTTTTGGAGGGCTTCGCTTTTTGGTCAAAGACCTCGGGGACTCTCAGCGCCGCCTGTTCAACAGCTTAGGGATACGCGTTACATTAGCGGCGATGTTGATGGGTACCATTATCTATGGTGCCTATACCGGACAGATTAACAGCAAGGCCCCCTGGGATCGACAATTACATCCAGAGGCAACTGTGCCAATGAGCCAAAGGTCTAACCCTTCCAATAAATAAACTAATGCTCCTAAGATAAAAACGGCCAGGAATTACCTAGCCGTTTTCGCGCGCGACTCAATCCCTAGCCAAGCACATATACGATAAGAAATAAGCCTACCCAAATAACATCTACAAAGTGCCAGTACCAAGCAGCCGCTTCAAACCCGAAGTGATCCGTTTCGTTGAAGTGGCCCTTAGCCCCACGAAGAAAAGCAATCAGAAGCATGATGGTGCCCAATGTTACGTGCGCGCCGTGGAACCCAGTTAGCAAAAAGAACGTCGTGCCATAGATACCTGACTCTAAGGTAAGCCCTAATTCTTGATAAGCGTGAATATACTCTTCTGCTTGCAGAACCAAAAAGATAATGCCTAACAAAACTGTCAAACCCAACCATCTTACGAATTTCTTTCGATTACCCTCTTTTAAAGCATGATGCGCAATGTGGACTGTCCCACTTGATGTTAGTAAAACAACAGTATTCCAGAGCGGCAACCATGACAACAGCTGACTAAAGTTCCATCCAGGAAAACTCATCGCATGCACAGGGCCTTTAAACTGAAATTCAGTCGCATCTGGATTAACAGCCAAGGTAACAACCTGATCAGGAGTCACTATCGGAGGCCAGGTGGCGTCATAACCAGGCCATAGGTGCGTTGCATTAGCTATAGCCGCATCAGTAGCCGTATCATCAAACCACCCAATAGCCGCTTCTCCATCAAGCCAAGGGCCGACTAATACTCGGACATAGAATAAAGAACCAAAAAAGCAAACGAAAAACATCAGCTCAGAAAAAATAAACCAGTACATACCCAATACGTAAGAATGCTTTAACTGGTCACTCACGATGCCCTGAGTGTTTTCTTTGATAACAAGGCTCCACCACATGAACATGACCGAAGCCATGATCAGTATGCCGATCAAAAATATTGTTGATGTGCCCCCGTCAATTACCCAACTAGCAGCGCCGTAAGCCATCAGACCCATACCCGCCGCCGCCGCAAAGGGCAGCTTACTTTGCTCAGGTATATAATAAGAATTTTCAGATGACATGGTTAT
>Ga0209035_10001134_pt1 | contig 10856 bp, 7 predicted proteins | sample MarorgKNORR_S2LV_6_FD_188220 | JGI IMG/M metagenome (GOLD analysis project Ga0209035, IMG submission 188220) | Marine microbial communities from the Southern Atlantic Ocean, analyzing organic carbon cycling - AAIW_A/KNORR_S2/LV (SPAdes) (version 2) | ecosystem: Environmental > Aquatic > Marine >...
AGCCTAAAGTTCTTTTGTTCAATATGCCGACATAATTAGAAATTTTTATTCTTTTTTATATATTCTTTGGGGCTCTGCATTTGCTTTGTTCGCTTTATTTATTATCTGGGGTTAGGCTTATGCAAGATATTTTAAACTCATCAAATATTACAATTTTAGAATTTGATGCTTTGATTATAGGTGGAGGAGGCTCAGGAATGAGAACCTCACTTGAGCTTGCTAAATCAGGTTTAAAAACAGCAGTTGTTTCTAAAGTTTTCCCAACTCGATCACATACAGTTTCTGCTCAAGGAGGAATTACTTGTGCCATAGGTAGCGCTGACCCAGATGATGACTGGCGCTGGCACATGTATGACACGGTGAAGGGATCAGATTATATTGGAGACCAGGATGCAATTGAGTACATGTGTTCAGAAGGACCTAAGGCTGTATTTGAATTGGAGCATATGGGTCTTCCGTTCTCGAGATTTGAGAATGGGCGAATCTATCAAAGACCTTTTGGAGGTCAATCTAAAGATTTTGGTAAAGGAGGGCAAGCAGCTCGAACCTGCGCAGCAGCTGATAGGACTGGCCACGCTTTACTTCACACTCTTTATCAGAACAATATCAAGGAAGGCTCAAATTTTTTAAATGAATGGTTTGCAGTTGAACTTGTTGTAAATCAATCAGAGGAAGTAACCGGAGTTATTGCATTTTCCATTGAATCAGGTGAAGTGGCATATCTAAAAGCTCAGGCAACTGTAATGGCAACTGGTGGAGCAGGGAGAATATACTCATCAACAACAAATGCCTTAATTAATACAGGAGATGGCTTAGGAATGGCTCTAAGAGCAGGCTTTCCTGCACAAGATATGGAGATGTGGCAGTTTCATCCTACAGGCATATATGGAGCAGGTTCTCTAGTGACTGAAGGATGTAGAGGCGAGGGAGGTTACCTCATTAATGCTGATGGAGAAAGATTTATGGAGAGATATGCCCCAAATGCAAAAGACTTAGCGGGTCGAGATGTGGTTGCACGATCAATGGTTCTTGAGATATTAGAGGGTAGAGGGTGCGGTGAAAATAAAGACCATGTTTTATTAAAATTGGATCATTTAGGTGCAGATGTTTTAAATTCTAAATTACCAGGTATTTGTGAGCTTTCTAGAACATTTGCTGGCGTAGATCCTATTTATGAACCCATTCCAGTCGTACCAACTTGTCACTACATGATGGGTGGCACGCCAACTAATATTCATGGCCAAGCCTTTAAACAATTAAATGGAGTAGATGAAACTATTCCAGGATTATTTTCAGTTGGTGAAGCTGCATGTGTATCTGTGCATGGTGCTAATAGACTTGGTGGAAATTCTCTCCTTGACCTAGTGGTATTTGGAAGAGCGGCTGGGCTTCATATTCAAGATTCTCTGAAATCTGGTGGCGGTGTAGCTGATGCTACTAGCGATGATATTGATAGCGCTCTTACTAGCTTAAATACTTTGAATCATTCAACTGGTGGTTATGAAGTTGCAGAAGTGAAGCGAGAACTTCAGTCAGTTATGCAGAATTATTTTGGGGTCTTTCGCAGAGGTGATTATATGGAAACTGGCGTTTCAGCGCTAAAAAAGATAAGAGAAAAAATATCAAACCTTCACTTGAAAGATAAAAGCTTGGCTTTTAACACAAGTAGAGTTGAGGCCCTTGAACTTCAAAACTTATTTGAGGTCGCAGAAGCAACAGCCATTGCGTCTCTCAAGAGAACAGAGAGTAGGGGAGCTCATGCCAGAGACGATTTCAAGGAGCGAGATGATGAAAACTGGTTATGTCACTCATTATATGACCCCGAGACTAAGACGTTGAGTAAAAGAGAGGTCAATTTCGAACCAACCAAAGTAGATACATTTGAACCGAAAATTAGAACATATTAATTACGAAAGAGAGATTTAAAATGATTGATGTAAATATTTACCGATATAACCCAGAGACTGATAAGTTTCCTTATATGCAAAAATATTCAATTGAAAAGCCTGAAAAAGATATCATGCTTTTAGAGTTGCTTAATATACTTAAAGAAAAGGATTCTTCCATTTCCTATAGGCGCTCATGCAGGGAAGGAGTATGTGGTTCTGATGGAATGAACATAAATGGAAAAAATGGATTAGCTTGCATTACCCCAATTTCCTCAGTAATCAAAAAGAATAAAATTGATCTTCGACCTTTGCCTGGGCTTCCAGTGATAAGGGATCTAGTGGTTGATATGACTGAGTTCTATGCCCAGTACGATAAAATTAAACCTTTTTTACAAAATGAAACAGAGCCTCCTGTCACCGAAAGGCTTCAATCGCCTGAAGATAGAGATAAGCTTGATGGCCTCTATGAATGTATCTTATGTGCATGTTGCTCTTCAAGCTGCCCATCATTTTGGTGGAATCCAGATAAATTTGTTGGTCCAGCTGCTTTGCTTCAAGCCTATAGATTTATTGCGGACTCTAGAGATACCAAGACATCAGAGAGATTATCAGATCTTTCAGATCCTTTTAGTGTTTATCGTTGCCATGGAATTATGAACTGTGTAAGTGTATGTCCTAAAGATTTAAATCCGAATCATGCAATTGGCAAGATTAAGTCAATGCTTCTAACTAATAAAAAAAATCAAAGCAGTATTATTGCTTCAGATGGGGCTATTTAATCCATACCATGAATAATATGGAGGATTCCTGGTCTACCTCCCATACTTCAGGAGGGCAAAGTTCATACTTGGAATCTTTGTATGAGTCCTATCTTAGTGATCCTTCATCTATTCCTAATGACTGGAAATTATATTTTGACTCTCTGCCAGTTGTTGAGAGCGAACATGAAGAAGTATCGCACCAAGAAGTCATCGATCGACTGAAAGAGACGCAAGTAAATACACCTCTCCGCAATGCCCTGAATCAAGTCATCCAAGATGAGAGGCAAGTTAGAGTAATTCAACTTATTCAAGCCTACCGTAATAGAGGCCATCAAAAAGCTCGGCTTGATCCATTGGGCCTAAAAATAATTCGGCATTGTGATGATCTTGATCTAGAGTTTCATGGATTGCATGATTCAGATTTGTCAGAAGTTTTCAATACCGATACCTTAAAAATAAACCAAGATTCTGCAACACTAAAAGAAATATTAAAGGCCTTAGAGCATATATATTGTGGGACACTCGGCATTGAATATAATTATATTTCCTCGATGGAGGAAAGAGTATGGTTTCAGCAACGCTTAGAACCAAACTTAGGAAATTTAAATTTTAATCATGAAGAGAAAAAATATATATTAAAGCGTTTGAGTTCAGCAGAAGGGCTAGCTAAATTTCTAGCATCAAGGTATCCGGGCATGAAGAGATTTGGTATTGATGGATCTGAATCACTTATTCCATTGGTGGATAGCTTGATTCAGAACTGTGGAATTTTTGGTGCCGAGCAAGTATGCTTCGGGATGGCGCACCGTGGTCGCTTAAATCTCCTTGTCAATGTATTGGGAAAATCTCCCAAGGAATTATTTACAGAATTTGAAGAAAATTATGAATTAGAGGGTGCTAGCACAGGCGATGTTAAATATCATCTTGGGTTCTCAACAAATATCTTGACTCCAAATGGAGAGGTGCATGTTTCTCTAGCAAATAATCCCTCTCACTTAGAAATAGTAGATCCAGTGGTAATGGGTTCTGTGCGAGGCAGGCAAGACAGACTTCAAGATAATGAAAAAAAATTAGTTGTTCCAATTTTAATTCATGGTGATGCATCTTTTTCCGGGCAAGGTGTTGTGATGGAAACCCTTCAGATGTCTCAAACAAGAGGTTACGGAGTGGGTGGAACGATTCATGTAATCATAAATAACCAAATTGGCTTTACTACCTCAAATGAAGAAGATTCTCGCTCTACCCAATACGCTACTGATGTAGCAAAAATGATTGAAGCACCAGTGCTTCATGTCAATGGAGACGATCCTGAGATGGTGGTCTTTGCAGCAAAATTGGCTTGTGAATACAGACATAATTTTAAAAAAGACATTGTAATTGATATGTTCTGCTATCGCCGACGTGGTCACAATGAAGCAGATGAGCCATCTTCCACTCAGCCCTTGATGTATCAGAAGATTTCAACCCATCCATCTGTAAAAGATATCTACCAAAAACTCTTGATTAAAAATAATGTAATTAACGAATCAGATTGCACAGAGATAGAAAAAAAATACAGAACTACATTAGAGCAAGGAAATTCAGTTGCTCATAACCTTGCCACAAAACCTAATAAGTCTTCATGGTTTGACTGGTCACCTTATATTAACCAAAAAGGCGATCAAAAAATTGATCCTTTATTTAATACAGAGAAGTTTCAAAAATTAGCTGAGGTTATCTTCACTCCACCCGAGGAATTTGTACTTCAAAAGCAAGTACAAAGAATATTTGCTGAGAGATTGGATATGGCAAATGGTACGGCCCCTTTAAATTGGGGTTTTGCTGAAAACATGGCATATGCAACTCTCCTTGATCAAGGCTATCCCATAAGATTTACTGGTCAAGATATTCGCAGAGGGACATTTTCTCATCGGCATGCCGTAGTTTTAAACCAAATAGATGGTGTGGGTTTTATGCCCTTGACTCGAATTGCAGAGAAAGCTGGAACAACTATTGATATCTATGACTCTCTGTTATCTGAAGAGGCAGTATTAGGCTTTGAGTATGGTTACTCAGCAACACGACCCTCTGGTTTAGTTATTTGGGAAGCTCAATTTGGTGATTTTGTAAACGGTGCTCAAGTAGTTATAGACCAATTTATTGTATCCGCTGAACATAAATGGGAAAGACTTTCTGGATTAGTTATGTTGCTCCCGCATGGTTACGAGGGACAAGGTCCTGAACATAGCAGCGCTAGATTAGAAAGGTTTCTTCAGCTCTGTGCAGATGAAAATATTCAGGTTTGTGTTCCAAGCACTCCTGCTCAAATTTATCATTTGTTGAGATTGCAAACTATTAGAAGCATGCGACGGCCATTGATTGTGATCTCTCCTAAGAGCTTACTGAGAAATCCAAAAGCAGTTTCAGAGCTTGTTGATTTAACCGAGGGCTCATTTCAATATGTAATTAATGATGAATTAGTGAAATCTGAACAAGTAACTAAAGTTCTTATGTGTTCTGGAAAAGTTTTTTATGATTTAGAGCAAAAGAGAAAAGATCTTAACATTACAGATACTGCGATACTTAGAATTGAGCAGCTTTACCCATTTCCGTATGATATTTTAGAGGCAATCTTAAAAACCTACCCAAATACTAAAGATTTTATTTGGTGCCAAGAAGAACCTAGTAATCAAGGCGCTTGGTTTAGCCATCGTCATAGACTTCAAAGAGTTTTAGATCGGATAGATGCTCAGGCAATCCGGTTGGTTAGTCGCAAAGCTTCAGCAGCACCTGCTGTTGGTTTGAATAAATTACATAATCAGCAACAAGAGGCTTTGGTTTTAGAAGCTTTTACAACTTAGAGAAAAAATATTATGGCTATAAAAATTAAATCACCCACCTTTCCAGAGTCAGTGGCAGATGGAACAATTGCAAATTGGGTTAAGCAAGAAGGTGAGTTTGTAAAGCAGGATGAGGTTATTGCAGAGATCGAAACTGACAAGGTAGTGCTTGAGGTCGTAGCTCCTTTTGATGGAATAATCTCTAGAGTTCTGAAACCAGCTGGAGAAATAGTCCAAAGTGCAGAGCTTATTGCAGAGTTTATGGAGCAACCAGATTCCAATGATTCCCCTCAAGTAAATAACTCCAAGGCTTTGAAGGGCGAAAAGATATCTAATGTTGTTGTTGTTGAAGCCAGTACTGTTGCTAAATCAAATGGACCGGCTGCAGAAAAATTAATTAAAGAACATGAGTTAAATCCAAAAGAAATAAATGGTTCGGGCAAGGATGGAAGAATTACCAAAGCTGATATCGTCAACCATCTAGAGCAGCCAGATCAAGCGGTCACTAATAAAAAAGTATCTCGTTCTACTTCAGAAAATATTGTAACTCAGCGATCTGATCGGTATGAGGAGCGCGTTCCTATGTCTAGATTGCGCTCGACAATTGCTAAGAGGCTTGTAAGCGTAAAACAGGAAACGGCTATGCTAACAACCTTTAATGAGGTGGACTTGAAGCCAATTAAAGATCTACGAAAAAAATTTGGCGAGGAATTTAAGGCTGAGCATGGCGTCAAGCTTGGTTTTATGGGGTTCTTTGTTTTAGCAGCTGTTCAGGCCTTAAAGAAATTTCCAGTAGTGAATGCATCAATGGATGGTAGTGATATTGTGTATCATGGTTTTCAAGATATTGGAGTGGCAGTTTCGACTGATAGGGGTTTGGTTGTTCCAGTTATAAGGGATGCAGATAATCTTAAATTGGCAGATGTGGAAAAATCTATTCTAGATTATTCTGTTAAAGCTCAAGATGGGAAATTATCAATTGCAGACATGCAAGGCGGAACGTTCACTATTTCAAATGGAGGTGTGTTTGGTTCCTTGTTGTCAACTCCAATTTTAAATGCTCCACAAACTGCAATTTTGGGCATGCATACGATTCAAGATCGACCCATTGCACTAAATGGAGAAGTAGTCATTCGTCCAATGATGTATTTAGCTTTAAGCTACGATCATAGATTGCTTGATGGTAAAGAAGCTGTAGCTTTCTTAATTGCCATCAAAGATCAATTAGAATCTCCAGAAAAATTGCTATTAAATATATGAAGGTGAAATATGTATGATGTTGTCATTATAGGAAGCGGTCCAGCAGGCTACGTAGCTGCAATTAGAGCTTCTCAGCTTGGATTAAAAACTGCCTGCATTGAGAAATCTTTTGATTCTCACGGCAAATCGCAACTTGGTGGCACCTGCTTGAATGTTGGTTGTATTCCTTCAAAAGCATTATTAGATTCTTCTCATCGATATTCAGATGCTCTGCATAATTTTTCTGATCATGGCATTGAAGTGGCACCTCCCAAGTTAGATATACCCAAGATGATGGAAAGAAAGAGCAAAATTGTTGCTCAATTAACCATGGGGGTTGGAGGGCTTTTTAAAGCAAATAAAGTAACTGCAATCTTTGGAGAAGCTAAAGTGCTTAATGCCAATGAAGTAGAAGTCTTAGTTGATAACAAAACTGAAATCATTGAGACTAAGAATGTTGTTATTGCTAGCGGCTCATCTCCGATTAATATCCCAGTTGCACCAATTGATCAACATAATATTGTTGATAGTACTGGAGCCTTAGAATTTTTATCTGTTCCTAAAAAGTTAGGCATTATTGGAGCAGGGGTCATTGGTCTAGAGCTAGGGAGTGTTTGGGCTAGACTGGGCTCAGAAGTCATAATACTTGAAGCAATGGATGATTTTTTGCCTATGGCTGATAAGAGAATATCAAAGGATGTATTGAAAGAGTTCAATAAGCAGGGATTAAATATCAATCTTGGATGCAAGGTTACCTCAGCTAAATCAACTGCTAAAAATGTTAAAGTTGGTTTTGATAATAAGGATGGCAGCGCAGAATTAACAGTTGATAAATTGATTGTTGCTGTTGGTAGAAAACCTAATACTAAAAATTTATTTGCTGAAAGCTCAGGATTAACTCTCGACGACAATGGCTTTATTCCAGTTAATGATTTTTGTGAAACTGAGATAAAAAATATCTGGGCAGTTGGCGATGTGGTTCGAGGACCAATGCTGGCTCACAAAGCTTCGGAAGAAGGAATTATGGTTGTGGAGCGAATTGCGGGCAAGCATGCAGAAATGCACTACGATCTTGTTCCATCAGTAATTTATACCCATCCTGAGGTTGCTTGGGTTGGTAGAAATGAAACTGAGTTAACAGAAGCAGGTATAGAATTCAAATCAGGATCGTTCCCTTTTGCAGCTAGCGGGAGAGCCTTGGCTTCTGGAGATAGCACAGGTTTTGTAAAAGTTATAGCTGAGAAAAAAACAGATACAATACTTGGCGTTCATGCCTTTGGGCCTTCTGCTGCAGATATAGTCCAGCAAGGTGTGGTGGCTATGGAATTTGGTGCTAGTGCTGAAGATTTAGGACTAACTATTTTTAGTCATCCTACTGTCTCAGAGGCTTTGCATGAAGCAGCAATGGCAGTCAACGGAAATGCAATACATATAGGAAATAGAAAAAAATGAATCTTCATGAATATCAAGGTAAGCAACTTTTTGCAAAGTTTGGTTTGCCAGTATCTAAAAATAAAGTTATCACTTCACCTGAAGATGCAATTAATGCTTGTCGAGACATAGGTGGAACAAAATGGGTAGTAAAAGCTCAGGTTCATGCAGGAGGAAGAGGTAAAGCTGGAGGGGTAAAACTTATTAATGCCCCAGAAGAAGCTGAAGAATTCTCACAACATTGGCTTGGTAGGCGCTTAATTACATATCAAACAGATGCTCGCGGGCAACTAGTAAATTCTATTTTAATTGAAGAATGTACTGACATTGCTCATGAACTATACTTAAGCGCAGTAATTGATAGGGGTACACATAGAATTGTTTTTATAGGCTCATCAGAAGGTGGGGTCAATATTGAGGAAGTAGCTAAAACAAATCCTGAAAAAATTATTTACGAACCAATAGACCCATTAACAGGGCCCATGCCATTTCAAGCAAGAAAAATATCTAAAATACTTCGATTAAATGCAGATCAGGCAAAAGATTTTTCTAAGATGCTCCCCCAGCTTACAGATCTATTTATTACTCACGATTTAAGTTTATTAGAGATTAATCCTCTAGTGATAACTCAAGGTGGCAAATTACATTGCTTAGATGCCAAAATTAATATCGATTCAAATGCTATTTATAGACAGCCTGAAATTCAGGAAATGCATGATTCCTCTCAAGAGGACCCTCGCGAATCAGAGGCAGCTCTTCATGACTTAAGTTATGTGTCGTTAGATGGAAATATAGGCTGTATGGTTAACGGCGCCGGCTTAGCTATGGGCACCATGGACACAATAAAGTATTTTGGTGGCGCTCCTGCTAACTTCCTAGATGTGGGTGGAACAGCCACCCAAGAAAGAGTTTCAAAGGCTTTTAAAATTATTTTGGCAGATCCAGAGGTAAAAGTAGTGTTAGTTAATATATTCGGCGGAATAGTGAGATGCGATCTCATTGCAGAAGGCATATTAGCAGCGATAGAAGACGTTGGCGTATCTATTCCTGTGGTCGTTAGACTGGAAGGGAATAATGCTGATATTGGAAGCAACATTCTTGTAGAATCTGGAGCTGAAATAGTAAGTTTAAATAATCTAAAAGAGGCAGCAATAAAAGCAGTGGAGTTAAGTAAGTGAGCATATTAGTTAATAAAAATACTCGTCTTTTGGTTCAAGGTTTTACAGGATCTCAAGCAACATTACACTCAGAGCAATCAATTGAGTATGGAACAAATATTGTTGGCGGCGTTACACCTGGTAAAGGTGGACAAACTCACTTAGGTGCTCCAGTATTTAATTCTGTTCATGATGCAATGGAAGCAGTTCAACCAAATGCTTCAATTATTTTTGTGCCTGCACCTTTTTGCAAAGACTCAATTTTAGAGGCAGCAGATGCCGGCATTAAATTAATTATTTGTATCACTGAAGGTGTGCCAACTCTTGATATGCTTATTGTAAAAAAACGTATAGATGAACTAGGCATTCAGTTAATTGGACCAAACTGTCCCGGAGTCATTACCCCTGGAGAGGCTAAACTTGGAATTATGCCAGGCAGCATTCATTTGTCAGGTTCGGTAGGTATTATTTCTAGATCTGGAACATTAACTTACGAAGCGGTAAAACAAACAACTGATTTAGGCTTGGGTCAAAGCACATGCGTGGGTATTGGAGGTGATCCGATCCCAGGAACATCTTTTATTGATGTATTAAAGCTCTTTGAAGCAGATGAGCAAACTAAAGCAATTGTAATGGTGGGTGAGATTGGTGGAACGGCTGAAGAAGAAGCAGCTGAATTTATCAGAGATCATGTAACCAAACCAGTTGTTTCATACATAGCAGGGCAAACGGCTCCTGCCGGCAAAAGAATGGGGCACGCTGGTGCAATTATTGCTGGTGGCAAGGGGACTGCAGCTGACAAAATAAAAAAACTAGAAGAATGTGGAGTACACATTGCCGAGAATTTATTGCAAATTGGAGCTAAAGCTAAAGAGGTTCTTGGTTAGCTCGAAGAATAAATTTATTGGTGGTGTAATTCAATCTTGGAAGAATTAATGTTGAAAATAATACTAAACCAGTAATCATGCCTATCCAGATTCCAGCAGCTCCTAGTGGGTTTCCTAAAATTCCATAATAAGTTAGTACATATCCAACTGGTAGAGCAATAAACCAATAGGTAACAATCAGCATAAGCATGGGTGCGAAAGTATCTTTATAGCCTCGCAAGCTTCCAAGCGCTCCCATTTGCAGGCCATCTGGAATCTGAAAGATTGCTGCAAATAACAAAAGATTTACTGCTATTGCAATCACCTCAATATCGTTAGAATAAAGAGATACTAGACCATCTCTAAGCATATAAATACAAATTGTATTAAGACAGGCTCCTGCAAAACAGACCAGTACAGTTACATAAGATGCATATTGTGCCTGTAAGAGATCTCTTTCACCGACAAGATTGCCTATGCGGGTTGCTGCAGCAAGACCAATCGCCAGTGGAAGCATAAAGAACACACTTGCAATATTTATAGCTACCGTATGAGCACCAACAACCGCTGCTCCCAAGGAGCCAATAATCAATGCTGCACCAGAAAACATACTAAGTTCTACGAAGAGACCAAAGCCAATTGGAAATCCTAATCTTAGAGCTTCAAGAGTCGTCTCTTTATTTGGCTTGGAGAA
>Ga0209035_10001135_pt1 | contig 10856 bp, 12 predicted proteins | sample MarorgKNORR_S2LV_6_FD_188220 | JGI IMG/M metagenome (GOLD analysis project Ga0209035, IMG submission 188220) | Marine microbial communities from the Southern Atlantic Ocean, analyzing organic carbon cycling - AAIW_A/KNORR_S2/LV (SPAdes) (version 2) | ecosystem: Environmental > Aquatic > Marine...
AAAATATATTTTTTTGCTGATTGAATTGTGTAAGAAAGAGATTTCTATTTCAAATATGCATATTATGAAGCATATGATTTTTTATCAATAAACAAAAAAATATAAAATGATTTTCTAATCTTTTTTCTTACTTCTGGGCTTTGTTCTTAAAACTGCTTTACAACAAATGCACCTTACATCCTCGATGGATAAGAAAATTCCACAAAATGTGCATCTTTTTTGTCCAATTTCATACCTAATTTTATTGGGAACAGGGTCTGCACGATATCTTGTACAGATGTTTCTACAAGTTCTACCCAATTTTTACATCTCCTATTTTCATTACTATCTCTTTTCTTCTTTCTCTAATTGTCACTGCACTAATGCCAGAGATTTTGGAAATTTTTAACTGCGAAACACCCTCATCTGTTATCGTTGATGCAAGGTATACTGCAGCTGCTGCCATGGCCATTGGATTTTTACTAGTTGAAACGTGTTTTTTTTGACACAAATCCAATATTTTAAATGCCAATCTTTGTGTTTTTTCAGAAAGTGTTAGCCCTTTTGAAATTCTTGTAACAAATTCTGATGGCGAATATGCTTCAGGACTTAGATCTAACTCTTTGGCAAGAAATCTGTATGTTCTTTGCAATACTTTTTTCTTAATATTGCCTGCATCTACAACATCCTGGAGTGTTCTAGGGGTGTCTGTAATTCTACACGTAATGTAGATAGTTGCACACAACATAGCCGATGTGGATCTGCCTGCAAGAATTTTTCTTGCAGCAATTTTTCTAAACAAATATGCCGTTTCCTCAACTACTGATTCAGGCAATGCTAGCTTTGAACTAATTGCATCTAACAGTATGAATGCTTTTTGAAATGATTTGGAAGATGCTGCTGAGCGACTATTTCTATCCCACATTCTTAATCTGTAGAACATCCTTCTATTTTCTAATGATAATGGTTTTCCAGTGACGTCTCTGTCCTTGGCTTCAATTATTGTTGATAATCCCATATCAATCATTTTCAATGATCTTTTTGCACCCACTCTGGAATTATTCATATAATCATTTGGATTCGAACCAACTGATTCAGAACCTTGATCAACTACTTGGTCTGATGATACGATGCCACAACTACCGCATGCAATTTCACCGGTGTATGCATCTGTTATCATTTCATTTTTTTTACAGTTTTTTTGATGTATTAATTCAGTTAACATGAAGTAACTAGAATTTTATTTTATTTAAAAGACCAAAAATTCCTTATCTAGTGGTAATATGGGCAAAAATAACTATTTTTTTATACTTTTTTAGCACTAGGTTATTTTTATTTTTATTCATGGCACTAGTTTTTTTTGAATTATTTCTTTTTATAAAAAATTCAGTAAAAAAGTGTATTGCCACATATCGTGTTAGATGCAAGTTTGAATCTTTTTGATTTCTCTGTATTGTTTACTCCAATTCTTGAGAAATCACCTTTGATTAGAATTCAAAACATGTATGTTGAGTCTACTGGAATTAGTGCTTTATTTTCTGTAGTTGTAATTGATGAATCTCATCATGAATTTTTTATTCATGTGTCATCTGGAAAGGACAGGACTACAATTCGATTGTTGCCTCTAACTGATCCTGTAAAAACTGATTCAGTAAAGAAATCCTTAGCTCTACTCTGTTTGCAAATTCAAAAGCATTATCCTCAAATGAGTATTACCAAATCAAATTTATGGGATTATTTACCAAAAAAAATTGTTAATTGACTGGTTGTAATCTAGTACAAAAAAGTAATTTAGATTGTAATACTATTTTTAAGATCAGTACTGACGTAGAAAATTTTCATAAAATAATGCCAAAATATTTTAAATCCTTAACTGTAATTAGTAGTTCATCAAACGAAAAAATTGTGTCTGAATCAATACACTTCTTGGGTAGAAAAATTAAAATTAAAACTAAGCATGTTATTTTAAAACCTAATATGCACAAGGTGTTTATTTTGGACGGTCCTGTTAAGGGTACTTCTTTTATTGAAACATATAATTCAAGTTTGTCTGGGACTGATATTTCCATTTTGGTGGATTTGAAACTCCGCGGAATTCTTAAATTAATTCCATTTCTAAAATTTTTACTACTCAAAAGAATGAATTCTGTTATGTCTGAATTTATTACATGCGCTGAAATTTATTCTAAATCTAATTCATTTCATGTTTAGTTAGCACTATTAAATTAAGTTAGGCTCTATTAAATAGAAAAATATACAACAAATTTTGATGTCACTACCTACAATCATTATTGGTGCAGGCGTGGGTGGTTTAACTACCGGTGCTTTGTTAGCCCACGATGGTCATGAAGTAGTTGTTTTAGAAAAATCAGCCAAGTTAGGTGGAAGAACTGCATCGATGAAATTTAAAAATCATATTCTTGATAATGGATTTCACATAATGCCATTTTACAAAAAATCTGCAATTTTCACTATTTTAAAAAATTTAGGTATTGAATCTAGATTAAAACTGGCAAAAGTTGATGATATTGCATTTTATGCAAAAACAGGATTTCATATCTATCCTAAAGGTATGGTTGATTTACTTCGCCTATCTTTAATTCCTTTTAAAAGTAGAATTAGACTTCTTAAATTATTACTTCCTCTAGCATTTTCTTCAATTGAAAAAAGTGAATTATGGGATGACATACCTCTAACAAAAATAACTAATGATTTGGATGCTGATACCAATGCTTTTTTTGAAGCTGTATGTATGTTAGCTTTTGCTGACACAGCTGATCATATTTCATTAGGCGAATTTGCTCGAACTATTATTCGAGCCAATCCATTTAAGGGTGGGACGAGTGAATTTGCATACCCTGACGGTGGAGGATATGATTCAATATGTAATGTCCTTGGAGACTTTATTTTAGAAAATAAAGGTATCATTAAAACCAAAGAATCTGTAAAAAAAATTATTGTTGAAGATTCTAAAGTAACCGGTGTTGTTGTCAGTAATTCTTTAAACTCTGAAAAAATAATTTCTACAAACTCGGTGGTGGTTTCATACCCTGCATATACTGCATTAAATCAATTATTCGAAAAAAATGTTATTGATACAAAATTTGTTGAAAAAATAAACAAATTAAATAAAACAACTTCTGTTGTTGAAGTGCACTTTGCATTAAATTCAAAAATTGATACTCGTCAAGTTGTATTTCCAGTTGGTAAGGATTACGTCACTAAGGGCATTTTCTTCATATCTAATATCACTCCTTCAGTTTCACCTGTTGGAGAGCATCTGATAATTGCTGGAACGCCTGTATCCTCTGCTGATACTGAAGATTCTAAAAAAGTTCAAAATATTGTTACTAAAATGAAGGAAGAAATATCGTCAATTTACCCTAAATTTGACTCTGCACTACTCTGGGAACGTCCTATGGCATGGAAATTAGTTGAATCTGTTGTTAAGGAGCCTGGTAAAGTTTGGAAATCTAAGATGCCTCATCAAATTCCTGGCATTGAAGGTTTGTTTTTTGTTGGTGATTCTACAATCAGCTATGGTATTGGAACTGACTCTGCAGCACATAGTTCTATCCTATGCCATCCAAAAATTAAATCTTTTTTAAATTCTTCAATTAACTAGTGTTGTATTTCGTAGGATTTTTGGAATTTCATCAAGTCTAGCATCTTTTATTATATTTGCCTCAAATTTAGGAACATCATTTGTTTGTAGTGCATACCCTCCTACTAGTATTGGGATTTTACTTTGCTCTCGGATTTTTTTTGCTAATCTTTGACCTGCTGCTATGTTGTCATTGATTGTAATTGAAATTAAAACTATGTCTGGTTTTTTCATATTTATGAATTCTAGTATTGCATCACTTGGAATCGAAGTTCCCATGTTGAATACTTTGAAACCTTTGATTGTCAGATACGTTTCAAGAACATCGCACCCAATGTGATGTTCTTCACCTACTGGTACACACAGCAATATTTTTTTCTTATTTCCAGAACCTGAAACCTGCTCCATGATTATTTTTACTAATGTTTGAGCTACGTTACTTGCCACATGTTCTGTCGCAATTGCTAATTTCCCTGTCTCCCAATCTGAACCTATTTTGCTCATTACCGGTCTGAGAATTTTATCAAAGAAATCTGATATGTTAAATATCTGCACATATTCTTTGTAAATTTTTATACATTCTTCTATGTTTCCATCTGTTAATTTTTTAAATAATTGTTGCCTTGATCTTTTTGTAGCGTCCTCTCTTTTTTGTATGTCTTGTGGGTTGTATGATGCTAACACTGATAGAATTTTAGCATCATTTCTAAATTCAATTGGAATGTCATCTTTTACCACTAGTGATGCCTTTCCAAGATATTTTATTATTTCTTGTTTTGATGTCTTTTTTTTAGAATCCCAAACACTTTTCACTAAATACAGATATTGCTCAGATTTGACTTTTTTAAACCTGATATACACCATGAATTTTTTTTATATTGTTTGTATATAATATGATGGTAATATTATTTTCTAGTGCCATCAAATTTATTTTTAAAATTGATTTATTTGGCACTATGCTAAGTTAGTATTCTCTGTTAAATATGATAAATTAAAAATCTACTTCATGGCAGAAGAACAAGAATGGGCTAACCTACTTGCTGAAATCTTTGACAAACTTACACAAAAACATGCCTCAATCACTTATGATTTTGACAATCTTGAGATGGCTGGTAAAATAGTCAAAGAGGGCGAAGTAGTACCAACAGGAACTGTTTCCCTTAGCGGGAAACTAACTATTACAGCAAAAGAACTTTGAGTGTGGATGACAATGAAAAACTTTGATATTCCCGCTAATTTTTTATCTTATTTAGATACTGGTAAGTTAAGCATAACTTGCAATGACTCACCTTCAGTTAATTTTCATGTTGATGGAAGTACAAAAATAATTGATATAATCGACATACCTATTGAACTTACAAAAATGCCTGGTCTCTTAAAGCAACTTTCTGAAGCTAAAGAACTTGCAAAAGATTTGGCACAGAAAAAAACTACTATAGAGGTTAGATTGCGTGGTGATACCGTATTGAAACTTGGCGAAAAAGCAAACCCTAAACTTGCAAAAATTATCACTCTTAGCAGTAACATTGAAATCACCGATTTAAGAAAATTAAAAAAATTGAGTGATGAATTTTAATAATGTCTGATAATTTTTCTCAAAATAAACCCTATGATATTTTGGTCACTGGTTCCACAGGTTTCATCGGGAAAAAACTATTGTCAAAATTAGACGAAACTGGGTTTAAGGTCAAAGCTATGTCAAGATCAAAGTATCCTGACACTGAAAATATCAAATATGTTCAGGCAGATGCTTTTGATGCTGATTCCTTATCTGCTGCTACTGAGGGAGTTGAAACTGCATTTTATTTGCTACATTCAATGGAAGGATCAAAAAAAGAGTGGGCTGAATTTGCAAATAGGGAAAAACAACAGGCTGAAAATTTCTTAAAAGCTGCAACTGAATCTGGTGTCAAGAGAATTGTGTATCTTGGCGGGTTAGTGAATGAGAGTTTACATTTATCAAAACATATGAGAAGCAGACACGATGTTGGTAAAATTCTGGCATCTGGAACTATACCTGTAACTGAAATAAGGGCATCTGTAATTGTTGGCGCTGAAGGTGGATCTTATGCCATGCTACGGTATCTTGTTGAAAGATTACCTTTGATGGTTTGTCCAAAATGGGTTAAATCTCAAACACAACCAATTGCAGTTGATAACGTTGTTGATTATTTGATTGGAGTGATGAAAAATTCTGAAGCATCTGGAAAAATTTTGGAGATTGGTGGTCCTGAAGTAATGACATATGAACAGTTAATGAGATTGTATTCTTACATTCTTAATAGAAATCTAACTGTTATTCAAATACCATTTTTAACTCCTAGACTTTCTTCTTATTGGATTGATCTGGTAACTCCTGTTAAAGCATCACTGGCAAGACCTCTTGTGGATAGTCTAGTTCATGATTCCATTGTAAAAGACAAATCCATTGATAAACTAGTTTCAGTAAAACTAAAACCCATGACTGAAGCAATTGTAGCAGCTAGGGAAGAATCTAAGGCATTCAAACCAATAGTAAAATCTGCGGAGGAAAAAACATCATACAAAGTAAACCAAAAAATACTTTTAATTTCTCTTTGCGCAATGGCATTTATCGGAACTACTTACTATTGGATGGATGATCGAAGTGATGTTTGGGAAATCCCATGGTTAGTTGGTTCAGTTGTCTGGTACGCCGCAATTCTTTTTGCTATTTCTTTTGTTAAGCAAAAGGCCAGATTAGGTTATTTGATTGGTGGTTTGTTGTCATGGGTTACACTTGCATTTTGGTTGTTTGACAACTTCTATGTTGTATTTGAGCTCTCATTGGTAGCATCTGAGCCTAGTCTTGATGTCACTATAAGAAATTTCATTGGCGCTGCATTTGCTGGATTGGCAATATTTTCATCTCACAATGTATTTCATAAAGTAAGAGTTTATCAGGCAAAAGGGAAACAGGTATCTGAATCTGCCTCAGCTGAAGTTCCAATTGGTGCAAGACCTGTATACAACACCAACTTTGCCTAAATGCAAAATTAATTTTTTTAAAAAATTAGAAACAGCGTAGAACAAACATGAAAAAGAATCTATGGGGAGGATACAATTAATATGATTCTTCATAATTTTTATAACAAATAATTTCGCAGATTTTTATTTATCCCTATTTTTATCATCCTCTGTATTTGTTACAGCCCATTTTGCGATATCCTCGCTACTTTCCTTTGCTTGTACTGCTTTTCTTATTTTTTTAAACCTTTGATTAAACGTTTTTTTAATTTTTTTAAATTGTTCCTCGGTGATTTTATCTTCTGTTAGTAGCATTTTCCAATAATCCTGCATGTCTTTTTCTAAATTATCCTCACCCAGCAAATTTTCATACATAATAACAAAGTCTTCATCCGATGTATCTGGATATTTTATGAGATGTTGGACAAATTCAAAAGATGTCCATTCTCTGTCCGACTCTATTTTTGGTTTATTTGATTGTATTTTTGATACCTTTTGTTTACGTTTCTTAAACCATAATGTTAGACCAATAATTCCAAGCAATGTGACAAAAATTATTACCATTGAAGAATCTGTAGTCAATTCCAAATCATGCAACATATCATCATACCACATGCATAATTTATCAAGTCTTTGTTTAAAATTTATGATTCTAATTTTTTACTTGATAGATAAACCAATACCACATTGACATAGAGTGTCCATCATAATCTCAATGGTTACCGTGGTAGAGTGCTAAAACAAAGACCGACAGGTAACTAAGCATCACATACATTAAAAATTTCTAACATGCGATGTTTTGGAATTATTTGGTTTTCTATCAAATTATGTATAATATTGTAAAATTAAAGGTTAATTTTTAAAATCTGATCAAATGTTTATTTTTTATCTAATTTTTAAATAAATTACATTAATCTATTAGAAAAATTAACAAATTCACATTGGTTCAAACTGATAAAGAAAGTAAGTCAAAGAAAAATTCTTACTCTCAAACTCCTGAAGATAAGATAAAGGAAAAAATACCCTATCAAAATATGGAATACAAGACAGACAAACATGTAATTTACATCACAAATCGGCTGAAAATATTATTACATTATTCAAAACAAATTTCAAATAGTAACATTCCATGCTGTAATTGCTGTGGAGAAAATTCACATGTTGATTTTTTAGCCATTGATCATATAGCCGGTAAAAACCAAATAGATTCCGAACCTGAATTAATCAAACTAGGTTATTCATCAAAATTGAAAGGTAAAGGCATGATAAATTGGATTATAGGGAACAATTATCCTAAGGGATTCCAAATACTTTGTCACAATTGTAATGTTGCAAAAGGATTGATAGGAAATGACAACACTTGTACACATGAAACAATGTATCAAGAAGAAACTTTTGCTAGAATGGAAGAACAAAGTAATTTTGAACTTTAAGTAAAATTCATTGCATCCTGCATAGTTTATTTCATTACTAAACATGCATAGAACAAAGAATTATTTCTTGAAATATTTTAACCGATTTGATATATTTTCATATTAAATTATTTTTTAGTTTTTTTATCTAACATTGTAAAAATGCTTTCTTCATCTAGATTTGCATACAAAAGAAAATATGATTGACTAGCGAGGTATATTTTGTTAAATCTATATGTTATTGGATGTATCTCTGCAAGAGTTGCACCAATTGTAATTTTTCCTTTTTTATAATTCTGTTGTAATTCAAAAAACTTTTTTCTCTCCAAATCTGAAAATTCACCCGAAAAAAATCCAAAAATATGCATCAACACATTGCTATGCGTTTTAACTGAGGGACTAAACCCTAGAGCTAAATTAAGATGTTTTTCATATTCTATCAATATCTCTGGCAAATTCATTTTATTGTTACTTGCAACAATTCTTCCTAATGTCTTCAATTGTTCTTGACTGTGCGCCATAATCAAAAATTTATTTGTGGCCTGAAATGAAACTAATTCTTTTATTTTGTTAGATTTTTTTACTTCCGTGAACCTTTCTTTTACAAATGTATTGATATCCTCTAATGATAGTATTTTGCCCATCTTACTAATTTTTTGATCTTTAGTAATGAAATTACATTCTTCCTCATTCATTTCCTAATTACTTTTTAATTCGTATATAAGATCAAATCACTAAAAATAACTTTAGCACTAGAATTTTAATTATTTAACTATCTTATTTTTTAGCACTAGACTCTGATTTGACAGCATATTAAATATGATTATTCTAATATTTAGATAATGAAAATCATGCTAACCGCAATTTCCACAATTGCAGTACTGCTACTTGTTACTTCAAGTGTCACCTCTGTTTCTGCAGAAGTACCACCTTGGATTAAGAACAACGCAGGCTGGTGGGCAGACGGAACAATTGACGACGACTCATTCATTCAAGGAATTCAGTTTTTGGTCAAAGAGGGAGTTATGAAAATTCCTCCAACTACACAGGGTGTAAGTTCGACCAATGAAATCCCATCCTGGATTAAGAACAACGCAGGCTGGTGGGCAGACGGCTCCATTGACGACGACTCATTCATTCAAGGAATTCAATTCTTGGTAAAAGAAGGAATTATGAAGATCTTGCCTGAACAAGCAAGTAATGCAGATAAATCTGCTACTCAAATGACATCCTCTGATGAATCTAAATCTTCAAGCAATGACTCTGTTATTGCAGCGCTGGAAGACGAACTTGAAAAATGCTCTGAAATCAAAAAAGCCTACAAACGACTTGATTGTGAAAAACCAATAAAACAAGAAATCCTAGTTCATACCTACAAAACAGGTGCTGAATTATTTCAAGTTGGAGCAATGAATTATTATTGGTTCGGAGTAAATTCTGAAGGAAACGGATTTGAAATTAGTCCAACAGGACAACCTATCCTATCTGTTAGAATGCTAGCTGAAAATACTTCTTCAGAGGTTATGGGCTTAAACTGCACCAGTCCTCAAATCTGTAATTATGATGTATGGGATGGCTCAAAGGCATTCAAGTACTCTGGAATGGATTTCACTAGTGGTCAAATCAATTTGAACCCTGGAACTGCTAAAGAATTCAATATTCTCTTTGGTCCTAACATTGGATATGGTGGAACTCAGTTTGAATATGACTCCTCAAAGATTTATGAATTTAGAATCAATGAGTCATTTGGAAGTCTAAATGTTCATCTAGACCTAGACCTGGAATAATTTTCCCCTTTTTCTTATTTTATTTTAATATTTACCACTATGCATAGCTAGTGTTATTTTTTAAATAAGAAAAATTAAAAAGTATCATATTGAATATTTTTACAATTATTGTCCCTCTACTTGTTTTGTCATTTCCTTTAGCATTTGCTGAATCCTCTAACATTGGAAGCATATACTGGAAACAAGAAATAATTTCATCAAACTCGTTTGTCGATATTTATGTGCATGATGATGATATGAATAAAAAAGAATATCCAAATTTTGCTGATAAATTCACAATCAACGTTTGGTCTGACTCTTCTCCTGATGGTCTGAAGATACAAGTTGTAGAAACTGGTGTTTATAGCGGTATTTTCAAAGGAAGTGTTTTCATTGCAGATTCTGGAGATACTGCACGAAATCGTCTAGTATCTATGCCTGGTGACGTCGTATATGCTAAATATTTGGATTCCACAACTCCAAATGGTATCTCCTCTGAAATTATTTCAGCTGCGATTGTAAAAATCTCTGGCCAAAACATGGATTCTCTTCTTGATCAAATTGATCCAACATTTCGTATATCAAAATCAGTTGAAAAAGTACCTGTCTGGATTAAGAACAACGCAGGCTGGTGGGCAGATGGTTCAATTGACGATGCTTCATTTGTACAAGGAATTCAGTTTCTAGTTAAAGAAAAAATTATTGAAATTAGTGAGTCCAGTTCTTCACAAAAAGATGATCAAATACCTTCTTGGGTAAAGAACAACGCAGGCTGGTGGGCTAGTGGACAAATTTCTGAATCTGATTTTTTAAGCGGAATTAACCATCTTGTAAAAACCGGTATTATTTCAGTATCAAATAATTTACCAAAATCTGATGCATCTGTTTTAGAATGTGAATCAATCTCATCTACATACAAGAGGCTCAATTGTGAAAAAGAAATAAAACAAAATCTTGAATTTACTAAGTTTAAAGAATCTGCAATTGGTTACAGTGTGGGTCCCGTAACATACTATTATCCTGGAATTGGTAATTTTGGAAATGAGTTTGAAATTAGTTCTTCTGGACAAGCAATGCTTCGATTAAAAATATTAGTTGAAAATACTGGAA
>Ga0209035_10001136_pt1 | contig 10856 bp, 10 predicted proteins | sample MarorgKNORR_S2LV_6_FD_188220 | JGI IMG/M metagenome (GOLD analysis project Ga0209035, IMG submission 188220) | Marine microbial communities from the Southern Atlantic Ocean, analyzing organic carbon cycling - AAIW_A/KNORR_S2/LV (SPAdes) (version 2) | ecosystem: Environmental > Aquatic > Marine...
GCCGTAGCCATGAAAAGCGCGGTGCATCAGGTTGGAGCTATCGATAATGAGAATGGATTTGATTATATTTGCTTGTGAGGTTTGACAGTTGAAAAAGCTGAGAAGGTTGAAAGTGGCTCGATTGAAATGGTTTGAGTCGTGTAGTTCTTGTCCTGCTAAGTCTTGAGGTGCGTTCGGAAGTTGAACTTGCGTTCACCGCTGAGCACTAGGGTAATCTTCTGAATATGCAATTCAGACCCATTGTCGGAACACTGGTCTACATACTAGACAGAGAAAAACAGAAAGTTTTGATGATTCGTAGGAACGCTCGTAGAGACGACGATCACTATGGAAAAGTTAATGGTCTTGGCGGAAAATTAAACCAAGATGAATCTGTTGTTGATTGTGCCAGACGTGAAATATTCGAAGAAGCTGGAATTGAACTGAACTCCCTCACTCTTCGAGGAACTATTACATGGTCAAACTTCGGGCCCAAGTTGGAGGAGTGGCTTGGGTTTATCTTCTTGAGTGATAGTTGGTCTGGTATTCCGCGGACACATAACGAAGAAGGCTCACTGGAATGGGTCAGTCTCAGCGAGTTATTAGAGACATGTTCCCCTGACCGGATCGGTACAGAATCGCAAAGTCTTCCCATGTGGGCGGGGGACCGTTACTTTGTCCCGCTTGTTTTTGATAGTGACCCTCAGGTCTTTCATGGAACGATGCCTTATGAAGGTGACTTGCCAGTTAGCTGGAGTTACGAGCGGCTGTGATCTCACCATAATGTTCCACTAGTCACCAGATAATTTAAAGCGATGGATTGAAGAGATAATTGTCCATCGCCGGGTCCTCACATTTTAACGTATTCGTATTCAACGGGTTGAGTGTTTATGCCGGCACTGGGTGCTGCTATCCAACTCGCCATTAGACCTGGTTCGTAAACAGGTTTCATAAGCGATACAACGTACGCTCGATCATTCTCGCTAGGGAGATAGGAATCTTTATTTTTGTCCCATTCAGCTTGTGAAACGATTTCGCCACTCGGGTTGAGATGATGATCACGAAATTTGCCAACGTGACGGTTAAATCCTTCGTGGGGAAGAGTGAGCACAGTCTCGACGCCCATTTCGCTAATAATACGGTTCCAACGTCGAAGGCCCTTTGCGCAGTCATCGATGTAGGAACGTCTTAATTCCTGATTGACGAGTGTGATAGCTGAATATTCTTTTGTTACGAAATCAGAACCGACTATCTCGTCTAGGTAATCAGAATGTGCATTCAGTACGTGATCATCGGAATAAGAGGACTCCCCGAACCGTCCTTTAAGTCCGGCTGAAAAATAATTCGCTGCGTTGGTCGATGTCTCTGAGCCGAAAAGATCTAGCGATACAGAAAAATGAAAGTTCAAGTACTTCTGAAGGGTCGGCAAATCGATAGCCCCGTGCTCGCGAACGTCCGGTGTGTTGAATTCATGCATTAGGTCACATGTTCGTTGAATGACTCGTCCGATCCCGGAAGCACCAACAAACATGTGATACGCCTCTTCTTTCAACATGAAGTCGCAGGTGCGGCTGAGAGGATCGAACGCTGATTCCTTCAAAGCTCCGAGTTGATATTTACCATCACGATCCGTGAAATATGTAAATAGCAAAAATGAGAGCCAATCAGAAGTCTTTTCATTAAATGCGCCGAGGATTCTGGGCTGGTTCGAGTCTCCAGAATGCCTTTCCAAAAGTGCGTCAGCCTCCTCTCTGCCGTCTCGTCCAAAGTACCCGTGAAGGAGATAAACCATTGCCCAGAGATGACGACCTTCTTCGACGTTTATTTGAAACAAATTGCGCAGGTCATACAAAGATGGGGCTGTCTGTCCAAGGTATCGTTGTTGCTCAACTGAGGCAGGCTCAGTATCACCTTGAACAACGATTAAACGTCTGAGATCCGAACGAAATTCTCCTGGTACTTCTTGCCATACAGGCTGACCTTTGAATTCACCGAATCCTATCTTTCTGTCAGGCTCGGCTTCGGATAAAAAAATACCCCATCGGTAATCCGGCAGTTGAACATGACCAAAGTGAGCCCAGCCCTCTTGCCCAACATCAACTGCGGTTCGGAGATAGACCTCCTTGTCCTGAAACTGGGCGGGTCCCATCTCAGACCACCAGTCTTTGAATCGGGGATGCCAATTTTCCAGTGCGCGCTGAAGACGGCGGTCGTCTGCCAGATCTACATTATTTGGTATTAGATCGGAATAATTAATGCTTGTCATTTGCGTCTCCGCTCATGTTCGGTCGGTGTTAAAGGCCGGTCTCGACCCGGTTCCATACAAACGCAAAGCCCCTTCGGGGCCACTAGCGTTTGGGCGTGTAAATATCCAATTCTGCCAGGCTGACAACCGTGCAAAAATTTTAGTAGCCATAGTTTCAGGTCCCGCAAATCTGTGATTGGCCTCCATGGCCGTCAGAGCATCTGGCGAGAAGCTTGAACGTTCTTCTATGGCCATGCGTAACTCTTCTTCCCAATCTAAATCATCGGGTGTGTAAGTCACCAAGCCTCGTTCAATGGCGGTCGAGGCAACGAGTGATGTTTCACGCGTCTCGACTGCATTCGCCAAACTATTGCTGTCTCCCCAAAATCGCGACGCTAGACGGCTAATGCCGTTGGCCATTGGGAATATTCCCAGGTTTACGTTACTTAACTGAATGGTTGCTGCAGGGAGGGGTTCTTCGTCATCTTCGAAAATTCCAGAAAGCATGTAGCTTCGATCTGCTGCGAGCGCCAGTTCGAATAAAATCCCAACGAAACAAGAATCGGGCTCTATCGCTGCGATTAAAGTTCTTGCTGTCAGATCCATTCTTGAAAGTGTGCGTTTCCAAAGAAGTGCAGTTTCAAGCTCTGCGTGCGTTGTCGGGTTACTTAAGGCCTGGTCATGTTTTAAGACCGATTCAGCAGGCCCTGAAGTGCGAATCAGAAGCGTCCCCAAATGAGGATAGTTGAAACGCAACCGACATAGCAGATCATCGAGTTCGAGCGCAGTGGTTAGTAGCCAGTCTGAGCTTTCAGAAGCTGAAATTTTGATATCAACATGCTGGCTCCTGAAACTAGCTGAAACATAACGGTACAGAATTTGGCTATCAGTAACCCGGATAGACAGTTCAGGCAACACGACGGGGGAGCCCCCCAGTCGAGAAGTCGCGTCAGATAATTGTACCGCTCGATGCCTCACGGCCACGTCAAAATCTGTCGGTGAAGCCAACTCGTCAACTAATTTTGATCTCAGTGCTTCTTCTCCGCGAGTTCCTTCTGCTTTGGTGGCGAAAACGTCAGCTATGTCTCTTCGCAAGTGGCGCTTATCGGTCAATCTAGTTAATCCTCCGGTACCAGGAAGCACTCCGAGTAGCGGCACTTCGGGAAGAGCAACCGCTGTATTTTTATCATCTATTAAAATGATGTGATCACAAGCGAGAGCGAGCTCATAGCCGCCGCCTGTGCAAGCCCCTCTTACCGCTGCGAGAAACCGTATTCCACTATGTGCGGATGCCTCTTCAATCTCAAGACGGGTTTCATTCGTGAATTTACAAAAGTTTATTTTATGTCCATGATCGGCGCCGGCTAGCATTTGTATATTGGCACCTGCACAAAAAATGCCATCTAGAGCGCTTTCGATTACGACGCATTTAGTGTTGGGGTGTTCGAATCGTATACGTCGGATTGCATCAGCCAGCTCAATATCGACTCCGATATCGTAGCTGTTGAGTTTCAGTTCATATTCTCCGATAGCTGCTGCTTGCGGGTCAACAGAGAGTGTGAGTGTCGCTATTACGTCATCAACCGATAAAACCCAATGCGAATATTGATTCGGATGGCGGTGGAAATCAATCATCGCATTCCGACCGGTTGAAATGAGTCAGAAACGACGCATGTTTCCGAGAAGATTTGATTTGCGGCCAACTCTAAGCATCTCCAAGTTTCTGTAAACAGTTGCTGAGCTTCCCGCCTATGGTGAGACCAAACAAAATATTTGTCGGCCAAGCCGGGGTCGATCAAAGGGAACTGTCGCCATTCGTGCATGAGAAGTGTTCTTGCGAATAAGGCATCATTACCCAGACGTAAAGGGCCTACCCGATCCCATTTTTGTGAAAATTTGACGTAAAGATTGCCCAGTTGGTCAAGAGGCCCCCAAGCTTCAGCGATCATTCGGCTAGCGTCCGTGGTCATTGCAGGCCGGCCTAGAAACAATTCAACATGTTGCTCAAGTTCAAGCTCCCGGATAACGGCGTCGGTCTCTAATGATCTATCGCCTGGCGCTATCCATTGCCCATCTCTAAGATTTCCATACCCCAAGAAAGTTAGACGCCTTCTCAGTCGGTCACGAGATGAACGACGCTCGACCGGAAGGGAATAGCTCAGCAATGTCCATTCACTTTCTGGGGAATCTTTCTCATCAACGAAGGTTCGAATTCTATGCTCGCCATCAAGCAGCGAAGATTCAGCTCGTGTGGAGAGTGAATAATGTGTTTCTCTCCCAGCTCGATGAGAAGTCAGGAAATCTCGTTTGACAAGTCTTGATAAAGCAGATCGACTGGAGGCAGCGGAAAACCCATGTTGATTCAAGATTTGTATTAAACCGATAGCACTTACTCGAGACGAGGAATGATGCAGAAGCTGATTTCCTAGCAGAGTGATGAGGAGCTCCTGCGGGAGAGGTCGAGGCGATAAAGAGTTACCCACAGAAACATTCTGCAACAAATAAGTCACGTGACGCAATACGCGTTTACTATATTTTTGTAATACTTAGTAGGTCTCGACAGTCCAATGAAATGATTTAGTCGTTAAGGGGAGATAATGCTTGCTAATGCAGTCAGCCGCTTTGTCATCGAGCCATCCGAGAGCGAACCGTCAGCGGTTGCAATCATTCATGCCGAGGATGGAAGAGAGATATCTCGTTTAGAGCTTTTAGACGGCGTGAAATCAGCAGCTGTAGCCCTTTCAGCTAAAGGTGTGGTCCCAGAACAGCGAATTATGATCTGTTGTGTAGATAGTTGCCAGTTTCTCTACTGGTTCTGGGGAGCCATGTGGATAGGTGCTATTCCGGTTCCAGTTTCCACCATGCTGACCGAGGCTGACTATAGATTTCTGCTAGAAGATTCGCGTTCTGTTGGCTTAATTTATTCTGCCGAATTTTCTGAATCTGCTGGCTTGGCAGCAGAGCAGCAATTCTTTTTGAAATGGAAATGTCTCGACACCGATATCGAACAGCTTCTTACAGCAGCTTCGGTTGCAAGCCCCTATCCCACCTCCGAAACCGATGATGCTTTTTGGCTCTACACCTCTGGTACTACGGGGTTTCCAAAAGGAGTTATACATCGCCATATTGATCTAAGTTTTTGTACTGATAACTATGCGGTCTCTGTGCTTGGGATGAACTCCAGTGATTCTGTGTATTCAGTGGCCAAACTTTTTTTTGCCTATGGGCTAGGAAATACCGGATATTTTCCATCTGGAACGGGCGCAACGGCCATATTGAACTCTGGAAGGCCTATTCCAGAAGATATCTCTCGGCATCTGTTGCGATACCGACCGACGATCTATTTCGGAGTCCCAACCTCTTATGCGCAATTACTAGCTTCGGAGATACCTGATAACACTTTTGAATCTGTTCGCGTAGCTATTTCAGCAGGAGAATCCCTGCCAGGTGATATACACCGGCGATTTAGGGAACGTTTTGGTATAGAAATTCTCGATGGATTGGGTACTACAGAACTAGCACACATCGCTATTTCGAACTTGCCAGGTACTTCTGTTGCTGGCTCTAGCGGCTACCCAGTTGATGGATACGAAATTTCGCTACGAGATCAGGACGGTATTGAAGTGCCAGATGGCGAGCCAGGCGCTTTGTATGTGGCTGGCGAATCTGTGATGGTCGGTTATTGGAACCGCACAGCGAGAACACGAGAAACGTTACAGGGAAAATTTTTAGCAACTGGCGATACCTATGTTCGAAATTTAGATGGTTCCTACACCTCGCTAGGTCGCAGCGATGACATGCTCAAAGTAGGCGGTATTTGGGTATCTCCTAACGAAGTTGAAGCCTGTGTACTTGAACTAGAGGACGTTCTGCAAGCAGCAGTTGTTGGAGCGTTAGATGCCGATGGGCTCACAAAACCTAAGGCATTTATAGTCTTAGCCCGTTCTGAGGCAGGCGATGAGATTGAGGCCCTAGTGCAAAACCATGTCAAGTCCCGCCTCGCCTCATACAAATACCCACGATGGGTACAAGTAGTTGACGAGTTGCCCCAGACAGCGACAGGTAAAGTAAAACGCTACATGTTGCGAAACGAAGACTATCGAAACTAAGCCAAAACGTTGTGGTGAAATTTAGGTGGCCATCGAAGTTAGTTCCATGCTCTTTCTATCGCCAATGGTAGTTCTTCAATCCACTGAATTAAGTCATGGCCACAGACACGTTCGGTCCAATGATGGTCAGATTTGTTGAAATGTAACCAGGCTGCCCAGGCTTCAGTGGCTTGATGGAAACCAGCTTCAAGAGTGCCTGCGCACAGGTGAACAAACGGGGCATCTGTCTCGACCCACTGAATCTGTTGTCCCGGAGGCATGCCGCTTGAGAATGCTATGCAATGTCCAAAACGTTCTTTGTGTAACGCAGAAGTCGCTAAAGCATGTCCTGCGCCATCTGAGCAACCAAATATTGCTTTGTCTTTCCTCAGATTTGAAGTTCCGAAAGTTTTTTCTGCCCAAAGTGAGAGCTCATCCACAAAAAATTTTTGATGACGGTCAAACCTTTGGTCATCGAAGCCAGGAAGGTATTCCAGAGCACGTTCGTTTCCCGACCTATCCATAGGGGCCGAGTGAGGAGCTACAACAACTATAGGATCGATGACGCCATTGTGAATAGCAGCATCAAGTCGTCTTATATACGGGGCAATCATATTCCCATCAGTTGAGTAGATAACGGGAAGCGAGACAGATGGGTCATGGCCCGGAGGGAGGTATACCTTTATTTTCCGGTTCTCACGAAGCGCCAGGCTATTTAATTCTGTGGTTAACAAAACTCCCCGCAGATTCTCGTCCTCGTGAGACGGCGCCTCTATTGGCGCATCTACACCTCGAAACCTTTCGTCGACGGAACCTCGAACTCCTCCTATCGGAAGGCCGCTCTCGTCGAGCTCCCAAAAACCAAATCCGAAAACTGCCTCGTCAAGTCGATCAACGTAAATCTGAGCACAAAAAAGATCAGTAGCTGAACCATCTTGTTTAGAAACTCGCCACATAGGGATTTCAAATACTGGTCCGGGCATTAAGCCAGCGCCTTGAGATCGGCTAGCAAATGTAAGGATATTACCCTTAGACCAAACACCACTAGGGTTTTTGTCTAGTTGCTCAGTTAAGTCCTCCTCAGTCGGGTCTGTCCAAACTCGAAAAAATGATTTATTGGAGTCTGAGTATTTTTGATCAGAGCGTTGGCGAGCCAGTTCTAAATTTCGATGATGAATATTATCGCGCATGGTGTCGAGCGGAGGTAAACCGAAATCGCCTCTCATAGCGTCATCGGCTAGCCCATCGAGTGGGCCCATCACGATGTCCCCTTGATGTTCCATCGCTGCAGTCCCAAACCGCTGAGGCCTACCGGTCATGAGGGCTAACTTGTCCGCACACTCAGCAAATAATACGCCGGCACCTGGAAGGTCGGCGCGATGGGCGCGTATCGCTAACTCGCCAGCGATGGGAAGTCGTTGAGGACCGCCATGGACTGAGAGCGCCCTTGCTGTGCGTAAGGCTTGATGACTACTGAGTTCTGAGATATCCAGATCCTGTATAAGCTCATCGACCAATAGAGGAGCTGTTTCTAAGTCAGCTATTTCGATCTGATTAAGTAGTTCTTGGATATCAGTCACATAAACCCCTCGCGTGTCTTCATGGTACATCTCGACAGAGTTGAACCTGACGTGATTAATTTGAACCCAAAATTTCTATGAAAGATAGTCCACTGTCGTTTGGTCTAACGAGGTAGGTTCATAGCGTCATTTAAAAATTTTATAAAAAATGTAGGTCAATAGGAGAAACATGAATGAAGAGCTAGTTCTGACTGAAGAACGCGGCCATGTGCTGCTAATCACCCTTAACCGCCCCAATGACATGAACGCTTTCAATACGCCGTTGGCGCAAGCTCTGGCTAATGCGCTTGATGAGTTTGACGCTAATCCAAACGTGCGAGTAGCTGTTCTGACTGGAGCAGGACGAGGATTTAGCGCAGGAATGGATCTTAAGCAGTTCGTTGACGGAGGCATAGATGCTATGCCAATGGCTGGTGATCGAGGCTTCGCTGGAATAGCTGAGAAAAGTTGTGCTAAACCCATCATCGCCGCAGTTGAGGGATTCGCGTTGGCCGGAGGGCTTGAGGTAGCGCTCTCATGTGACATGATCGTGGCATCCGAAGGAGCAAAATTCGGTATTCCTGAAGTTGGTGTTGGACTATTTGCTGGTGCTGGTGCGCTGGTGCGACTACCTCGACAGCTGCCCTATAACCTCGCTATGGAATTAGCGTTGACGGCGGATCCGATAACCGCAGAGGTTGCTCACCAACATGGCATGGTAAATCGAGTCGTTGAAAAAGGTCAGGCTGTGGAAGCAGCAATGGCACTCGCGGAACGAATTGCCAAAAATGCACCAAAGGGCGTGCGGGCATCGAAACAACTAGTAAAAGATGTTCTCGGCGTTTCCGAAGAACAGTTCTGGGAATTCCAGCGTCCTGCAATGGAAGAAGTTTTTGGATCAGAAGACGCTATCGAAGGTGCAACAGCTTTTGCAGAAAAGCGTTCTCCAAATTGGCAAGACCGATGAGCCAGAATTCTCCGGCTGACTTTGACTAGGTGGAGCGAGCGCAGCTTAGCTCTAAGCGCTAAGGCCTACGACCAACGTTGGGAAAAGCTAGAAGCGAGTGGGCACAATGTTCATGGTGAGGCAGATCTCATTCACTCGTTCAGGCCGCACAGAGTTTGTGACGCTGGGTGCGGCACTGGGCGAGTTGCAATAGAACTTTCAAGAAGGGGAGTTGAAGTAGTTGGAGTGGACCTAGACCAAGAGATGTTAGAGGCAGCCCAAGATAAGGCCCCCCAAATTTCTTGGGTGCTTGCAGATCTAGTCTCTTTTGAGCCAGATGAGCGGTTTGACTTAATAGCGCTTCCAGGGAATGTAATGATTTTTTTGCAACCTGGCACAGAGAATAAAGTGATCAGCAATTTAGTAAAGTGCCTGACTGACGAGGGCATTTTACTAACTGGGTTTCAACTATCGGAAACGACGCTTCAACTCAAAGACTATGATTCGGCTGCCAGGAAATCTGGTTTGGAGCTAGCAGGCCGTTGGGCAAGTTGGGGGCGAGACCCCTTCACTCCTAGCGACTACGTGGTGTCGGCTCATCGAATTAAGAATTAAATCAGTCCATCGGGAGGCGAGCTAAAAGTTCGATTTTTCTATCTTCGTATTCCTCAAAATCGATTTCTTTAGCGTCGAATTGAGCCTGAAGCTCGCCAACTAGTCGCAGCAGATCATCCGCTGATATTTCTTTATCTAAATTTCCATCTAACTGTGCTGCATCAGGAGCCACGTTAGGTTTTTCTTCGTCGTAGCTCAGCGGACCACCTTCTGCTGCGACACCGAGACGCTTAGAGCGCTTAATGTCAGCCTTGGCTTTTTTTGCGCGATCTCTTTGAAGTTTCTCAAAAGTCGTTCTGCTTCCGGCCATAGAGGGTCCTTTGATCGGTTTAATTGCACAATTGTTCCGATCTAAAGCATTTCTAAATCGGGGTCGGAGACAAGCGCCGGCCAGTATCTAAGCCTAGACGGTAAATCGACAAATGTGGTGTAGCTTGCTCTTGACTTCTTGTGAATGTCAGTAACGATTGCGCATGTGCGAATAAAGAGAGCGAAGCCACCTGATGACAAACTTTTCAGAAATCAAAGTAAGCAGAGACGGAGAGCGTTGCACGATTTCCTTCGATAGGACAGAGGCATTGAACGCCATTACTCCGAATATGCTTGAAGAACTAAATACTGCAGCAACAGCCGCGTCAGAAGATGCCAGCATCAGATTTGTAGTGCTTACTGGAGAAGGTAGATCCTTCAGCGCAGGTGTCGACCTAAAAGCATTGGGAGAACGTCAACTAGTAAATGGAAAGGTCGGTGACATTCTTGACCTTCCGGCGAGACGGCTCACATCAACTCTCTCATCAATGCCCAAAGTAACAATCGCGCGTGTCAATGGTTTTTGTTTTACGGGTGCTCTTGAACTAGCTATATCGTGCGATTTGCTGGTAGTAGCAAGCAACGCGAAACTGGGAGACACTCACGCCAAGTTTGGACTCCGCCCAACCTGGGGCTTGAGCCAGCGGCTGCCAGAGCTCGTTGGGTTAGCTAAAGCACGAGAGCTTTCTTTCACCGCCCGGATTTTCAGCGGTGAAGAAGCAGCTCAATGGGGACTCGCCACTGAAGCAGTCGCGCTGGAAGATTTAGATAATCGAATAGACGATTTGATTGAAGAGATGAGTGCAAATTCGAGTGAGTCGTTCGTCGCATACAAGAACTTATATGCAGCTTCTTCGCAGATGGGTTTGGAAACAGGCCTTGAGTTTGAGGGAGTAACTAATTATCAGTTCTCAGACACGGAAGAACGTTTAAAAGGCTTTCGCTAAGGGACGGCTGGCCAACTATGGTCAGCGAAGAGTGCTCTCAGTGCCTTTTTGTCGATTTTTCCAGTTCCGGTATGGGGTATCTGGTCTATCGCCACTATGTCATTCGGTAGCCACCAAGAAGGCACTTGTGGCTTCATAACGTCAAGAATCTCTTCATGACTTAGTTCA
>Ga0209035_10001137_pt1 | contig 10843 bp, 12 predicted proteins | sample MarorgKNORR_S2LV_6_FD_188220 | JGI IMG/M metagenome (GOLD analysis project Ga0209035, IMG submission 188220) | Marine microbial communities from the Southern Atlantic Ocean, analyzing organic carbon cycling - AAIW_A/KNORR_S2/LV (SPAdes) (version 2) | ecosystem: Environmental > Aquatic > Marine...
AAGCTTAAGTCTTCTGCTAATAGTGAATTGGCGGATAAGTTCCTTAACTTTATGGTGAGCGAAGGGTTCCAAAAGCACGTACCACTGAGCAACGTAATGTACCCAGTGAACGTGCCTGCCGACATGCCTGAAGCGTTTGGCAAGCTCATTACACCAACTAACGTATTGCAGCTAGATACTGCCGAAATTAATCAAAACCGCAAGCAATGGGTTAACGATTGGTTAGGTGCAATGACACAGTAGTCGTCACCTAGGTAATTCACCTTACCCACTAATACCTTCGTATATGTTAAAGTCTGCTAGTACTCAAAACTAGCAGTAAGCAGATGCGGAGGTTTTTTATGGGCCGTATTTCCTTTTTAGCCAAACCTATGCCAACAACCCCATGTATCAATGGCGCAGTATGTTGGACAAGGTGTCTGATTAATTTGCTCAGAAATCACACTCTAAAATCACTACACCTGCCATATTATTAACATTAACACGGACACAAAAATGACAAATCGCCCAACCCTGGACGCTAGCAACATTCATACAGACATACGCACTAAGACTGCTGAGTATCACTCAGAAACCGTTAACACAGTGATTCAGGCCGTAGACAATAACCCAGTGGTGGTGGTTGGCATGTCGATCAATCCTTCGGTTAAGAAAGCCCGTAAATTACTTGAACAACAAGGACTTAAGGTGACCTACCTTGAGTTTGGTGGTTACGGCAGCAAATGGCGCCAACGTTTAGCCATTAAAATGTGGAGCGGCTGGCCGACCTTCCCCCAAGTGTTTGTTAATGGCATGTTAGTAGGTGGAGCCAGCGATTTGCAAAAACTCATTAAGGCGAACACCTTGAAAACCTTGTTGTAGTTGGCTTAGTCAGGTTTGGCGAGGCGCATTTGTGAGGTTTGCTGATCTTTATGTAAGGTTATAAATTTTGGGCTGAGCTTTTGTTCTTGTCGCCAGTGTGTTTTAGCAATCCCTTATGTTAAAGGTGTTAAGTATACGAGTGGATATGAAACGAGTACAAATGATCCCATAACGTTTATTTCAGCCAGCCAGGTGCCAGATCCGAAGCGTGCCCAGTCAGCGCCGCTTGCGCACAAGCAGCAAGGCTGCCAAAGCGCACGTCGCGGCCGCTTAAGCCTTTGGCGTAGTGAGAATACTTGCCCGAGTTGGTCATCAAAGTTCTAGCGCTAGGTGGAAATACGGGCTCTGTAATTGAGCACCAGCAGAGGTCTGGTATAACCTGCACCCCAGCGGCTTTGAGCTGCACTACAATCCCTTCTGCTTGGGCTTGTGCCAATACATGCCTACCCACAGTGACGATGGTGTTGGTGGCCGCGTGACAGCGTTGGCCAGCCAGTAAGTTGGCTAACGCTCTGCATTCCGGCAAGGAAGCGTGAGGGCTACCAATAGCGATGAGGTCGACTTGGGTGCTAGCGGCATTGAATTTGTGCCACACCTGCTTTAAATCCGCAGCACTAATAACTATACGATCAGCATCGGCAGTAGGCGCAATATCGCCTTCGGGGGTATGTCCACGCACGTGCAACATAGACGCTGCAGACGTGGTGCCAAAGGCTGCACACAATGCCTTGAGGTCATCTTGAGTGATGCTGTGGTGCTCAAGCCCGGTAATAACTGGGATCCGGTCGGGTGATTTCACCCCCGTTAACCAACCCAGCATGGGCCATAGGGCATCATCGTACTGTTCAGGAATATTGACATGAATTTCGCGTTGTGCGGCTCTGTTTTGATCAAGGTAAACCCCAGTTTTTGGCGCACGGCCGGTCATGGCGATAAACAAGTCAAGGTAGTCGGGGTGTTTTACAGTTCTAGCACCTAGCACCGAGTTTGCAAAAATTACCGCGTTAGACTCAGACCAGCCAATGTCCTCTCCATATAGAGGTGGTTCATCAAGCAAATAAGGTGCGCAGGTAAAGGTAGGCCGCGCACCCATTGTTACATAGGCATTCGCTAAACGGCTGGCTTTGTGGCCAAAATCAGGCGCTACGCCTTGGGTTTGCCAATTTTCTTGGTCCACCGAAATGGCGTTCATAGTGGTGGGGATGCGTGTTTTAGCACCCATGGAAGCCATCATTTCTGCAAAATCCAAATTGGCATCGTGGGCTAGGATACAGCCGTCAATGTGGCCACGAGAAACATCTATCAACGTATGGGCACCTTGTGCAACCGCTATGTTACACAATACTTGCATGGCCACTTTAAGCGCCTTGCCTTGCTGCCCCAGCAGCATGTTTTGATCAGTGTCGGTAAGGTCGAGTTCTTCAGCGCTGCGTTCTTCCAAAGTGATGGACTGCCCTGCAAACTCCAGTGTGTTGTGATTAATTGCAGCATGTTCAGCGTTTGATAAAGTGCTGAATACATCGGCGGGCAATCGCAATACTGCCACAGGGCGGTCAAATAGTTGTGCGGCAATCATGGCACCAAGAGTAAGAATCTCTTCCGCTTCACGAAATACCAAGGCCGCCGGCGCATTGCCATTTCGAGCCAGTTCCAATAACACTCCACTGCCACTACAAGAGCCACGAGAAGTGGGCATCAACACTATGTGACCTGCTAGTGACGCGCCATGATTTGGGTGGTGGGCATCGATGATGATGCCTGTTTGGGGATCAACCCCACCCCAAAAACTAAGGCCGTCTTCACAGTAGAGCACATTGCCTTGGGCTTTAGCGTGTACAAGGATTGTGGGCAAATGTGTGGTGCGAGGTGGTGTGGACATGATGCTTCTATCGAATCGAACTAATGACCACAGTATAGACAGAGTGTGTAATCAAAACGATCGTTTATCACTGTACGCATGCCTAAAGTTAAGCAATAATCAGCACATACCCTTATAGGAGCCCATGATGGATAAGCCATTCTCCCAAGCCTGCGCCAATAACCAAGCCGTCATCTGCGAAGTACTAGAACGCGTGTTTGTGGATAAGAAAAATGTGCTGGAGGTGGGCAGTGGCACAGGCCAGCATGGAGTGTTTTTTGCTAAAAACCTGCCTCACCTCAATTGGCAGACGAGCGATAGAGCGCAAAATCACGCCGGCATTAAACGCTGGGTGCAAGACCATCCAGCAGTTAACTTAATCGCACCAATTGCGCTAGATGTGCTTAGTGATCACTGGCCCACAGCGCATTACGATGCAGCCTTCTCTGCTAATACTGCCCACATCATGCCTTGGGAAGCGGTGGTTGCCATGTTTGCTGGTATAGGCGAGCGGCTGTTATCGGGTGGTGTGTTTTGCCTTTATGGGCCGATGAAATATATGGGTGTATTGGAGGCGCCGTCTAATGTGCAATTTGATCATTGGTTACAGCAGCAAGTGCCCCACCAAGGCATTAGAGAGTTCCACGAGCTCAACCAATTGGCTATGGATGCGGGCCTTACACTACAGGAAGACAATGCTATGCCCGCCAACAATCGGCTTATTGTTTGGCAAAAAATGTGATGTTGGAGGTTGAGCCTCAACGGTTCAGTTAGCTATTGCGTAAGCAGCCAGTCTACAAAGTGTTGTTTTGCTGGCAGCACATGTTTGGCATTTACCTCTACTAGGTAATAGCCCCATTCAGAGTCGAGGCTAAATGAGCGCAACGCCGTAAGCACGCCGCTATCCACCAAATCATCCACTAAGTTGCCCCAGCCTAAACCGACACCTTGGCCAGCAATAGCGGCCTGTACTAGCAGCGTATAGTTGTTAAAGCTGAGTACCGGTTCGCTGGGCCTTACGAGGCTGCGCCGCTGGTTAAAAAAACCGCGCCAATCAAGCCAGCCTTGATTGGTGTAGTCGCCCAGTTTTAGTAGTGGCAGGCTCGCCAACTTTTTATGGCTTTCTACAGGGCCATATTGCTTTAATAAGGCTGGGCTACATATTGGAAAAACATCGCCCGTACACAACAGGTGAGCATGCAGGTTGTTGGGTTTGCCTTTGGCAAATACGATGGATATGTCTGTATCAGGCATGGTGTGATCGAGCTGGTGTTGCGAGCTAACGATGCGTACCTCCACTTCTGGGTGTAGTTCACGAAATCGAGGTAACCGAGGCAAGAGCCAAAATGCAGCAAAAGCAAAATCAGTAGCTACATTAATATATAGGCGGGTACGAGTTTTTTGCAGCTGTTCTAGGCAGTTTGCCATTTGTTGAAAACCAGATTCAACGGCTTCATAGAGTTGCTTACCGGTATCCGTTAGGGCTACGCCACGGTATACCCGTTCAAACAACTGAAGTTCAAGTTTTGTCTCCAGCCCCCGCATTTGCTGGCTTACAGACGATTGAGTTGAGCCAAGCTCACGGGCAGCTGCGGTAAAATTTAGATGCCTTGCGGCTACCTCAAAAATCAGCAAACTTTGCGCCGAAGGAATGCTGTTTGTGAGTAACATAAGGCCACCTAATATTTGTCATAACTTTTGACCTAGTTTACACACTTATTTGGGCTGTTAAAATCAACACAAAATGAGTCATAGCAACGCTTGTGAAAAAGCAGACCAATACGAGAGAATTACCGCCCATGAACATTGAACAAGTGACCCCCGCTATTGGTGCGGAGCTATCTGATATTTGCTTAAATAATCTTACGGCAACAGACTATGATGCTATTTATGAGGCGCTGATTGAGCACAAAGTCATTTTTTTCCGTGATCAAGATCTAACACCAGAAGCCCACTTGGCGTTTGCCAAAAGTTTTGGTGAGCCAGAGCCACCACACCCCATCTACCCTAGTATCGAGGGTTATGAACAGATTGTGTTGCTAAAAAGCGGTGCTGGCAGCAAGCCAGACACCAACGATTGGCACAAAGACATGACCTTTAAAGCCAACCCGCCGTTCACCAGCATATTACATGCTATTGAAGTGCCCGACGTGGGTGGCGATACCATGTGGTCCAATACCAATGCAGCCTACACTGCCCTGCCAAAGGTATGGCAAGACTTCCTCGAAGGCATGGAAGCCATGCATGACATAGGTACCTTTAGAAATGACTTGTATCGCAAAGGTGGTATAGAAGCAGTGAACGAGGGCCTTAAGAGCACCGGTTCTGCAGTACATAAAATTGTGGATACGCACCCCGTGAGCGGCCTTAAATACCTCAATATTAACCAGTCCTTTACGCGTCACATTGTCGGTGAAATTCAGGGCGAGAGCGACCGTATTCTACAATACCTCTACCAGCACATGGCCAAGCCAGAGTTTCAGGTGCGCTTGCGTTGGCGCAAGAATACCATTGCCATGTGGGATAACCGCATCACTCATCACTATGCCATTTGCGACTATTTACCTAAGGTGAGGCACATGCAACGGGTCACGGTGCTGCACGATAAACGTGAGCCTTAATTATTTTTGAGCTCGCCCCACACTGGACTAGGTTACGCCAGCATGTCAGGATTGGGTGACCTAACCTGTAGCGCAACGGCGCTAAAACGTGAATAAGGAATTATAATCATGCCTAAAGGGTACCTCATTGGGATGGTGAAAATCACCAATCAAGAAGATTTTACGGCCAACTACGGCACTAAGGTAGAAAGCGCATTTACACCCTTTGGTGGTAAGTTTATCGTGCGTACGGGCAGTACTAGCCACCATGAAGGTCGTCATTGTGACCGCTACGTGATCGTGGAATTCCCAAGCTTAGAACAGGCAACACAAGCCGTAGAAAGCCCAGCCTACCAAGCCATCAAACCCCACCGAGTTAACAATAGCGACATAGACTATGGTTCGTTTATGTTGTTGCCCGGAGTGTAATCCACATCAATGTTAAGCCGATAACCTACACCGGTAACGGTGGCAATAGCATTGGCATGGGGGCCTAGTTTCTTACGTAACGTACGCACCACGGCATCCACAACATTACTGCCCCCTTGGTATTGAGTGAGCCACACCTGTTGCAATAAATGCGTACGGCTCACCGTGCGCCCAGGCCGAGCTAATAAACACTGGGCTACACCAAACTCTAGCGGGGTTAGGTCTAATATTTGATCATCAACCAGCAATTGGCGACTCTCTACCAGCAACCTAAACCGTTGTTCAACACCTAGCTCACGCTCTGCTAAACCCGTAAGCCAGCCATCAACTGAACCGGGGCCCATGTCGTTGGCCATGCAGTGATAGCCGATGGCTTCTATTTCCACGTAGGTGTTGGCTGCTTCTTTAAAACCGAGTACCTGCATTACTTCTTGGTAAGCAGATGGTTGTTTTATCACTAGGTAAATTCTGCGCATAGATGGCTTAAAGGCCATGTAGAGGCGTTTGCAGTCTAACCAAAACGCGCCTTGTGCCGCAGAGGGCAACTCGCCTTCTTTTCGGCTTAGCCACCTCCGCGTAATCAATACCGTTTGGCCTTGAGGCACGGGATACGCCTTCAAGTGAGAGAGTATCGACTGAATCACTGGGTCTTGAGTGTGAGCCACTTGGCTGGCCTCAAATACGCAGGCAAAACCTTGTAACTGCTTTTGGTCCTGACGCACCACCCCAAAGCCACTTGGGCACAGGTTCCATAGGTCTTGTATTATGGCTTTAGCTTGTGGCCCATCATGCGCATTGACCATGGCCATGATGTTGTCATAATCTTTGGGAAGTGCGGGTTCTACAGCCACAATTTGGCTGCCGCACGGGAAAAAGGCTTCCCTGACGCGGGGGTTTTCTACCAGATATAATAGGTCTGCAGTATGGCGCCACAGGTCATGGCTAGCGGTTTTATCTAGGTCTTTTTGCAACCACCACCAGCAGTTCTGTTGGTGGTGGCGATAGGCTTCTGGGTCATTGGCTTTGTAAGACCTTGCCACTAAGCTGCGCACTAGGTCGTGAATATGCAGGCCATCACTGCTGCTACTCACAAAGTCTAGTTGCTGTAAGCCATCGTATTCGGCCTCCACATCGTCATGCTCAAGCAATGCCCGCAGCAACGGTTTGGTTAATCTGCGTGTAACACTGCTGGCTTCCAACGCTTTGCGTAATTTTGGCGTATCTACCTCAGACAAAAAAGCTTCTGTTAAATGAGTCAGTGCCCAGTCCAAATTAGTGTTTTGGGTTTCTGGTATTTGCAGTCGATGTTGGCTGCAAGCCGCCAAATAAAGCGCCAAAGGGTGGCCTTGGGCCATCTTTAGCAAAGGTATTAATCTTTCTTGCTCTACGCCGTAATGTTGCAGTAATTGATGCGATTGATCGGCATCGAGCGGCCCAAGTTCTAAAGTTTTAAACTGGCCGTAGCCATTGTCGTTGATCAACCAGTCATCATGGGGCGGTTGTCGAGAGCACAGTAGTAAGGTGATCTGACGAGGCAGTTTCGGCGTTAAAAATTGCCTGATCCACATGTCCAACAATTTGAGGGATTCATAATTATCAAGGGCGATGAGTGTAGGGGATGTGGTCAGTTGTGCTAAGGAATCTAATGCTAATGGTTCGCCAATAGCGCTACTTAAAGCGTGCAAAAACCCCGCGTCAGTTGGTTCTATATGGGCGCAGTCCAAATGTAATATAGGAGCGGTTTGCCCCAGTTGTTGCAATAAGGTGGTTTTGCCGATGCCCGAAATTCCATGAATATAAAGCACTTGTGTGTGGCCACTTGCTAACAGTGGTTCAAGTAATTTTAATTCGGCCTTACGGGTAATTTCTCTAGTAAGCATAACTGAGTAACTGCCTTTACTTGGTTAAACGCGCTTAATTTATACTAACTCATTTCTATAGTGTGATCGCCATCCATGAGTAACATTCTCATGAGATTCTCATCAGACTGCCTAGTGTCGCTTCTCAGAAATTGCTACCTTTTAGTGAGTTTAGTTGTTTTAACTAGATATAAACAAGGGCTAAGCATGAAGGCACTAATAGTTAACTTTAATCTTGATGGTATCACCCGTAGCGACTACGAGGGTGTATGTAACGAACTAGCTCCAGCCTTTGCTGCAGTACCCGGATTGATCTCAAAACACTGGTTAGCCGACGAAGCGAACAACACCTATGGCGGCATTTACTTGTTTCAAGACCAAGCGGCTCTAGATGGCTTTCTGGCCTCTGAGTTATTTGCAGGTGTTGGTGGCAACCCCGCTTTGGCTAATGCCACGGCCAAACCGTTTAGCATTTTAGAAGGCCCAACTCGAGTCACTCGAGGTCTGTAGTAACCCAATATAAATAAGTTGTAGGAGAGTAATATGTCAATCGTACGCATTACCAAAGTTACTTTAAGTTCCAAGGAAGTTGCCGATGCTTCTGCATTGAATTACGCCGCAACAGCACCCAATGAGTTCCCATCCGCAGAACAGCTGATAGGCATCCAAGCAGAAGGTAATATAACCATGGCGGTATCCATTTATGAAAGCCAAGAAGCCATGGACAAAGCTGATGCAGCAAGGGATCAACGCATGGCCAACCCCGATATTATCTCAATGGAGTCGATTATCGGTACCGTTACACTTAATCATATAAATTAGAATGCTACCTACTTATTTTTCTGGTTTGGTTAAACTTCTGACATGCTATGAGTTTCACGGTGCTTGGGGCGACTAGAGTTTATTACCAAGAGCATGCTAACCTTTAAAGCTACACTCCTGAAATGGCTTTTGCTCCACCTGAGTTATTGATCGTGAGTGTTTGAAACTCGAGGAGTAGAGCCATGAAAAATTCAATGGTGACGTATTTCTATACCGCCCACTCAGCGTTCGCTTATGTGGGTCATCAGGAATTAATGCGACTGGCGCGGGCTTCGGGGAGGGCGGTTATCCACAAACCATTTCGGTTAATGAGATGCTTAGACAGCATTGGTTATCATCCTGTTGAAGAACGCACAGACAAAGCGCTAGAGTATCAGTTTGGCCGGCAGCGACGTCGGTGGGCGGAATATCGGTCGGTGCTTATGCCGGCAGAGACTCCATCTACTCACAATAATGGGGCGGAAATTTCCGACTTGGTATTAATAGCTGCTGTGCAAGAAGGCATGGATGTTGATTACCTTTCTTCTGTATTTATGCACAATCACTGGATCAATAATGTTGATTTGAATGATGAAAAATCTGTCCGAAAAATATTGGAGGCCCACGGTCTGGATGCGGATATTTTACTTGGACTTGCTCAGACCAAAGAATCCTTAAATACGTATGAAGAAAATACAAAAGAGGCGATTAATTTATCAGCATTTGGCTCACCTACCTATGTGGTAGATGGCGATATGTTCTATGGCCAAGATAACTTGATATTGGTGGAACGGGCTTTGAGCCAACCGTTCAAGTAGTCAGCGTTTGAGCATCACAAAGACACTCAAGTTTGACTGTGCCACATTGCTCATGCCTATAATGTTATACAAATAGTCTCGATGATGAGTAAGCTTGTGAAAGTGGCAGTAGCTCAAAAACCACCAGTGCTGCTGAACCTTGAAGCATCCATAATAAGCGCTATAGAAACCCTAAAAGAAGCCGCTGCCGAAGGTGCTAAACTGGTAATGTTTCCGGAAACATTTTTGCCGGGTTACCCACACTGGTGTTGGCATTTGACCGCTGGCGGCCGCGAAGATCGTGCCCTAGGTAATGCCATACACTCGCAATTACCAAACAACTCAGTGGACCTAGATGCAAACGAGTTGCAGCCCATACAAGACATTGCTGCTGAGTTAGGGCTAATTGTGGGCATGGGTTTGAATGAAATTGATAACTGTCACAATGGCAGCACACTCTACAATACTTACGTTATTATTGGTGATGACGGCCTCTTGCTTAACCGCCACCGCAAGTTGATGCCCACAAACCCAGAACGTATGGTTTGGGGCTGTGGTGATGCCAGCGGGTTACGGGTTATCGACACACCGGTGGGCCGAATTGGGAGTTTAATTTGTTGGGAAAACTACATGCCCTTATCGCGCTTTGCGCTGTATTCTCAAGCCATCGATATCTACTTAGCACCTACTTGGGACAATGGCGACAGCTGGATTGCCTCTATGCGCCATATTGCTAAAGAGGGCGGTTGTTGGGTGTTAAGTAGTGCCACAGCAATGAAAGGCTCTGACGTCCCACTCGATTTTGTAGGTAGAGAACGTTTATTTAACGACGAAGATTGGGTTAACCCAGGTGATGCGGTGGTTGTACGGCCAGGGGGCGACATCGTTGCGGGCCCTATGCATAAGCCGACATACTATACGCCGACATTGATGTTGCCGCCTCGCGCTCAGCCCGTAAAGACCTTGACGTAAGTGGCCACTATAGTCGGCCTGACATTTTTAAGCTGGAAATTGACCGAAGGCCGTTAAAACCAGCAAGTTTTGTGGATTAATTAATGTTGGCGAGGCACACCAAGGGCCCTATACCTTCGCCTGTGAAACCCATCTATAGGCTTGGCGAACTGAATAGACCCTGTTAAAGTGTCAGCACTTATGAAAACCCTATAGGGTTTTCATGTTCAAACGTTTTTTGGTCGTCAATTAAGACTAGGCTAAATTCACTATATTTTGAGGTGTCATGGATAAGTCGGCCACCATAGCTAGCATAAGGCAACACTTTCCTAATGTACTCGCAATTTATGCGTTTGGTAGTCGAATACGTGGCACCAGCACTTCCTCGAGCGACCTAGACTTGGCTTTGCTTGTGCCAGGTTATGCTGCGCCTCTCGAACTTTGGGACATGGCCAGCACGCTAGCTAACTCGTTAGGTTGTGAAGTCGATTTGCTTGACTTTCGATCGGCTTCAACAGTGATGCAAAACCAAATTTTATGGAGTGGCGAGCGTTGGTGGTTTTTGAATAGCCAAGTAGACGGCTACGAAGCATCAATTCTAAGTGAACTGACTAATCTAAATACAGCGCGTGGTAAACTATTGGAAGATATCGCACAAAGTGGAAGCATCTATGCATGATGACGTAC
>Ga0209035_10001138_pt1 | contig 10840 bp, 15 predicted proteins | sample MarorgKNORR_S2LV_6_FD_188220 | JGI IMG/M metagenome (GOLD analysis project Ga0209035, IMG submission 188220) | Marine microbial communities from the Southern Atlantic Ocean, analyzing organic carbon cycling - AAIW_A/KNORR_S2/LV (SPAdes) (version 2) | ecosystem: Environmental > Aquatic > Marine...
TCCTAAAAAATTGGATGAAGTTCCTAAAAAATTGGATGAAGTTCCTAAAAAATTATAGAAACCTGAGCCTGAAAATTATTTTAACTTTTTAAAAATTATTTTAACTTCTGAATCCTAGCAAATATCCTCTAAGGAATTGAATTCCCATTGCAGGATCAACACCTTTTGGACATACTTGACTACATGAGCCAGCAAAATGGCATCTCCAAATTCCATGAGATTCATCAATTATGTTTAATCTAGTATCTTTTCCTTTATCTCTGCTATCAGCAACATATCGATATGCTTGTGCTAATGCCTGAGGGCCAACAAAAGAAGAATCAGTAGCCATAGTAGGACATGCAGAATTGCACAATCCACATTTGATACAATTAGCAAATTGGATGTATTGTTCTACTTCTTGAGGCGATTGTAAAAATTCTCGTTCATCAGATTCTAGTTCACTATCATCACGAATTAGATAAGGTTGGATTTTTTGATGTTTCTCAAATAATTTTTCAAATCCAACTGTTAAATCACGAATTACTGGAAAATTATTCATAGGTTCAACTGTAACAACATCAGAATCTAATTCACTAATTTTTGTAAAACATGCAAGTTTTGGTTTTCCATTAATCATCATTCCACATGAACCACATGTGGCTTGTCTACAAGAATAACGAACAGCAACAGAGTGATCAAAGTGTTTTTTGACATCAAGAATTGCTTCCAGGACAGTAGTCCATTTTTGATAAGGAACAGTGAATTCCATAAATTTACTTGACTCATCTAATTTTGGATTAAATTTTGAAATTCTTAAAACAATAGATTTTGGTGAAGATAACGGTGTTGATGCTTGTTCATCTGCAATACTAGATACTTGAGCCATTTCTATGTCATCCCCATATTTGTCATAATAATGGTTCTTGAGCCATATCCAATTAATACAATCATACCAACCATACTACCATATGAAACGGCTTTCTCATATACCCTGCCTTGTTTTAATTCTAATAAAATAACTCTCAATCCATTAAATCCATGTACTGCAAGTAAAATCAAAATTAATTCAAGCATGATTACATATGGAACAGAACGATAATTAGCTAAAACATTTTCATAGGATAAAGAATCGGCAAATCCGGTTGTTAAACGCATCAAAATGTGAACTGCGACTAAACCAACGGACGCTAAAGCAGTTCCATAGTGTATTTTCATTATTGTGCTTTCTTTCATATCATTCACCAAACATTACTGCCATTCCATACATCATTGCAACTGCTGCAAGAACAATGGATGAGTAAATTCCTATTTTTTGTCTATAATTTTGAGATGCTGGTTGATATGGGTAATCAGGTCTAGCAGGATTTCCTACACCAACACCGCCATGTCCCAACATAATTCTAATTCCGTTTCCAGTATGAAAAACACACATACCAATTACAAGTGCTAAAAAGATATGTCCTTCAGTAGTTTGAGTCATTGCTAGAAAGTCATCCCAACCCATTCGACCTCGTAAAATATTACTTGTTTCATAAACATGTGCAATAAAGTAACCCAGTAATCCTAATCCAGTTAAACGCATTAACAAATATGCAATACGTTCAATTCCATAACGACCAGGATTAGCCATTCCTTTGATACCTTCACGATGTTCGTCTTCAGTCATCTAATATTTCCTCTCTACTGGTTGATATTTAGTAATTGTTACGGGATGTGTTTTCATGATTGGTTCATTTGGATCATAATAGGCTAGTGTGTGATGTAAGAAATTAGCATCATCACGTTTAGGATAATCAGTTCTTGCATGTGCACCACGAGATTCTTTTCGATTAATTGCACCGACTAAAATTACCTCTGCAACTCTGAACATAGAATCAAGTTCCATAACATTTGCGAAATTAGTGTTGTATTCTTTTGCTTTATCATCAACGTGTTTCCAAGCTTGTTTTTTTAATTCTCTAACTTTCTTTAAACCGTCAACAAGATCAGTTTCATTTCGATAAACATATGCCTTGTTGTTTAAAGTGTCAGTAAGTTCTTGTCTAATTTCATAGGGATTGACATCTCCATTTCCTCTAAATATTCCATCGAAGATTCTTTTTTCTTCTAAGGCAACTAAATGATGTGGCCATGGATTGGATGTTGTCTTATTTTTAATATAATCAATTGCTAATTCACCTGTAATTTTACCCCAAACAATACATTCTGAAGTTGAATTTGCACCTAAACGATTTGAACCGTGAACACTGTTACATGCGGCCTCCCCTGCAGCCCATACACCTTGAATTTCAGTGGCACCATCAATATCAGTATGTAATCCACCCATCATGTAATGGCATACAGGTCTGATGTCAAGCAAATCTTTAGCAGGATCAATTCCAGAAAATTTAATAGAAATTTCTCTAATTCCACCTAATTTTGCCTTAATTTTCTCATCACCAAGATGTCTAATGTCAAGTTTCATACAATCAACACCAGTCTCATGTTTGAAACCATTGCCTTGTTCAATTTCAGTCATAATAGATCTTGAAACAATATCACGCGGAGCTAATTCCATTTTTCCAGCAGCATAAGTTTTCATAAATCGCTCTCCCTTGTTGTTGAGCAAATAACCGCCTTCGCCTCTTGCACCTTCAGTGATCAATATTCCGGAAGGTAAAATTCCAGTAGGATGAAATTGTACAAACTCCATGTCTTTTAGTGCCATACCAGCACGGAATCCCATATCCAAGCCATCGGGAGTTGAAGAAAGAGCATAAGTTGAAAAACTGTACAATCGTCCAGCACCACCAGTTGCAATTATCAGAGCTTTTCCTTTAATTGTGTAAAATGTACCGGAAGATAATTCAATTGCAGTAACTCCCATGAATGTTTTTCCATCATGAATAATTGATGTTACAAACCATTCGTTAAGATATTCGATATTATCAAATTTTTGACATGTGTCATACAAAGTTTGCATTTCAAAGAAACCAACTTTATCTGATGCATATGTTGCCCTTGGAAAACTGTAACCACCAAAATTTCGTTGATCAATTCTACCATCATCTCGTCTAGACCAAGGCATTCCCCAATGATCCAGTTGATGAATTTCTTGAGGCATCTCAACACATAGTCTTTCAGCTACATCTTGATCTGCAAGAAAATCGCTGCCTTTCACAGTATCATAAACATGAGATTCAATTGTATCCCCCTCATCTTCAAAAAGTACTGCGGCAGTTCCACCTTCTGCAGAAACAGAATGAGAACGCATAACTTGCACTTTAGAAACAACTGCAATCTTTAGATGTGGACCTTTTTTTGCAGCTGCAATTGCAGCTCGTAATCCAGCAAGACCTGAACCACAAATAATTAGATCGTATTCAAGAGAGTTAACCATTTTTAAGACAAATATACTATTTTTGGGTTAAATATGAAGTATATCAGTCATATTAACAAATATTAAAATATATCACTAGTGATATTATGATTGATGATTTCTGAATGGTTTCAAAGAGTAGGAAGTTCAATTCCAAGAGGATTTTCACGATATTTTGTTTTAGAATTATTAAAAGAAAAAACATACACTGGGAAAGAAATCATTGATTATGCAGTAGAGCAAAGTAATGGAATCTGGAAACCATCACCGGGATTAATTTATCCATTATTAGGTCGACTCTTAGATGAGAATTTAATTCAAGAAACAAAAAATGGAAAATATCAATTAACAAAAGAAGGTGAAGAAACAGCAAAAGATGTTGATAAAATGAATGATATTATTAAAAATCAGTTAGAAGTTCTTTTTAGATTAGGGAATGTTGGAAGATTTGTTGCATTAGACATACTTGAAAAAATTTCTTCAATGGGATCAATTCTAAGTTCAAACATAACAAATATGACAGATGAAGAAACGCAAAAATATAAAGAATTCCTTCAAAGTGAATTAGATAAAATGAATGGGGGGAAAGTAGTAAAAAAAATTAAAATAGAATAATTAGTAATTAAATAAAAGTAATCAAAACTATAAACTGGATTTAAAAATTATGCAATAAATAAAATAATCATGAATACATATTATGACTAGACCTATAAAATTTATTTCAATATTTTTATTATTATTGTAAATCCCACGATAGTATTCACTACAACATTAAACCATAGTTTACGGGGTAAGGGAATAAAGTGAAAATAAAGTCATTAAAACATAAGTAATCAAACCAAGCACACTAATTAATTTCTATTCTCTTAATGCTTTTCTTAAATTAGTAACTTTGGTTTAATTTAAAATTAGAAATAATTCAAAGAGAATAAAAAATTACAAGTAAAGTTAACTTGTGTTTTTCTTTACTTCAATTTCTATTGTTGAAACATTTCGGGTTCTACCATCTTCAGATTCCAATAATTCTGAATCAATTTTGATATTTCCGATAGAATATCCAGTATTTTCAGTTTTTCGTGCAACAATTTGAGCTACATCTACAGCACGACCAATACTGAGTCCCCGAGCTTTAATGTTGACAGATGGTACATTTGCTAATTGAATTAGCGTTGATGTTACATATGCCATCAATGGTTTCTTACCAATGAATATAGTATCTCTAGTTTCAGTTGACATAATTACTTTAATATCTAACGACAATTTAAAGTTAAAATGAATTTTTTATAATATTTATAAAAAATTTAAGGATTATTAACTTCAAAATAGAATTTAAGATTATCTTGGAAAAAATTATAAAAATACTAGAATTAGGAAAATCTGAAGAAAAAATCAAAATCTTAGAAACATTGCACAATACTAATGAATTAAAAATACTAGAACAAATAATTTTAAGATTAAATGATGACAGTATTCAAGTCAGAGGAGAAGCATTTAGTGCACTTTTATTAAATCAAAATCAAATTTCAAAAATTTTAATTGATAATCTTAATTCTTCAAATAAAAATATCAGGGGTTTTACATCACTAGTATTAGCTAATCGAAATGAAATAAGAGCAATTCCAGAAATAATAAAACTTGTAGAAGATAAACATGGAATGGTTAGATCATGTGCTATTGGAGCATTAGGGTATCTAAAGGCTAAAAAAATTGCAGATATTATTTTAAAATTACTTTCAGATTCTAATTTAGAGGTACAAAAAAGTGCATTGCAAGCAGCAATTCAAACAGACGTAATTGTTTCAGCAGATAAAATTAAAAGAATTGAAAAAAGGGATGATTTGCAAATTAAAAATTTATTATTAAAATTAAAAAATAAGTGGACCGGAAGGGATTTGAACCCTTGATCCGATGCATGCCATGCACCTATCCTACCAGACTAGACGACCGGCCCAATAACCAGAATACTGATTGAATAATATTTCTTAAATTGGTTATTAACGTTTAGCGATTTTATTAAATGGAAAGTAATGAAATTATCACAATATATTTAAGCTTCAATATTCTGATTCAATTGTTATGGTAGTAGACAACAAGGCAACTGTCACATATGTTCAATTAATAAAAGAGGATCTTCTCATTATGAGAATTGTTCCAAAAGAAGGTCCAGTTCCAGATTTTCAAGCAGGTCAATTTCTTACATTAGGTTTACCAAATCCAGAGAATGAAGGTAAAATTGTTAGACGAGCATATTCAATTGCATCTCATCCAGAAAATAAAGAGTATATTGAATTTGTAATTAGATGGGTTAGAAAACCACTTCCAGGAAGATTGACTACACAATTATTTAACATAAAAGAAGGAGATGAGATTTCATACTTGAAACCTACAGGTAGAGCATTAGGAATTAGTGAACAACTACCAAACGGTGAAAAAGACACTAGAAGAATAATTTGTATCGGTGGTGGAACAGGGTTAGCACCATTTGTAAGTTTTGCACAGCATTTCCATGATACCAATGATAAAAGAGAAATTATTGTTTTGCACGGTGCAAGTTACGTTGATGAATTAAGTTACAAAGATTTGCTAACAGGTCTTGAAGATGAAAGTGAAAAATTAGGAAGAGACAAATGGAATTTCAGATATAGGGCAGCAATCAGTAGACCACAAGAATGGTTTAACAGAAGTTGGGCTGGTCAAGTAGGTAGAGTTGAAACATTTCTAAGACCTAGAGATGGCGGTAAATCTCCGCTCGAGGAATTAATCGGAGATAAAATTACTTCAGATAACACAATGTTCTATGTTTGTGGATGGCAAGGAACTATTGATGGGGTTATGGACTTTTTAAAACCTAAAGGATTCATGACTGAAAATGCTAAACGTGAAGATGGAAGCTTTGAAGTCAAATACGAGTCATACGGATAGATTTAGTAAAAAATTAATCATTGAAATATGAGAATTATTTAGAAATCATAATTGACTACAGCTCTATACCTTGCACATCTAAATCCAGTAACGAATGCTCATGTAGAGATCATTAAGGAATTGAAAAAAGATGCAGATATTGTAAAAGTAATGCCTGTGATTTTTAGGTACGATGATAGAGAAGTAAACAGTAAAAGTTTTCCATTTAATTTTGAAACTAGGAAAAAAATGCTTGAGTCAATTTTTGGAGATTCAATTAAAATAACTGATGATTATGCATTTGTAGCTCCATTTAAAAAATATCTTCCACCATTGATAAGAAGAAAATCATGGAAATTAAGAAAGCAAATTCTTGATGGGGTTAAAGGGGATTATTTTTCATATACTGGAGATAAGGCAGAAGGATATATGTTGAAAATGTATAGATTAAAACCAAAAATTGGTGAAAGAAAATCTTTGTCTGCAGCATCAGTTAAAGAAAAATTATATGATGCAGCATTGGAAAAAAATTCTAATTGGAAGAAAGATGTTCCAAAAGAAATAGTCAAAATTATTGAAGATGAATGGAAAACTGTAGAAAAATATTCATCGGGTGAAGATATGACCACACGGGTTGTAGGAATGAAATTTCCCAAAGAAGGTTGGTCAAAAAAATAAAAAAAATATTAGTATTGAATAAGTAAATTAATTGAAAATAGATTAATAGTGATTGTCTAAAACTTTTGTATGAAACTTCCTTTATCAAAATATGTATGGTTTGATGGAAAATATGTCCTTACAGAGAAAGCCCAAGTGCCAATAACTACTCATGCTCTTCACTATGGCACATCAATTTTTGAAGGGATAAGGGCATATTGGAATGGGGAAAATCTTCACGTATTTAGATTAGAAGAACACGTAAAACGATTTAGAAAATCAGGTCAATTTTATAATATTTCATTAAATTTTACAGATGAACAAATTAGTGATGCAATTGTGGGTATTTGCAAAAAAAATAAAATAAAAAAATCATGTTACATTAGACCATTTTATTTTGTAGGAGATTATGGAATTAGTCTTCATGTAACAGAAAAAGCACCAACCAATGTTGCAATTTTTACATTCCCATTTGGAGATCTATTTGATAAAAATGGAATTACTGCAGCAATAGTATCTTGGAGAAAATTCTCAGATAATTCTACACCTACACAAGCAAAAATGGGCGGAAATTATCTAAATTCAATTATTGCAACGCAAGAAGCAAAAAGAAATGGTGTAGATGAAGCAATTCTACTTGATCAGAATGGAAATGTAAGTGAAGCCCCAGGAGAAAACATATTCATTATTAAAGATGGTCAATTAATTACACCGTCACTATCATCTTCAGCATTAGAAGGAATAACCAGAGATGCAATTCTCAAAATTGGAAAAGATTTGGACATAGATGTAATCGAGAGAGACTTCAAGAGAAGTGAGTTAGTTATAGCAGATGAAATTTTTCTAACAGGTACTGCTGCTGAAATTACACCAGTAATTTCAATGGATTCTAAAAAAATAGGTACCGGTAAACCAGGAGATATTACAAAAAAAATGATGCAAGAGTATTCAGACATCATAATGAATAAAAATATAGATTATTCTCATTGGTTAACGAAGGTCTACTAGATGAAAATTGTTCAAATTGGAGTTGGCGGATGGGGTAAAAACCATGCTAGAATTCTATCAGAATTAGGTGTACTTACAGCGATATGTGATGCTAATAATGAAAAAAGTAAAGAGTATGGGAAGAAATATTCTATAAATCATTATGAATCATTAGATGAATTATTAAATTCTGAAGAATTTGATGGTGCAATTATAGTAACGCCTACATCAACACATACAGAAATTGCAATGAAATTAGTGAAAGCTAGAAAACATGTATTTGTAGAAAAACCCATGACATACAAATCTGAAGATGGTGAAAAACTTGTTAAACTTGCAGAAAAAAATAAAGTGATTCTTACTTGCGGGTATATTGAAAGATTCAATCCAGCAGTAAAGGCAGTAAAAAAAGTAGTGGATGAGAAAAAATTTGGAGATTTAGTAATGCTTGAATTTCACAGAGAGAACAGAATACCACTACACATCAAAGATGTTGGAATTATCCATGATACTTCAGTTCATGATATCGATACTGCAAATTGGTTGTTTAATGATATGCCTCAAGTAATTTTTGCACGTGCAGGAAAAATTAAACATGAGTATGAAGATTTTGCAAATATTATGTTAGGATATAAAAATAACAAGGTAGCAATTATTTCATCAAATTGGATCACGCCAAAAAAAATTAGAAAATTTACTGCAGTGTGTACAGAGGCAATTATTTCATCAGATTTTCTCACTCAAGAAATTGTAATTGAGAAAGAGGAGGAATCCCAAATTATCAAAAATGAAAAACAAGAACCGTTAATATTAGAAATTCAAAATTTCTTAGACGCCATTACGGATAAAACTAAACAAATTGTTAAATCACAAGAAGCAGTAAATGTTACAAAAATTGCCGAAGCGGCACTTTTATCTAGTCAAAAAGGAACCCCAATTTATCTGGATTTAAAATGAATAAAACAATGATGGAGATACTAGCATGTCCAATAGACAAGAATTATCCCCTAGAATTATTTGAAATTAAGGAAAAAGATGGGGTGATAATTGAGGGTGCAATATTTTGTTCAAAATGTTCTAGATTTTATCCCATTATGGAGGAAATTCCAATAATGTTACCTGATGATCTTAGAGACAAAAAACATGAAATTGAGTTTTTAAAAAATAATAAAGATAAATTGCCTGAAAAAATCATTACAAAGGCAAATCCATGGCATTTGTAAGGTAATGATTACAAATTTTATTTCTGAAAAAGCAAAAATTGGCAAAAATGTTCAAATCTGGCATTTTGCATATGTAGGAGATAATGTTGAAATTGGAGATAATGTAAAAATTGGATCCCTTGCACATATTGATTATGATGTAAAAATTGGAGATAATACAAAAATTGAAGGGCAAGCATATATTCCACCATTGTCTAGAATTGGAAAAAATGTGTTCATTGGTCCAGCAGCTGTTTTAACAAATGATCCATTTCCAATGTGTAATAAAATGGAAGGAGTTACAATTGAAGATAATGCAATAATTGGTGCACGTGCAGTTATCAAGGCAGGTATTACAATTGGGAAAAATAGTGTAGTTGCAATGGGTGCAATTGTAACAAGAGATGTTGATGAAAATATGGTTGTTGCAGGGTCACCAGCTTTTCTAAGATACAGTAGAGAAGAATATGATAAGAAAAGAAAAAAATGGATAGAAAGTTAAAATTTTAATTCTTTTTTAAAAATCCAATTTTTTAATGCAGATAAAATTAAAATCCAAATTACAACTAAAATGATTGCAATAGTTCCTTGAATCACAGAACCAAAAAATGAGTTAAATTCGCCATATTGACTAATTGAGATAGGTCCCAAAACAAGGATAACAATCGCGCCACCAATAATTATTAAAATCCACATTGCAAACAAAAAACCATAGAGAGTGTATTTCAAACGAAAATGCCCATAAGAAATGCAGTAATAATTCCCAATATTCCTGAAAATATTGCTAGTTTAAAAATTTCTAATCCAATTTGTTTTTCAGATAATGGACCGTTGGTAAGAATTAATCTCACTAAAGTTACAGGTGCAGTCTGATCTTTAGTTGCCTTAAGTTTAAAGTCATCAGTGTGCTCTACAGGTTTTCCTTTAATTTGTCGATGTTCAACTATTCGTTTAACGCTGGATAGGAACAAAAATGAGTTAATTATAGCAGGTAGTAGGATAATTGCTGCAATAATTTCGACGCCTCCAACAATAGCAATTGTACCATACATGGCACCAAATGCTAATGCCCCTGAATCTCCAGGAAAAATCTTGCTGGGTATCTTGTGATATTTGTAAAATGCCAATGAAACAAATCCCAAGGGCAAACTAATAACTGCAATTTCATAGTTTTGTAAAATAAACAAACAAATGGATAGCGTAAAACTTGCAATAACCATAAAACCACTAGCAACACCATTTAAAACATCAATAGAATTAATTGTATTTCCAGTTATAGTAATCATAAAAATTATTAATCCAAAATAAAGTATTGGGATTTGAACATCTCCAAATAGTGGAAAAGTAAGATCCGAATCATAAGCACCAATAAAAATAATTGGAAGTGCTGCAATTGCAAGCATTACGGGTTTAAACCAACCACTCATAGTTTTTCTATCATCAACATACCCAATCAAAAACGCTAGTGTAGTTGTAATTATTATTGCAAGGATTTCATTTAGTTGTAAAAAAACATAGAAGATAAGTTCTGAAACAATAATTCCCAGCATTATAGATAATCCACCAGGTCTTGCAATCATTACATTTCCTTTTTTATTTACATCTTTTACTACAAAATTTTTTTTTTCTAAAATTTTGATTAGTGGAGGAGTAATAAAAAATACAATAAAAAATGCAAGAAAACAAGAAATTATTGTAGGAATAATTAATTCAATCAATATCTAACTTTCTTTAATTCAGCTTTTATGTTATT
>Ga0209035_10001139_pt1 | contig 10834 bp, 11 predicted proteins | sample MarorgKNORR_S2LV_6_FD_188220 | JGI IMG/M metagenome (GOLD analysis project Ga0209035, IMG submission 188220) | Marine microbial communities from the Southern Atlantic Ocean, analyzing organic carbon cycling - AAIW_A/KNORR_S2/LV (SPAdes) (version 2) | ecosystem: Environmental > Aquatic > Marine...
AATTGAAAATGGTTGTTATGTCATAGCACCAGATCATCTTGGACACGTTTATTCTGGACGAAGTCTTGCGGTAGATCCATACGGAAGAATACTTTTGGATATGAAGAAGCGACAGGGAATTGGATATGTTAACATTTCATTAGAAAAAGTTCATGAGATAAGAAAAAAACTTCCTTTGTTAAAAAATCGAAGAACTGATATCTATTCTGACTTTAAGCGTTAGTCTTTCTGCTTTCACAATTTATGTTTGCACATTGTCTTTGCCATTGTTGCTTTCTAGAATACCTAAAGACTATTGTTGGCCATGCACAAGTGGTACACTTTTTCTTGATTACTCGAAGCATGGCTTTTTGTAAAAGTGGAGAAGAAGCTTTACACCCATTGGAATAATTTGAGCAACCAATAAACCGCTTTTTTGTTGTAAATGATTTGATAACCATTAATTGCCCTATCTTACATTCTGGACATTCGCACATGCCTTCTTTTGGCGAATTTGTTCCTAAAATTACATATTTGTGTCGTTTATTGGACCAAGAAAGAAAACCATTACTATCATAATATTGAACGATTTCATTTTTGAATGAGTCCACAATTTTCTTTGTTGACTTGGTAATACCCCTTGAATAAATTTTATTTTTTGTAATTTGTAAACTCATATTTTTTTTCATATGGTATATTGTGATTATACCTTTATGTAATTTTTTGATCAATTTTTATATGGAACAGGTCAGCAATTTTTTTGTGGAAAGTGTTTGTGTTTTAGGTGCAGGAAGTACAAAATATGGAAAATTAGATGATAGTATTTCGGATATTGCCATACAAGCATCAGTAGATGCAATAGAGAGTGCAGGAATAGAACCTAAAGAGATTAAAGCCGGTTACATATCAAACGTATTTGGTGTTGCAGATAAGCAGGTTCATCTGGGACCAGTAGTGATGAGCAATCTAGGAATTTCTGAAAGACCATCATTGTCAATAGAGTCAGCATGTGGAAGTGGATCTGTTTCATTTAGAGAAGCATTTGCAAATGTTGCAGCAGGGTTTTATGATGCAGTATTGGTAACAGGAGTTGAAAAGGTAACTCATACAGGAACAGAATGGACTACTACTTACTTTTCTTATTGTTCTGATTTCTTCTATGAAGGACAAAATGGTGCCTCATTTCCAGGTTTGTTTGCATCAATGGCACGTGCATATCTAAATGAATTTAATGCAACCGAAGAAGATCTTGCAAGCGTTGCAGTAAAAAATCATGATAATGGATTGCATAATCCAAAAGCACATTTGAGAAAAAAAATTACAATTGATGATGTAATGAATTCTGCAGTAGTTGCCAGTCCGTTGAAATTATATGATTGTTGTCCATTCTCAGATGGTGCAAGTTCTCTTATTGTTTGTAATGAGAATTTTGCCAAAGATCATTCCAAGGATTACATCAAAGTCATTGGTTCAGGACGAGGAGGTTCACCTGCTGCATTACAAGGACGTGAACATCTAACTACAATTCCGAGTACAAAGATTGCAGCAGCAGATGCATATAAGATGGCTGGTATTACATCTAAGGATGTTGATTTTGCTGAAGTGCATGACTGCTTTACTGTAGCTGAGGTAGTTGATACTGAAGATCTTGGATTTTTTGAGAAAGGTAAGGGTGCAGAAGCTGCACGTCAGGGTGAAACAAAACTAAACGGTTCAATTTCAATTAATCCATCAGGAGGTTTAAAATCCAAAGGACATCCAATTGGCGCTACTGGTGTTGGTCAAATAGTTGAAGTATTTGATCAATTGACAGGTAAAGCCGGTGAAAGAACAGTAACCAACGCAAAAATTGGCCTAACACAAAATTTTGGTGCAACTGGCGCAAGTTGTGCTGTTCACATCTTCCAAAGTGTGTAAATTGTCTGCAAAATCAGAGTTTATTGTTAATGCAAAGGCAGGTAATATACTTGCTAGAAAGTGTATGACGTGTGGTGAGTTACACCTCGCAACAGTTTATTTTTGTAAAAAATGTGGTAAGAAGGAATTTGAGGATTCAATCATAGAGGGAAAAGGCAAGATTGTAACATATACAATAATGACTATACCACCAGCAGGTTTTGAGGAATTTGTACCATATGCATGGGTAGTTATGGAGTTAGACGGCGTGACAGGCATTAAAATTTCCGGCTTTTTGCCTCATATTGCAAAGCCAGAAGATCTTCTAATTGGTACACGCGCCAAAATTGTTGGATTTGATGAACGTGGCATCATCCTAGTAAAGCAGTAAAAAATTTTCGTAAAATAATTAGTTTTCTTCTTCTTAATTCTTATACTTGATTACTATTATTTTTTTTTATGTCAATTGAAATTGTTTGTGGAAAATGTGGAAAAAATATTGGTACCATGAGAATGCTAAAGTCTGTAAAAGATCTAATGAAACATTATAACAACAAATGTCCAAATTGCGGACAGAAGATATCTCCAGTTGACTTTTCCACTGAGGTTGAACATAAATAACAAAATCTGATTATCATTTTAGTAACAACAAGTTTTATTAGTGAATTTTTTTTTACAAGCCTATTGGAAAAAAATGTGGGTGTCATTGAGGAAGATCTTAAGATGGATGTAGAGATTGACAACGATGACAACGATGACAACGATCTAGAACTAGAACTAGACAACGATTCTAATGAAACTGGTTTGCTACAATCTACTTCAAAACGAGTAAGAATGATTTTTTCCGTAATGGCAAGTCCAAACAGAATCGATATTCTTAGGATATTAAATTCGAAAGGTCCTTTGACATACTCCGAGTTAAAATCCCTAGCTGGTTTTAAATCCAAAAAAGAGAGTGGAAAATTTGCCTATCACCTTAGAAAACTTCTGAGGCAATCACTAGTTGCATTAAATAAATCTGAGAGACGATATACAATTACAAATCTAGGAAAACTAGTACTAAGTCTTGCACGACAGATTGAGGAGCGTTCAATTATAGAAAGTGGTAAAATGTATGTGAGAACGTCACACGATTCCATTGAAGAGTTTAACTCTCACAAGATCATACAGTCATTAGTACGTGAAGGAAGTCTACCACTAGAGTTAGCACAAAAAATTACAGAAGAAGTTGAAAATCGTATATATAAATTTCAGACTACATATCTTACAGGCTCTTTAATTCGTGAGATGGTAAACAACGTGTTATTAGAGCATGGTCATGAAGAGTATAGAAACAAGCTTGCACGTCTAGGCATGCCAGTATTTGACATACAGGAAATGTTCACAAACGTCGAAAACCTACAGAATGGTATTGAGGATATATTATTTCAAAGCGGAAAAAATGTACTTGCAGAATATTTGCTTACAAGTGCTCTCCCAAAAGACATATCAGACGCACATATGTCTGGTGATTTACACATATCCAACCCTGGTTTATGGTCTTCTATTCCTGATACTGTATTCATCAACCTCAAAGAGTTCACAGAAAATGGAATACGACTACACGGAAAATATCTAAGTGTAACAAGACTTCCAGAGCCAAAAACCCTAGACAACTTGGCAATGTCACTTCCTATATTATTCACATTAATATCAAAAGAAGCATCACAAGAAATAGTTGTAGACGAACTTGTAACTGTATTAGCAAAGAGCTCCAAAAACGCTTCAGATATAGAAAAGAAACTAGGCAATATATTTAGTCTGTCTTCAACGTCGATAAGCCTTAACAAGTCACCAACAGTAATTTCATTTAGAATCCCACTATCAGCAGACCAAAAAATTGTACATGCAATATTAAATGCATACAAGTCATATGTAAAGGCAACACCATTTCCAAAGTTTGCATTAGTAATTGATTATGAAAAGGGAAAGGTTGCAAATGTCTCTGGTGTTTTGTCACAAATAATTTCCATCGGCGGTAATGTTATCTTCTCAAAGGGATCATGTTCAACAAATGGAATACAACCACACGGAAAAACTTCTACAACATCAATTACTTTAGGCTCTATGACAATTAATCTCCCTCGACTTGCATTCGAATCAAACAAAGATGAAACTTACTTTAGAGCGCGGTTAGCTTTACTGATGAAACCTGCAATTTCTTCTATGGTGTTACGAAAGAAAGATATTTCTGATCTAACAAGACGTGGTATCAATCCACTGCTTGCTGATAGTACACAGTTCATGCAGCAGAGTAACATATCTTTAATTTTAAATCTTGTAGGACTAAAAGAGGCTGTATTTAAAATTCTAGATCAAAAAGAAACAAAAAATGGAAGCGAAATCTTATTCAAAGTTCTTGAAACAGCAGTAGATATAGCATCTAAAAAAGGAGAGGAACTTGGTATTAATGTTAAAATTGCAATGGTTGACAGCGATGGGACATCACGATTTGTCACACTGGATGGTGATAAATATGGTAAAAATTCAGTAGTGGCTTCTACAGACAACGGATCATATTCACAAGGTATACTGATCGATGGGGCTAAAATCGACAGTATGAATACAAAGACTAACATTATTACCCAAAGTGCCAAGATAGCAAAGATACTCAATGGTGGAATACTGGTAAAAATACATCTTGATAAAAAGACAAAGTCATCAGAGATCAAATCAATTATAGAGCATACATCTTCACTAATTTCGTCATTTAAACCAATTAAGCACGTTGCAGTGTGTGGTAATTGTGGCTACAAAGACGAAAAACTAACTGATAAATGCACATCTTGTAAGTCACAATTCATAATCTAAAACGAATTTCGTATTTCTTTGATCATGTAATACGATCTAAACCAAAAAACTATTTTTGAGAAATTATCATTATTAAAAAGCACAACGAAATTTTTCGGAGCATTGTGAAAAATGTTTAGCTCCAACTACAGAACTAATTGCCATAGGACTTTTATGCAGAATCCTTTTTACTATTGCTAGGGATTATTTTTGACTGAAAATTCACAGATAGAAAGTTCTTTTGCAGAAATTCGCAAGAGAAATGGTATCAAGTCCAAGTTTGATCACAACAAGATAACAAACGCAATATACAAAGCATTGATGGCTACTAACCAAGGTGATCGACCACTTGCAGAAAAATTAGCAAATGGTGTACTAGAAAAACTAACAAATCAGGGGTTTTCTACTACAAATGCTCCAAGTGTTGAAGATATCCAAGATATGGTTGAATCAACCCTAATTGAACAAGGTCATAGTGAGATCGCAAAGGCCTACATACTGTATAGACATGAGAGGAGAAAAGTACGCGATGCAAAGATGAAGGTATTAAACACCAACATACTCGATTCCGTATCAAAGAATTTTGATCTAAACTGCTTGCGTGTCTTAGCATCCAGATATCTTCTAAGAAATAATAAAAACGAAATAACTGAAAGTCCTTCTGCCATGTTTGAGCGAGTTGCAATTCTAATTGGGATTGGTGATTTATTATGTGATGAACGAATATTTAGCACTTCAGGAAATCTACAACATAACATCAAGGAGGCAGAAGAATATCTATCAAAGCTTGATCAGTTTAATTATAAATTTAAGATAGGAAAGTATCACCTAAACCAATATCATTTTAGAGGACTTGTTAATGGTTACATTGACATTGCAAAGCGAGGAAAAGCAAAAATTGGTTTCAAGGAACTCTTACTACAACTAGTTGCCAAAAAACTTGACAATTATGAAGCGAGAATAACTGAATACTTGGATTTAATGACATCACAAACATTTCTCCCAAATTCACCAACAATGATGAATGCAGGTGGTCGTTTAGGACAACTATCTGCCTGTTTTGTACTTGGAATGCCGGATGACATGGCTGGAATAATGAAATCAACATCTGATGCCGCATTAATTTTCAAATCAGGTGGAGGTGTTGGAATTAATTATTCAGAATTACGGGAGGAAGGTGATATAGTAGCATCTACATCAGGCGTAGCCTCAGGCCCAGTCTCATTCATGAATATAATCAATACTGTGACTGAGGTTGTAAAGCAGGGAGGAAAGAGAAGGGGTGCAAATATGGGAATAATGGATGTGTGGCATCCAGATATTGAGAAATTTATTACAACCAAAACAGAACCAGGAATTCTAGAAAACTTTAACGTGAGTGTAGGAATATGGGGTGACTTTTGGGATGCACTAGTAAATTCTAACGATGGAAAATATACATTACGAAGTACACGGGATCAGAGTGCTGTACGAGAAATAAATGCACATCATTTGATTGATCTTATTGCAACCTCAGCTTGGAAGAGTGCAGAACCAGGATTGATCTTCTTTGACAATATAAACAAGTATAACGTATTTGCAAAAGCAAGAGGTGGACCACTAAAAGCTACTAACCCATGTGGTGAACAGAGTCTATATCCTTACGAATCATGTAATCTTGGTTCAATCAATTTAGCAATACTTACAAAAAGAAAAGCAGATGGACAATACGAGTTTGATTGGCAGAAATATGAAGAGACAATTAGAAAGACAACACGATTCTTAGACAATGTAATTGATGTTAATCATTATCCTGTTCCAGAAATTAACATAGCATCAAAAGATTCTCGACGAATAGGATTAGGTGTAATGGGCGTTGCCGATCTATTATACAAGCTAAGAATTTCATATAATTCTCAAGAAGGTTATGAGTTTATGGGTAAACTATCTGAAGCTTTATCCTATTATTCAATGGAAGAAAGTGTGGCTCTCGCACAATCACGTGGTGCATTTCCATTGTGTGCAAAAACAGAATTCCCTGAAGGAAAGATCCCAATTTCAGGTTATTATGAAAAAGCAAAACACTCACATTCTTACGATTGGGATGCATTGATCGCAAAAATTCAAAAGTATGGAATAAGAAATGTGTTAACTACAACTGTGGCACCTACTGGCACACTATCAATGATTGCTGATTGTTCAAATGGAATGGAACCAACATTCGCTTTAGTATTTGAAAAGAGGGTAACAGTTGGAAGATTCTTTTATACAAATAAGATATTCGAGCAAGTTCTAAAAGAAAATGGAATTTATAGTGAGGAGTTACTAGCAAAGATTGCAGACAACTATGGTTCTGTTAAAGGAATACCAGAGATTCCAGAATGGATACAAAAAATCTTTGTTACAGCCATGGACATACATTGGTCTGATCATCTTATGGCTCAGGCAGTATGGCAAGATTGGATTGGTAATGCAATTGCAAAGACAATCAATATGCCAAATGATGTATCTGTGGAAGATGTTAAGGCTGCGTATTTACTTGCCCATGAAATTGGGCTTAAAGGAATTACAGTTTATCGTGACGGTTCTAGGCACCAACAAGTTCTTCATATGACTAGTGAAAATGCAGAAAAGACATTCGATGTTACTGCCACACGATATCTTTATGATTACATTCATGATAATATTTCTAATACCTATATCTCAAAGCAGATACATGAGGCATTAAAAATAACACCACCACAGGAGAATCCAAGACCGGTTGTAATAGAAAAAGATAGCGATAAAGAAGAAAATTTATGTCCTACATGTAAAAATAACCTTGTTCTAATAGAAGGTTGTAGCATTTGTATTGAATGTGGTTATAGTGGCTGTACCTCTGGATAAAAAAATAATAACTTTTTTACTACGTAATTTTCTTCCAAAAACAATTGAATAATAAAATCATCTTAGGAATTGCGATAGCCGCAATAATAGCAGGAGCTTTAGCAGTTGTAATATCTCAAAACAATATATCGAACACAACATATGACACAACCGAGCCTGTTTCACAAAACGATAAAGTAGGCCTAGTGATGAACACAGTTAATCCTCCAAAAACTGTCAGTGATATTGAGCATGCATATCAAATTGCTGCAACATCTGGAATTGGAAGAACAAATCTTTACGTACATTGGAATCAGTTGGAACCAGAGGAAGGAATCTTTGATTGGCAAACTACTGACATTTTGATGTCACTACACCAAAAGTACAATATCAAAACTACGCTCTTCTTTTCTGTCATCAATGCAGACAGACTTGGTCCTTTTCCTGATTGGATGGGGAATCAAATACTAGGAAAATCCCTCGAGAATAACACAATACGAGTTTTGGATGAAATACTTAGTAGATATGAAAACAACATAGATTATGTAATTTTTGCAGGTGATATTGATTACCACTTTCAACGAGCCACTGGAACAATACCAGAATACACTGAATTTTTTAACAATGTCTCAAGTAAGATAAAAGAAAATCACCCATATGTAAAAATTGGTAACACGTTATCACTTGAGAACGTAATAAACAAAGATCTTGTAAAAGGTGGTCAGTTTGAATTGATTCCACAATTTGAAATGGGTGATTTTGTAGCATTCTCATACAAACCAACCGATATTGTGGGTGATATAGCAAGGACTCCAGATTATATCACGTCTGGTAAGGAATCAATATGGCCTGCTATAGACGACTTTAAAAAAGCACTTGAGATGTTCCCAGATACTAAAATTGCATTTTTTGAAATAACTTGGAGTACATCTAATTTCATAAATGGAAGCAAAGAAGACCAAAAAAAATTCATTGATACAAGCTTCGAATTCTATAAAGAAAACCAATCAGAGATTGAATTCTTCACATGGGCTAGGTTATTTGACAAGCCAAAAGGTACTTGTGTATCAGAGGACATTGAAAGAATTGGCGGTTCCGATTTTTCTAGTAATTCATTTAGGCTTGAGCGTATTGATGAGTATATGTGCAATTCTGGACTTATCGATACCAACGAAAATGCAAAACCTGCATGGAATCAATTTAAAAAACAAATTCTAGGTTAAACTTTTGCCTTCATTAATTCTTGCAGAATCATCATTGGAGATTATTCCAGAGGAGTTACAAAACCACATATCAGTAATTTCATATTGTAAAAAAAATGGCAAGAAACCATCTGAAACCTTGCTTGATATTTCATGGCATTTTGCTGCAATGAAAGGGATTGAAGACGAGATAAAGCGTGGTCGACCAGACCTAATACATCTTACTCTTTTGGCAGTTTTGAATACTCCATTACATCAAAGAAAGAAACTGAAAGTGTTTGTACACACTATAAATGATAAAGTAATTTCAGTTAGCAATGTTATCAGATTGCCCAAATCTTATCATAGATTTCAGGGATTGATTGAAAAATTATTCAAAAATGGTAAGATTGAGACAGACGGTTTAACATTACTTAAGTTAGAGGATATGACACTCGAAAAGCTGTTAACAAGAATCCAACCTGAAAATGTGATTGGTGTTTCAACACAGGGAGATGAGAGTACATTTGAAAAAGTTGCAAATACTATAACTGCTGATTCGTGTATTGTGGTTGGTGGATTCCAAAAGGGGCACTTTAGCAGATCAACTTCAAAAAATTTTGATAGTATGAAATCTCTTCATCAACACTCGTTAGAGGCACATGTAGTGGCAAGTCGAATTGTATATGAATATGAAAAAACCATTTTTATGTAGGAAGAAAATTTTTCATTTTTATGCAGTCATAGTATAGCCTGGTTAGTATTCGGGGTTTCCAACCCTGTGACGCGGGTTCGAATCCCGCTGACTGCATTTACTAATGATCAATTTTTTTACTATTACTTCTTGAAATTATTATGAAGAATTCAAAAAAAGAAATTGCAACAAAACGAATGCAGATTCTATTTAATAATGCAATCTCTAATGCACGACTAGATCCAGTTCTAGCTGAAAAGCAAGCATTACTCGCTAAAAAGATAGGTATGAAGTATAGAATTAGAATGCCATATGAGCTCAGTTCCATCTTTTGTAAAAAATGCAAAAAATTTATTGTACCTGGAATTAACTCCAAAATTCGGATTGGTCGAAGTAATGTAAAATCTATCAGAATTACTTGTAATTACTGCACTCATACTTACAGAAAAATAATACCTCAATGATTTATAAGACGATTATCAAGTTTTTTAGCAGATGGCAAAAGTCTATGATGTACCAGCAGATAAATTAGTTTCAAAATTAACACATGTATTAAAAACTGAAGATATACCTGCACCTGCTTGGACAATATTTGTAAAGACTGGTGCACATGCAGATAAGCCTCCACAAAAACCAGATTGGTGGTATACAAGATGTGCCTCAATATTACGTAAAGTGTATCTTCATGGTCCTCTTACTGTTAATGATCTTAGAACAATGTATGGTGATGGAAGAAGAAACATGTACTATGGTGCAAGACACCATAAAGATGCAAGTGGAGCAATTATTCGAAATGCAATACATGGTCTTGAAAAATTAGGTTATATTGAAAAAATTGAGAAAAAAGGTAGGGTTCTTACTAGTCAAGGAATGCAAAAACTAGACAAATTATCTACCGAAATTCTTAATGAATTAATAAAAACTACTCCTAAACTCAAGATTTACTCTTAGTGGTTACCATGAGTAATCCTAATGACGAACAAACTGGACAACCTACAGAAGAACAAGCCAACATTCAAAAGGATATTATGTTAAAGCAAATTCTCTCATCTGATGCTAGAGTTCGTCTTAATAATGTAAAACTGGTAAAGCCTGAACTTGCAAACCTGGTTGAAAACTATCTAATTGGATTAGCTACACAAGGACGAGCACAAGGACAGATTACTGATGATCAACTAAAGCAAATTTTAATGTCTACTCAGAAACCAAAACGAGATTTTAAGATTAATAGGGTCTGATCTCAAGAAAATATAATTAAGGGTAAAAGGCGACAATATTCATGAAAGCTGTTGTATACCGTGAATATGCACCTGATGACGATTATGCTAAAATTCTAAAAGTTGAGGATATTGATGACCCAAAACCAAAAGCAGATGAGGTAATTTTTACAAATAAAGCATCTGCTCTTAAC
>Ga0209035_10001140_pt1 | contig 10832 bp, 10 predicted proteins | sample MarorgKNORR_S2LV_6_FD_188220 | JGI IMG/M metagenome (GOLD analysis project Ga0209035, IMG submission 188220) | Marine microbial communities from the Southern Atlantic Ocean, analyzing organic carbon cycling - AAIW_A/KNORR_S2/LV (SPAdes) (version 2) | ecosystem: Environmental > Aquatic > Marine...
TAAGTTGATAGAGAAATATCAATTAATTTTAACCAATTGATACTAAAGTGATATAGAAAGCGTTAATAAGTTAGAACCAACTTGTTAAACCCGTTTTCTATGATGAAACTTTACTCTCAAAAGTCATTTGAAGATCAAATGCAGCCCAAGAACGAAACAATTCAATTTTTGATTCATTTTTCCAAATCTCTCAAAGTTGTAAAAACAAGGTCAAATCACTACATTGAATTGCACTTGAATTAAGTACGAAGAAATCCTTAACCCAGTTGAGGGTTTTTTTTTGCGTATCTTTTGAGTGAAAAACGTTGTGTTTATTTGGCTTGATTGTCCAAAACAGTTTTTCGACCAATAGTACGTGTTATCACATCGTTTTCTAGTTTCCAGGCTCTTGCTGGTGAAAATTCTCGACCATAAAAAATAATTTGAAGATGTAGTTTGTTCCACAGTGCTTCTGGAAACAATCGTTTGGCATCTTTTTCTGTCTGCACCACATTTTTACCATTGGTTAAATTCCATCGGTACAACAAACGATGTATGTGCGTGTCTACCGGAAAGGCGGGTACATTAAAAGCTTGCGCCATGACAACACTCGCCGTTTTATGCCCAACTGCAGGAAGCGCCTCTAAAGCTTCAAAACTTTGCGGTACTTTTCCCTCATGCCGATCGATTAGAATATGTGACAGCCCGTAAATCCCTTTCGATTTCATTGGGGAGAGTCCGACGGGACGTATGATTGCCTTAATTTCTTCAACAGATAGCTGTATCATGTCGTGTGGGTTGTCTGCTTTTTCAAACAACAAAGGCGTTATGGTGTTTACACGAGCATCTGTGCTTTGTGCAGAGAGTAATACGGCAATAAGTAACGTGTATGGATCTTTGTGGTCTAGAGGTATTGGAGTTTCCGGATACAGGTCCTCTAAGGTTTTAATTACAAATGCTACTTTTGCTGCTTTGTTCATGTGGTAAGCGGAGTTTTAAGGGCATAAAAGTACAAACTTTATAAAAGCTTTTAAAGCTACTTGTGTAGATAGTTTTTACTTTATAACTTTCACTTTTTAAAAAGCACCTAAAATAAAACACCATGACAACACTAAAGCCAGGAGACAACGCTCCTTTGTTTGAAGCAAAAGACCAACTTGGGAAACTTCATAAATCAGCTGATTATACCGGTAAAAAGCTGGTATTATTTTTTTACCCCAAAGCAAGTACACCGGGCTGTACAATGGAAGCATGTAACTTACGAGACCATTACGCTTCGTTTAAAGAGAAAGGGTACGAAATCTTAGGAGTGAGTGCAGACAGTGCTGTACGACAGCAAAAATGGATTGATAAGCACGAATTGCCTTTTCCGTTATTGGCCGATGAAGAAAAATCAGTCATCAATGCGTTTGGTGTCTGGGGTCCTAAAAAATTCATGGGTAAAGAATACGACGGGATTCATCGTGTTACTTTTGTTATTGATGAACACGGCGTATTGTTAGATGTAATTACCAAAGTAAAAACCAAAGAACATACGTCTCAAATTCTGATGTAAAAAATCTTTTAATTCCCCGAGGCTTGCCTCGAAATATAAAAAGTAAGACCTACTAGGTTTTGAAAACCTAGTAGGTCTCTTACAGAATGCCTCGTGGGCTTTCCCCGAGGTGGTTTACTGTCTTTTTTTTTGAATCCCTGCTAAAGGTGTTGTTTATTGTAGTTGTTGCTTTAAAACTTTGCGGCGAGTTTTATGTTTAAAACACGGCCAGTCATGTAGTTGGGTATTCCGTACTGTTGTTTGGAGTATACGTCTCGTACCCAGGTGTTTGTAATTGCGTTTCTGATGTCAAAAATATTAAAAAGCTCGATACCAATAGTCGCTTCTTTGTACGCTTGAAGTCCTCTTTTTTTAGCTTGTTTGTTGTTCTTGGAAAGCACATACGAAAGTCCTAAATCGGCTCTTTTGTAAGCGCCTAATCGGCTTTGGAAAATGTAAGGATCTGTGTAAGAAGGGGCGCCTCCGGGGACACCTGTATTGTAAACCAAGTTTAAGTAGGCTTTGAGGTTTGGTAAATTAGGTACATAGTCTTGAAACAGCACGCCTACCTTTAATCGTTGGTCCGAAGGGCGTGCAATATAGCCTTTGTCATCGGTGTTTTCTTCCGTTTTTAAATAGCCAATACTTATCCAGCTTTCATTGCCAGGTACAAATTCGCCATTGAGTCGAATGTCGATTCCAGTAGCATAGGCTTTTGCGTTGTTGGTCGCTTGGTACCTAATGCGAACGTTGTCTACCGTATAAGGGTTTACATCTGTAAGGTGTTTGTAATAGATTTCTGTGGTAAGTTTAAAAGGGCGGTCCCATAATAAAAAACTAAAGTCGCTTCCTGCAACGATGTGTACGGATTTTTGTGCTTTCACAGCGGGGTTGATCGCTCCTGTAGCATCTTTCAGTTCTTTGTAAAAAGGCGGTTGGTAATACATACCGGCAGCGATCCTAAAGAGCACGTCTTTTTCCCAGTTGGGCTTTATGGCAAATTGTCCTCTAGGGCTAAAAACATGCTGTACAGCACTGTTGGTGCTTTCGGTTTTAATTTCCCATGCCTGTCCTCTAAGTCCGAGATTCAACCAAACTTGGTGTTGTTTCCAGGTTGTTTTTTTACTGAATTGCAAGTAGCCGGAAAGTCTGTTAGTGCTTACATTGTTGGTGCTTCTAATGCTTTGAAAAGGCACAATAGGCCCCGTATAAGGTTCGTATGGTTCTTGGTTGCTGTTGTGGTGTGGCGGGCGTACAGAGAAACCTAAGGAATCAATCATTTCCCATTCGCGAATGCGGTCTTTGATGTTTTCTTTTTGGTATTTTAGTCCTGCTTGCCATTCGGTATTTCCTTTTTGTAAGGTTGCTTTTAGTTGTACGTTGGCTATTAGGGCATCTAGGTCGTTTCGAGCGTGGTTTAATTGCGAGCCAATTCCTTCAGAATAAGCGACCTCACCAAAGCTTTCTGAGCCTGCATTGGTGTCTACTTCTCCTAAGTTGTAAGACGCAGCAATGTCAAAATGTTCCTCTTCCTGTGTGTTAAATACGGTGGCAGTTCCTGTTATTTTCAACTCTTTAGTAGCTTGGTAGTCTGCGCTAAGGGCGCCCAGTGCAGTAAGGTATTTGTCTTGCTCCTGTCCGCTATAGTAGACGATGAGCTCCAAAGGGTCTGCCAATGTTCCAAAGCGTGTCTTTCTAGAAACAGGTGTGTATTGGTAGTTGTTTAAAGAGAAATTCCCTAAAAAATGAAGCTGTAATTTCTTAGTTGCTTGGTAGCTGATAAACGATTGAATGTCTGTAAAAGTAGGGTGAAAGTTGGTTTCAATCTGTTTGCTGTTTACAAACAAACTATTGTTTCGATACCGGATACCTGTAAGGACGCGTAGTTTTTTATTGAGCAACGTGCCCTCAATAGTGGCGCTACCGCCAAGTAGGCTCAAATTGACTTGTGTGGCGAATTTGGTTGGTTTTCTGTAAGTGATATCGAGCACAGAAGAGAGTTTGTCTCCGTATTTCGCTTGAAAGCCACCTGCTGAAAAATTAATATTTTGTAGCATTTGTGTGTTGGCAAAGCTCAAGCCTTCTTGTTGTCCAGAACGCACTAAGAAAGGGCGGTAAATTTCGATACCATTTACATAGACGAGGTTTTCATCAAAGTTTCCACCTCGAACATTGTATTGTGTACTTAGCTCGTTGTTGTTGTTCACTCCGGGAAGTGTCATCAATACATTTTCTACACCGGCATTGGCGCCTGCTAAGTTTTTTACTTTTTCAGATGCTATGTTGGTGATCCCTCGCGCTTCTTTTCGTTTGTTTTTAATGGCAACTTCGCTTAGTTGCTCGTTTTTTAAAGATAAAATAGGGGAGAATCGAATTGTTTTTTCGCCACGGGCAGTAAATTTCTTCTGAACGGATTGGTATGAGAGGTGTTGAAATGTTACTAAAACAGTTTTTCTGAGTGGAAAAGAAAGTGTGTACGAGCCATCTGAAGCAGAGGAGACACCTACATCGCCTTGTGTTGTTTTAAAAGAAACACTAACGTTCTCAATAGGTTGGTTGTTCTTGTTGAGTACAACACCTGTGATGCGTGCTTTTTTTTGTGCAAAAAGAACGAAAGGAAATAGCAGGAAGAGCAGTGTGGTTTTTTTCACGAAGAATAGTGGTTAGTCTTTTTTATAGAACGTTCTAGTTAGTGTTTTGGTATTTCCTACTTGGTCTGAAACCAAGAGGGTAAATACATGTTTACTGCCTATCAATTTTTGGTCGTTAAAAACGTAGGTTAATTGTTTCTTTTGATGGTTGTATTCCATTAAAATCCATTGCCCGTCGATACTGCCACGGAATTCTGAGATGCCAGATTCTTTGTCGTCTATCTTAACTATTAATGTACGGTGTTTGGAAATCCATTGCCCTTCGTTAAAGTTTACTTTGTAAATCGTAGGTCTCTCTTTGTCAATTAGTAAAGAATATGAACCTAAAGTTTTAGTTGTGGTAAAAACTTTATCTTTTCGCTGCTTTGAAAATTGAAAACGCGGGTATTTTTTGTAGTTGGTATTGGCGATATAAAGCTGTTTTTTCACGGACTCAGGATACGCGCTGGTATTAAAGGTAAGGGTCATTTTTTTATCCAACGGAATGGTTGGTTTATGAACGTTGGCGGTGCTATCTGTTGCACTAAAGGTTATGTAGCAGTCTTCGTAAAAAGTGTTTTTAGGAAAAGCAATGCTTACATTTTTTGTTTGAAATTTCTGAAATTGACGTGCCGTAATTTTATAAGCCGTGCTGTCCTTTTCTTGAAACAAGACAGTGCTCGCAACTCCTTTTATAGGAATCTGTAAGGTGCTTTTGTTGCCTTGAAAATCTTTGGCGGTAATAATTACTTGGTAATCGTTTCCTGCTACAATGTTAATACGACCTTTGTTTACAAGGTCTTTGTACAGTTGCAGTTTGTTTCCGTTGGTTTTGTGCGTTTTTTGAATGCGTCTTTTGTACGTTGCGTAGTAGGCGTAATCAACCAGTAGGTTAATGTATTTACTTTCTGGAAAAGAAAAGGTCTCAAGATCGTGGTAGTATACACGTTTCCCGTTTACGGTCATCTCTAGGCTGTAGAGTCCGTTTTTATTGTATGCATTGTTCAGTTGGTCGTATGCTTGTACGCCAAACCCGATTGTGCCATTGGCCAAGATCCTGTTTGTAATGTAGTGTTGCTTTCCTATTTTCTTAAATGGAATCGTTGTTTTTTTAGCGGATTGATTCACCTGTGCACCTGCACTAGGGTAGGCCAATAGTTTTTTAAAAACAGGTGGAATACTATCTTTTGGCGTGAGTCCAAAATGCATGGGATTGATAATGTGTTCGGTGGCAGTATCTCGAATTTCATAGTGTAAATGCGGCCCGCTAGATCCACCGGTATTTCCTGTATAGGCTACCAAGGCTCCTTTTTTCACAGGGAAAACACCAGGAGCAATCGTAATATTACCAATAGCATAACGCTCCTTTTGGTATTGTCTACGCTTTACATAGTCTTGTATTTCTGAATTGTACCTACTAAGGTGTGCGTATACGGTAGTATATCCGTTAGGATGTGTAATGTATAGTGCTTTACCAAAGCCGTACTGACTGACTTTGATTCGAGAAATATATCCATCGGCAGGAGCGTAGACTCCCAAGCCTTCTTTGCCTTGCGTTTTAATGTCTAGTCCAGAGTGAAAGTGATTGTTACGCAGCTCTCCAAAAGTGCCCGATAAGACGATCGGTATTTTTAGAGGGCTCTGAAAGTAGTTTTCAGGATACTTTTGTTGCGTAAAAGCACCTGTACTCATGAGTAGTAAAAGCAAGAAGAAGGACTTTTTCAAGGACGTGTAATTTTCTTGCTAACTTACAAAAAAGGAACGAATGTGTAAAAGCTTCGTGACGAATAAATTTTGTAATAAAATGGAAAATTCTTGCGGTATTAAAAACAGAATGTTAACTTTGTAAATATAGTTTATTCTTAAATAATTAAATGCGTACTGTAACGGAAGCAATTCATTTACTGGAAGATAAGTTGAAAAACATGCTCTCGGTTTATGAGTTTTTAAAGGAAGAGAACGAAGTGTTACTTCAAAATACAGCACTGTTACAGCGTAAATTAGAAGAGAAGCAACAATTTACAGCACAATTGCAAGAGCAATATGGGTTGTTGAAAATTGCAAAAACTATTACAGGCAGTAGTGAAGATACAAAAGCAACCAAATTAAAAATAAATGCTTTAATTCGAGAGATTGACAAATGCATCATTCAATTGAATCAATAAAAGTAACAAACAGTGGCTGGTACCTTAAAAATTAACATTGTAATCGCTGGTAGAACATACCCTCTAAGTGTCAATAATACACAAGAAGAAGAAGGCATGCGAAAAGCCGCAGCAAGCATCAATGATTTAATTGCAAAGTACGAGCAAAATTACGCTGTAAGTGACAAACAAGATGTTTTAGCAATGTGCGCATTGCAATTTGCATCAAAAGTAGCCATTGCATCTATTGGAGATAGTGCAGAAACTACAGACGCATTACAAAAGCTTCAAGAGTTAACAGCGTTGGTAACATCGCATTTGGAGTAAGTTCTTTAAAATACATAAATACACACTGCCTACATTAGTTATTTGTTTGATAAACTCAACACTGTTCTATTATGAAGGATGAGTCTAAACTGTAAAAGCAAGCCACCTTGAGTGGATCCTTGACCATTTAGTTAGTCCTATGATTATCATACTGGAGTTTATAAACCCAATTAATGTAGGCTTTTTTTATACACAAATGAATATTATGGAAGAAATGATGATCCCAATCGCATTGGGAATTTTTATAGGATTGGTAGTTGGATTTATACTTGTAAAGATTTTAGAGAAATCGAAATCGAACAGTTTGATACACCAAGCCAAAAAAGATGTTAGAAACATTGTAAAGGAAGCTAAGATTGAAGCAGAGTCTATTAAAAAAGACAAAATTTTACAAGCAAAAGAGAAATTTATCGAATTAAAATCGGAACACGAGAAGGTAATTCTCTCTAGAGACCGAAAAGTCGGCGAGATAGAAAAACGCACCAGAGACAAAGAATCTCAAGTGTCCTCTGAATTGGATAAAAACAAAAAACTAAGCAAATCTTTAGAGCAAAAAGAAGCAGACTTCGCCTATAAATTAGATTTCTTAGATAAGAAAGAGGATGAAATAGAGAAGTTACACAAGCGCCACATCGATTTGTTAGAGCAGATTTCTGGCCTATCAGCAGATGAAGCGAAGGTAGAATTGGTTACCTCTTTGAAAGATGAAGCCAAAACAGATGCCATGGCTTTTGTACAAGAAACCGTAGAAGAAGCGAAATTAACCGCACAGCAAGAAGCGCGTAAGGTTGTTTTAAGCACCATTCAACGTGTAGGTGTAGAGCAAGCAGTAGAAAACTGTGTCTCTGTCTTTAACTTAGAATCAGACGATGTAAAAGGACGTATTATTGGCCGTGAAGGAAGAAATATTAGAGCCTTAGAAGCTGCTACCGGTGTAGAAATTATTGTAGACGATACGCCAGAAGCGATTATCTTATCTTGTTTTGACCCTGTACGTAGAGAAATTGCACGTTTGGCAATGCACAAGTTGGTAACGGACGGACGTATACATCCTGCAAGGATTGAAGAGGTGGTTAAAAAGACCGAAAAACAAATTACACAAGAAATTATAGAAGTCGGGAAACGCACAGTGATTGATTTAGGAATTCATGGATTGCATCCAGAATTGATTAAAACAATCGGGCGTATGAAATACCGTTCTTCATACGGACAGAACTTGTTGCAGCACTCTCGTGAGGTGGCAAATTTATGTGGCATCATGGCGTCAGAAATGGGCTTGAATGCAAAATTAGCCAAACGCGCTGGGCTGTTACACGATATTGGTAAAGTGCCAGATACAGAAAGTGAATTACCACATGCCTTATTAGGAATGCAATGGGCAGAAAAGTACGGAGAAAAGAAAGACGTGTGTAACGCTATTGGAGCACACCATGATGAGATAGAAATGAAATGCTTAATTGCACCCATTGTACAAGTATGTGATGCGATTTCTGGAGCAAGACCAGGAGCACGTAGACAAGTATTAGATTCATACATACAGCGTTTGAAAGATCTAGAAGACATTGCTTTTGGATTCTCAGGTGTTCAGAAAGCATACGCAATACAAGCCGGACGTGAATTGCGTGTGATGGTAGAAAGTGCGAAAGTAAACGATACCCAAGCAGCAGAGTTGTCTTTTAATATTTCTCAGAAAATACAAAACGACATGACCTATCCAGGGCAAGTAAAAGTGACCGTTATCCGCGAAACAAGAGCGGTAAACGTAGCGAAATAAGACACGGTTATACCAAAAAAAGCACCCTTTTAGGGTGCTTTTTTTATGGCTTTTTTTCAGAAAATGGTTTAGCCTCTTGGGTGAAACTCAGTAATTACTTTCTGTAAATGACTGGTGTCTACATGTACATAAATTTCTGTGGTGGTAATGCTTTCGTGCCCGAGCATCTGTTGTATGGCACGCAGGTCCGCCCCATTTTTTAGCAAATGTGTCGCAAAAGAATGCCGCAAGGTATGCGGACCAATATTTTTCTGTAAGTTTATTTTAACAGCCAATCCTTTTAAGATCATAAAGATCATTTGTCGACTCAGTCTTTTCCCCCGACGGTTTAAAAACAAGATGTCTTCTTCTCCTTTTTGCGGGGTAATGTGGCTCCTAATCTGGTCTATATAAAACTGAATGTATTTTTGTGTACTGGAATGAATGGGTACAAAACGTGCTTTGTTTCCTTTTCCGTGTACTTGTATAAAGTCTTCTTTAAAAAACAAATCAGACAATTGTAAGTGGGTGAGTTCACTTACACGCAAGCCACAACTGTAAATGGTTTCTAGGATGGTGCGGTTGCGTTCTCCTTGCGGTATGCTCAAATCAATCGCGGCAATTAGGCTGTCAATTTCTTGTTCAGAAAGAGTGTCTGGTAATTTCCTCCCTAGTTTTGGAGACTCTAATAAATCAGTAGGGTTACTGCTGCGGTAGTCTTCAAAAATTAGAAAATCGAAAAAACTACGCAAGCCCGAAATGATGCGTGCTTGAGATCTTGGTTGTACTTCTTTTGCCAAGGTGTAGACAAACTGCTGTATGGTCTCTTTATCGATGCTTAAAGGGCTTTCGGACACGTTGTGTGTTTCTAGGTAGACCAATAGTTTAGAAACGTCTCTTGCATACCCTTCAACAGTATTTGTTGAAAGTCCGCGTTCAATTTTTAAAAACAATTGATAGTCCTTTAAAGCGTTTTGCCATTTCATAGAAGAACAAACTTACATTAAATTTTGAGGAGTCTCTCTCTTTAGGTACTAGGATTTTTATTGTATTTTAGCTGTATGAAATTACACATTATCAATGGTCCGAATTTAAACTTGTTAGGAAGTCGGGAGCCTACTATTTATGGAGCAACTACTTTTGAGGCGTTTTTTAAGCAACTTACAGCACAGTTCCCTTCAGTAGAGCTGTCTTATTACCAGTCAAATATTGAAGGTGAATTGATTGATGCTTTACAAGCTGCAGATACCTTGTACGACGGTGTTATTTTAAATGCAGCTGCGTATACCCATACTTCTGTGGCTATTGGCGATGCTGTAAAAGCGATTGCTACGCCTGTGGTAGAAGTACATATTTCTAATGTGTATGCAAGAGAAGAGTACAGGCACCTCAGTTATATTGCGCCACATGCAAAAGGGGTAATTGCTGGTTTAGGAATGCAAAGTTACGCCTTGGCAGTACAGAGTTTTGTGTAATTTACAGTTGCAAAACCATTTTAATATCCGCTCTTTCGTAATACACGTCTTCCTCTAAAGGAACTTCGTTAAAACCTACTTTTTTGTACAGCGAAATGGCAGGCACTAATTTTTTATTGGAATAAAGCAGCAGGGATTTCCACTGTTTCTTTTTTGCAAAAGAGATGGCGAATTCCATTAGTTGCAGCCCAATTTTCAGTCCTTGATAGGCTGGAGCAACCGCCATTTTACTCAGCTCAAAACCTTCTTTTTCATTGATAAGTGCTAAGGTGCCTACAATCGTGTTCTTGTAAGTGGCAAAGAAAATAAATCCGCCGTTGTCTATAATATAGCTTTGTGGATTTTCAAGCACTTTGGTGTCGTGGGGTTCTACATAAAAATAACGCTGCAGCCACTCCATATTCAAATCGTGAAAATGGGAAGCCAATGATTCCTGAAAAGGAATAATTTTAATGTTTTCTACCGTCATTTTATGTAAAAAAAAACCTCGTTTCAAAAAAAGAAACGAGGTGGTGTGTACTTAAATTTTAGCGTCAATCAACTGCATCATTTCTTGTTCCAATGCAATGGCTTGTTCGTAAATGCCTTTGGCTTTGGCTAGAATGGTTTCCGAAAATTCTTTGTCTTTGATGTCTTTGGCGTTGATACGTACGTTAAAATACGCGCCAATAACAGCAGTTCTTGCACAAAGTGCGCCAACCCCAGCATCAGACAAAGAGTTTTGTATGCCTTCTTTTGCCATGGCAGTCATTACTTCCATAGAGTTGAAAGCGGTTTGCATGACTTGCAACGGAATTTCGGTAGCATACTTTGTAGCGTCTTCAATCGCTTGTTTTCGAATGGTTATTTCTGCTGCATTTGTTTTTGGCAATCGGAATCCATCAATGATCTTATTAAAAGCATTGGTGTCTTCATCTACTAAAAACAGCAAATCGTTTTTGTATTGTTGTCCTTTTTCCGCCCAGTTAGAAAAGGACAACAATACAAAAA
>Ga0209035_10001146_pt1 | contig 10800 bp, 7 predicted proteins | sample MarorgKNORR_S2LV_6_FD_188220 | JGI IMG/M metagenome (GOLD analysis project Ga0209035, IMG submission 188220) | Marine microbial communities from the Southern Atlantic Ocean, analyzing organic carbon cycling - AAIW_A/KNORR_S2/LV (SPAdes) (version 2) | ecosystem: Environmental > Aquatic > Marine >...
TTAATAACCCTGTTAATATCTAATCGACTCAACAACAACAGTAAAGACGTTAAATACGTACTTTTAAATATCTTAATTTCCTGTTAAATCTTAACATTAAATTAACATGCAACTTCCAAAAAAGAAAGACTTTTATGGAACATTATTAATCTAAAATTTAAAAATGAAAAATTTAAAAAATTTACTATTGGTAGCGTTGTTTTTTACAGCAACTACTATGTTTGGACAGACCAAAATTACGGGTACTGTCGTTGACGAATCAGGTGAGCCTTTACCTGGTGCAAGTGTTGTTGAAAAAGGATCAACAAACGGTGCTGCAACTGATTTTGACGGGAAATTCACCCTAAATGCACAATCAAACGCAGGTGTTGTTTTAGTTTCTTTTGTTGGGTATGCTAACAAGGAAGTTGCTTTTTCTTCAGAAAACACCGCTTTAGGTACTATTCAATTAGCTGCCGATGCAAACACTTTAGACGAAATTGTTGTAAAGGGTTTAATCGATATCGCTAAAGATAGAGAAACACCTGTTGCTGCTTCTACAATTAGAGGTGCAGAAATTCAAGAAAAATTAGGATCTCAAGAATTACCTGAGATTTTAAACAGCACCCCGTCTGTGAATGCAACAAAATCTGGTGGTGGATTTGGAGATGCAAGAATCACTATTCGTGGTTTTGCACAAGAAAACATTGCTGTATTAATTAATGGAGTCCCTGTTAACGACATGGAGAACGGTAGAGTTTACTGGTCTAACTGGTCTGGTTTAGCAGATGTAACTACAGCGATGCAAGTACAAAGAGGATTGGGTTCTTCTAAATTGGCTATTTCTTCTGTAGGTGGTACCATTAATGTTATTACAAAAACAACTGACAAAGCTGAAGGCGGAGTGGTTTCTACTTCTTTTGGAAACGACAACTACTTAAAAACAGTTGCTTCGTATTCTACAGGAAAAAACGACAACGGTTTTGCAACGTCTGTATTATTAAGCAGAACAGCTGGTGACGGATATGTAAATGGAACACAGTTTGAAGGATACAACTACTTTATTGGAATGGGATGGGACAAAGGAGACCACGATTTCCAATTCATGGTAACTGGTGCACCTCAAACACACAACCAAAGAACAACAAGTTTTTACAACATGGCTGAGTTAGGTGACTATCTTAAGTATGGTAAAAAATACAACTACAACCATGGGTATTTAAATGGAGAAGAGTTTAACTGGAGAAAGAATTTCTATCACAAACCTGTAGTTTCTTTAAACTGGAACTGGGCAATTGATGATGCTTCTTCATTAACAACTTCTGCATATGCTTCTTTTGGTAGAGGTGGTGGAACTGGAGATATCGGAAGATTACCAGGATACAAATATGCGTCTAGCTCAATCTTCAGAAACCAAACTACTGGTGAAGTAATGTGGGATGATATCGTAGCATACAACCAAGGAGAAACGGTAACTTTTTCTGACGGAAACCAATACACTAGAGGAAATGACGGTGGTATTAACGATGCAAAAGACAATGGATTAACCAGAAGAGCTTCTATGAACTCTCACAACTGGTTTGGATTGCTTTCGAACTACAATACGCAATTAAACGAAAACTTATCTTTAGATGTAGGGATCGATTTAAGAAGCTATACAGGATCTCACTACAGAAGATTAGACAATCTTTTAGGAGCGAATGGATATGTAGACAACGATGATGCGAATAACCCAGGAAATACATTAACAACTGTAAATAGCTCAGATTTGGCTAGCTTATGGAATGTGTTTAAGCCTATTGAAGACGAAGATAAAATTGACTACCACAACGATGGTCAAGTACGTTGGATGGGATTATTCTCTCAGTTAGAGTATAAAAATGACGATGTTTCTGCTTTTATTCAAGCAGCAGTATCGCAACAAGGATTCAAAAGAATTGACTACTTTACGTACTTAGATTCTGATGCAGCACAAGCATCTGACTGGCAAAACTTATTGGGTGGAAACATCAAAGGGGGGCTTAACTGGAACATTGACGAAAACCACAATGTTTTTGGTAATGGAGGATACTACTCTAAACAACCAAGTTTTGGAGCTGTTTTCTTAAACTATAGAAATGACGTAAACCCAGATCCAAGAAACGAAAAAGTAATTGGAATGGAAGTAGGATATGGTTATACAACTTCTAAGTTCAAAGCCAACGTAAACATTTACAGAACACAGTGGAAAGATAGATTTGTACGTGTTGGATATAGAAACGGTAGTGACCGTGGAAATGCAGATGTTTCAGGTGTAGAGCAATTACACACAGGTGTAGAGGTTGATTTCACGTATAAAGTAACTGACAATGTAAAGTTAACAGGAATGGTGTCTTCAGGAAACTGGGAATACAAAAACAACGTTTCAGGTACAGCATTTGACAGTGACTTAAATAACATTGGAGAAGTTGAATTGCATTTAGACGGTGTAAAAGTTGGAGATGCTCCACAATTTACGGCACGTTTAGGAGCTGAGTTTAAAGTGTGTAAAAACTTTAAAGTTGACATGAGTCAACGTTATGTAAACCATATGTACGCGAAAGTAAATGCAGAAGACTTTGGATATGCAGACCATGATGGTTCTTTAGAATTACCTGGTTATTCTTTAGCTGACTTTGGAGCTTCTTACAAATGGGAATTAGACGGTGCGAAAACAATCAACTTTAGATTGAACGTAAACAATGCATTCGACACAGAATACATTGCAGAATCGGCTACCAACTACCATGGAGATGCAGATAGCGAACGTCACAACGGGATCGATCTTGAAAACAAAGCCTTCTTTGGTTTTGGAAGAACATGGAACTTTGGAGTACGTTTCCAATTCTAAGAAATACCTCAAAAATAATTTTGAAACCATCCCGGTATCGGGATGGTTTTTTTATGCAAAAAATACGTACATTTACCTCAAAATAAAACAGCACCTTCATTATGATGAAAGACATACACTCTCTTTGGGCCTACTTTGTAATCGCTATCTTACTGTTCACCGTTGTAAACGCATGCATGGGGTTCTTTCAGAAAAAAGTATTCACCAGTAAAGACCTTCGATTGGGTTTGTTTACACTTATCTTTTCGCATCTACAGTTGCTTATTGGGTTGGGTTGGTACTTTATGAGTCCTGCCTATCAATCTATGAAAGCCAACGGCATAGACGCCAGCAACAGGTTGCTCGCTGTAGAACACCCTTTTATAATGGTTGTAGCCATTGTACTCATTACTATGGGCTGGTCTAAACACAAAAAACAAGTAAGAGATGCTTCTAAATTTAAGACCTTTGCTGTCTTTTATGGCTTAGCGCTTTTGTTAATCCTCTCTCGAATTCCTTGGGCTCAGTGGCTCGGTTAAAACAGTCAATTTGGTGCAGTTATGAAATTGCTTAGTTACCTTTTATCGCCTCTCTTTATGGCAGCCTTTTTCTTTTGGCTACTGCTATTTCATCCGCTACAATGGATTTCTTTAAAACTCTTTGGATACAAAGGACACAATTGGGTTGTAAACCTTTTAAACTGGGTTTTAGTACATTCCTTACTCATTTTAGGCGTACGCGTACGTTTTAAAAACGCGCACAAACTTCCCAACAATGCTTCCTTAATTCTAGTATCAAACCACCAAAGTTTGTTTGACATCCCTCCTGTTATTTGGGGTTTTAGAAAATACCATCCAAAATTTGTGGCTAAAAAAGAATTGGAGAAAGGAATTCCAAGTATCTCTTTTAACTTACGCCATGGAGGCGCTGCACTCATAAACCGTAAAGACGGTAGACAAGCCATGACAGCACTGGCTTCTTTTGCAAAAAGTATTCACGCAAAAAAACGCTCGGCAGTTATTTTTCCAGAAGGCACCAGAAGTAGAGACGGACAACCCAAGACTTTTGCGACCAACGGCATAAAAATACTTGTAAAGTACAATCCCGAAGCCTATATCGTACCCATTACCATTAACAATTCTTGGAAAATTTTTAAATACGGAAAATTTCCTTTAGGTATTGGAAGCCCCATTACCATTACCGCACACAAAGCCATACAAGTAAATAGCTTGCCTTTTGATACGCTTATAGAAGCCGTAGAGCAAACCATTAAAAACCACATTACACCATGTCAATAGAAAATATCCGAAAAGAAGTCATGCAAACACTCGAGAAAAACATAGATGTTTTTGTCGATAAATTCTTGATCACGCCTGAAAAAATATGGCAACCTACCGATTTTTTACCCAACTCTCAGAAAGAAAACTTCATTTCAGAGGTAGAAGAAATACGAGAACTCTCTAAAGAATTAGATGATGATTTTTGGGTAGTTTTAGTAGGCGACACCATTACAGAAGAAGCCTTACCAACCTATGAATCTTGGTTGTTAAATATAGATGGCGTACACCAAAACCCAGACAACGGCTGGGCAAAATGGCTAAGAGCATGGACTGCCGAAGAAAACAGGCATGGAGATGTTTTAAACAAATATTTGTACCTCTCTGGAAGAGTAAACATGCGTGAAGTAGAAATATCTACCCAGCATTTAATTGCAGATGGGTTTGATCTTGGTACTGCAACCGACCCGTATAAGAATTTTGTATACACCAGTTTCCAGGAACTTGCCACCTACATTTCTCATAACAATGTAGCAAAAATGGCCCGTAAAAAAGGACACAAAGCACTTGCTAAAATGTCTAAAATTATCGCCGGAGATGAAATGCGTCATCATGTTGCCTATACCGAATTTGTAAATCAAATCTTTAAAATAGACCCTAGTGAAATGATGTTGGCTTTTCATTACATGATGAAACATAAAATTGTAATGCCTGCGCATCACTTGCGAGAATCTTTTTCTGAAAAAGGAAGTTTGTTTGACCAGTTTTCAACGGTAGCACAAAGAATTGGCGTCTACACAAGCATGGACTACGTAGATGTTCTTAGAAAATTAAACAACGCTTGGGACATCGGGAACATCACCAATTTAACGCCAGAGGCTGAAAAAGCACGTGATTATTTAATGAAACTCCCGGAAAGAATGGTTCGTATTTCTGAAAGAATCATTATCCCAGAGACCAAGTATCCATTTAAGTGGTTGAATCCGCTATAAAAAACTAAGAAAGATGCGTTTATAAAATGGTAAACGCATCTTTATCATTTAGAAAAGAAAGTTTTTTTCTACTCGCCTCTAAGCCTTTTTTTTCCAGCGTTACATACGCGATAACGGGTTCGTTTGTGTGCATAGAAATTAGGGGTTTTCCTAAAAAATCATATGCCATAGAATGCCCTGGATACACATGCTCATTGCCATCTAACCCCACTCTATTTACGCCAATTGTATAACATAGGTTCTCTATAGCCCTTGCTTTTAGCAAGGTGTCCCATGCTGTAATTCTAGGAACAGGCCAGTTGGCTACATAAATAAGCACATCGTAGTTTTCTACATTTCTTGCCCACACAGGGAATCGCAAATCATAACAAATTAACGGGCAGATTTTCCATCCTTTTAAGGTGATGATTTCTTTGCGTTGTCCGCTGGTATACACCCGGTCTTCTCCTGCCAATGTAAAGGCGTGCTTCTTATCGTAAAACAAGACCTTTCCTGACGGGTATACAAACAAACAGCGGTTGTAATAATTGTTATTTTCAGCAACAATAACACTCCCCATTATTGCAGCGTTTTTTTCTTTCGCCCAATGCTGCATCCATTGTACCGTAGTGCCATTCATGGGCTCTGCAAATTCAGTAGCACGCATGGTAAACCCGGTTGTAAACAATTCTGGAAAGACAATTAAATCGACCGATGGTTTCATCTTTGCCAATTGCTCTGTTAGCATTTCTCTGTTTTTTTGAGGAGACTCCCAAACAACATCAGCTTGTACCATCGCTACTTCTAAAAAAGGCATCACTTTCATCTTGTCTAAATTTTTAACCGTGTACTTCCTCAAAAATAAGATAAAAATTGTACTTTGCTATTGCATGTAACAACCATTTTTCACCTCTTGTTGTACCTGCTATTTTAGAAATCTCCGATAACCGTATGCAGAGCTTTATTTCAGAAACCCTAGAGCGTATTTTACAACAAACAAAAACGTTTGACAACGTGGTGTTTGTTTTGCCTTCTCAACGGGCAGGTGTCTTCGTGAAAAAAGAATTGAAATCAAAACTACGCACCGGATTTTTACCTGAAGTACAAACCATAGAACAATTTATTGAAACAGTTACAGGGCTACAAAAAACAGATACCGTAGCCTTACTTTTTCATTTTTACGGCATCTATAAAACCTTAGAACCCAACCCAGACTCTTTTGATGTCTTTGCATCTTGGGCCTTTACTGTTTTACAGGATTTTAATGAAATAGACCAGCATTTGGTAAACACACAAGATATTTTTGTGTACTTGAGAGATATTGAACGTTTGCGAAAATGGTCTGTAACAGCTATCCCCGAAACGCCTTTGATGAAAGCGCATTTTTCTTTCTTAGAAAAATTACGAGAACTACACGAACCTTTGTACCAATTTTTATTAAAAAACAAGCAGGGTTACCAAGGCTTAATTTATAGAGAAGCCACCAAAAAAATAGCGGCTTTTAGTGACGAGACGTCGCATAAAAAATATTTCTTCATGGGCTTTAATGCCTTAAACAAAGCCGAAGAGTTTTTGTTTCAAGAAATGTTAGCTGGTGGAAATACCGAAATCTATTGGGACATTGATAGCACTTTTTTACACGGAAACCATCAAGCTGGGCGCTTTATCCGCGATTACAAAGCTAATTGGACCTACTACCAACAAAACAAGTTGCAAACTGTAGGCAATTGGTTTGCCAAAGAAAAAAACATTCGAGTACTCGGTGCCTCTAAAAATATTACACAAATAAAACAAGTGGGTCTTCTTTTAGAACAGGTTACAAACCAAGACAAAACAGCCCTTGTTTTAGCCGATGAATCATTGTTGCCTATTGCATTAAATTCATTGCCGAAAAATATTGAAGCCGTAAACATTACCATGGGATATCCGTTGAAAGATATCCCGTTAACCAGTTTGTTTTCTGCTATTTTTGAACTTTTTTTAAATCAGAAAAAATTACAAAAAACAGCCGACAAGCTCTTTTACCACAAAGAGGTTTTTCAGTTTTTTAACCACACTGCCATACAGCAACTACTCCTTCGAGAGCACACGTCTAAAACGAGTCTACAGCAATTACTGTTGTTAGAAAACAACACATTCATCAGTCAAGAAAACATTCAAAGAGCGCTGCAAAACTACCCAAAAGAAACGCAAGAAACACTCAGTGCTATCTTTCAACCCTACACAACAATTGACGCGTTTTTAGAGACCATTATTGCATTGATTGCGCATTTAAAAGAGCAGGTAACTACGTTAGAAAAAGAATACCTGTTTCGGTACTATACCGCTTTTATTCAGTTGAAGACACTGCAAGCCGACTTTCATTATTTTCAAGACCTACAAACAGTTGCGCAGTTTTTTAAACAGCTGATTCGTTCTCAAACGATTTCTTTTCAAGGAGAACCTTTGCAAGGATTGCAAATTATGGGTGTCTTAGAAACGCGCGTATTGGATTTCGAAAACATCATACTTACCTCTGTTAACGAAGGGATTATTCCTGCAAGCAGTAGCCAACATTCATTCATTCCTTTTGATGTTAAAGTGCAATTTGGCTTGCCTACTTACAAAGAAAAAGATGCCGTGTTTTCGTATCATTTCTTTCGACTGATACAACGCGCCAAAAATATATCAATCCTCTATAACACTGAAAATGACGTATATGGGAGCGGAGAAAAAAGTCGATTTATCGCACAACTGGAACGCTTAAAAGAAAAAATATCTTACGAAATAGTGAGTCCGAAAGTCGCGCCACAAAGTCAAGAATTAAAAGAAATTTCTAAAACAGCAGACGTGCTCCTACAATTGGATGCCTTGGCAGAAAAAGGAATTTCTCCCTCGGCAATTAGCAGCTATTTAAACAACCCTATTCGGTTTTACTTTCAGAAAGTATTGCATTTAAAAGAGTTTAAAAACATTGAAGAAACCATTGCAGCAAACACAATGGGTACGGTAGTACATCATGTATTAGAAAAACTATACCTTCCTTATATTGGTGAATTTGTAACTGAAACTGCCGTAAAAGACATGCAGCTGAAAGCGCCAAAATACGTGCAAGAAGCCTTTGCTGAGCATTTTAAAAACGGAGACATTCAAACCGGTAAAAACAGACTCATTTACGAAGTCTCTAAACGATTTATTGCCAATTTTTTAAGTCAAGAACAACAGAGTTTGGAATCCGGTAAAAACACCTTACAGATTCTTGCGCTAGAACAGTCTTTACACGCTACTATTCCTTTACAAAACACCGAAAAGACCCTTAGAATTCACGGAAACGTAGACCGAATTGACAAATGGAATGGCGTTACGCGTATTATAGACTACAAAGCAGGGAATGTAGCTTCAAGCCAATTAAAAATGGCAACTACGGAAGGGCTTAACGACTACAAATACCACAAAGGAATTCAGTTAATGCTCTATGCTTTTCTATTTACTAAAAGTGAATTCTACACACCGAACATGCCTTTAGAGGCGGGGATGTACTCTTTTAAAAATTTACAAAACGGACTGTTACAAATGAATTTTTCTTCAAAAAAAGGCGGGAAAGATTCAGCAATTACTTCAGAAAAACTGGCAGAATTCATGCAGCAAATGGGCGAAATTTTCGAAGAAATATACAACAAAGACATCCCTTTTGCAGAACCTGTAGAAACCCATTATTAACGGTCGTTTTTTATGTCGCAGACACTTCCATCAAAAACCATTCACAAACTTGCCTTCCCCGCGCTTATTGCAGGAATTGCAGAACCACTCTTGTCTACAGCCGACTTAGCCATTGTGGGAAACATCCCTTACAATGCAACAGAAAGTATTGCTGCTATTGGTATTGTGGGTGCTTTCTTGTCGATGCTCGTTTGGGTCTTCGGACAAACACGTAGCGGTATTTCGTCCATCATCTCGCAATACTTAGGTGCCAATAAGCTACACGAAGTACAAGATTTACCCGCACAAGCAATGGTGAGTATCTTGCTTATTAGCCTGCTAATCTTAGGAATTAGTTATCCTTTTGCCAGCGAAATTTTTCAATTTTATAATGCCTCAGACGCCGTGCTTTCACATGCTGTTACGTACTATAAAATTCGAGTTATCGGCTTCCCTTTTACCCTACTAACCATTGCTGTATTTGGCACTTTTAGAGGATTACAAAACACCGTATACCCTATGTATATTGCTTTGCTTGGCACCGTTACAAACATTGTATTAGACCTGCTGTTGGTGTATGGAATTGAAGGCGTGCTGCCGCCCATGCATCTTCAAGGAGCCGCATATGCGAGTGTCATTGCACAAGGAGTTATGGCAGTTTCTTCTGTTATTGTATTGCTGAAGAAAACACCCATATCGCTACGTCTCGTGCTGCCTTTCAATAAAGAAATGAAACGCTTCACACAGATGGTTTCCCATTTATTTGTGCGCACCATTGCACTAAACATTGCACTGTATTTTGGAACCGCCTACGCAGCCTCTTACGGCACAACATCTATCGCCGCATATACCATTGTCTTAAATTTATGGTTGCTTGGCGCTTTTATGATTGACGGATACTCCAGTGCTGGAAATATTTTATCCGGAAAACTCCTAGGTGCAAAAGACTACAAAACATTACTGAAATTAGGAAACACCTTGCTCCGCTACGGTATCGGGTTTGGAAGTTTATTAGCACTTATAGGCGCTATATGCTATCGAAATATCGGCCCTTTGTTTACCAAAGATCCACTAGTCATTGAACAATTTGAAAACGTGTTTTGGATTGTCTTGTGTATGCAACCCATCTGTGCCGTTGCTTTTATTTTCGATGGTATCTTTAAAGGGCTTGGAGAAACCAAATACCTTCAAAACTTATTACTGCTTACAACGGGCTTGGTCTTTGTGCCTACATTATTACTTTTAGACCATTTTAATTGGGGACTTGCAGGAATTTGGATCACTTTCTTTGTGTGGATTACTTTTCGAGGATTGCCCTTATTTTTGAAATTTAGACAGAAATTTTCACCCCTTGCACAAAAAGTGTAAATTTACACAAACTTATAGTGAGATGACAACTAACCGAACAAACGGTAGCTTATATACCAGCATAGCACAAGGCATTGCAACCATAGAATTTGGTCACCCAGCGAGCAATTCGTTTCCTGGTGTTTTATTAGACCGCTTAACAGCAGCATTGCAAGAACTCTCTGCTAATTCTGAAGTGTCAGTGATTGTCTTAAAAAGCGAAGGCACACGTGCATTTTGCGCAGGGGCTGCTTTTGATGAATTGACAGCAGTAAGCAACCTTGAAGAAGGCAAACAGTTTTTTAGTGGCTTTGCCAATGTAATCAATGCCATGCGAAACTGTAACCTCCTTATTGTGGGGGTTGCACAAGGAAAAGCTGTTGGCGGTGGCGTGGGCTTATTGGCCGCTTGCGATTATGTTTTTGCAACCGAAGCAGCAGCCATCAAGCTCTCTGAACTCGCTATTGGTATTGGTCCTTTTGTTATTGCACCCGCAGTAGAAAGAAAAATAGGCGTCGCCGGTTTAGCGGCACTCAGTTTAGCACCAACCCAGTGGAAAAATGCGTATTGGGCGCAAGAAAAAGGTCTCTATACCGAAGTTTTTAAAACCCACGAAGCGTTAGAAAAAGCACTGCAATTGTTTACAGAAAACTTGGCTTCATACAATCCTGAAGCATTGAGCGCATTTAAAAAAACACTT
>Ga0209035_10001148_pt1 | contig 10797 bp, 12 predicted proteins | sample MarorgKNORR_S2LV_6_FD_188220 | JGI IMG/M metagenome (GOLD analysis project Ga0209035, IMG submission 188220) | Marine microbial communities from the Southern Atlantic Ocean, analyzing organic carbon cycling - AAIW_A/KNORR_S2/LV (SPAdes) (version 2) | ecosystem: Environmental > Aquatic > Marine...
GCCGAGGCCCGACTCGTGGCGAAGGCGCTCCGGCGTCTCAACCTTCGGCAGGTCGGGTACGGCGGACGGATCGAATCCCGGACCATGGTCGGCGACCTCCACGACTATCCGGTCACTCCTCAGATCACAGCGCACGAGGATCGGGTCGGCGGCCTGGACCGCTGCCTGGGCCCTGAGCGCATTGGTCACGGCCTCTGACACCACCAGGCGAACGTCAGCCACCCGACCGGCCTGGAGCCGGTCATCCAGGGCGGCGGCGGCCCCCACGATCGCCCGCACCATCTGCAGGTACTCGGGAACGGGGGGCACGGCAATCTCCACAGAACCCACCGGGCGGGCTCCGCTGCTCACACCGACCCGCTTGCGGACACCGCATCGTCCACGGTGCCATGCAGGGTGAAAACCCGGTCCAGGTCGCATATCTCGAAGACACGACGGATCCTCTGCTCCGGGCAGACGACCGAGAGCTCGGCACCATGGGCCCTCAATCGCCTCAGGGCACCTACCACCACCCCTAGCCCGGTGGAGTCGATGAAGTCGACCGCTGTCAGGTCGAGGACCAGGTGGCGGATGCCGGTGGCGGTCTCGGAGACAACCGACTGGCGCAGTCGGGGAGCACCGGCCAGGTCCAACTCCCCGAGCACGGCGAGGACGACGCAGGACTCACGGGCGTACCGGTGGACGTCGAGCTGCACCTTGTCTCCCGCACCCTCCGTCGAGCTCTGGACGACCCCAACGGTAGACGACCATCGGGTGGACCCGACGTCGTCGTCGGCCGCCTCGGCGCTCGCGCCGCATCGAAACGGTGGCCGACAGCACCACGTCGGACAACAGCGGACCGACGAGCGGCGCATCCGTCCGGGCCAGGTGCCGCACGGTCACCGACTCGTACTAGTCACCCGGTCCACCCGTCCTAGGCTCGGTCGGGTGGAGGCGGCCTTCTTTGATCTCGACAAGACGGTCATTGCCCGCGCCTCGATGGCGGCCTACGGGCCCGCCCTGCGTCGAGCCGGATACCTCAACGCTGCGATGGTGCTCCGGGCGGCCTGGGGCCAGTTGCTCTTCCGCTTCTTCGGTGCCGACAAGGCGTCCATGGACCGTGCCCGCCGCACCGCGCTGCGCCTCGCCGCCGGCTGGGACCAGGAGAGCCTCCAACGCTTCGCCCGTGAGCACCTGGCAGAGGTGATAGAGCCGATCGTCTACGACGAGGCACTCGACCTGTTCGCACACCATCGCGCAGAGGGCCGGCTCCTCGTCCTCGTGTCGGCATCGCCTGTCGAGATCGTGGCGCCACTAGCCGACCACCTGGGGGTCGACGAGTACGTGGCCACCACACCGATGATCGACTCGGAGGGCCGCTACACCGGAGAGGTCGAGTTCTACGCACAGGGCCCTGAGAAGGCCGAAGCCATCCTCCGTCTCACCCACGACCTGGACCTGGACCTCAGCGGGTCTTGGGCCTACACCGACTCGGCTACCGACCTGCCGATGCTGGAACTGGTGGGCCACCCGGTGGCCGTGAACCCCGATCGGGACCTTCGCCGCGAGGCGGAGAAACGGGGGTGGCTGATCCGGGAGTTCGACAATCCGGTTCCCCTTGGAGACCGTATTCCCATAGACCGGAACTGGATTGCGGCCAGCGCCCTCACGGCGGTGATCGTCCTGGGCGCAGTAGCCGGAATCCGACGACTTCGTCGCCAGGCACCACAGGTCTAGATCGAGCGGACCTTCCGGACCGCCACGGCCACGAGTGCGGCCAGGGCGCCGAGCATCAGGATCTTCCTCATGGACGAATGCTACGTCCGCGACGGCTACGACCGCGCTGGTTGCCCTGCACGGTGTGGTTTCCAGGGGGCTCCGCCCGTACCGTCACCGGTGGAGGTGTCTGAGTACCTGGTGGGCTCCCCCGCCTTCAAAGCGGGTGGGACGGGCGATCCCCGTCCGGCGGGTTCGATTCCCGTCCACCTCCGCCAGTCGATCCACCGGAACGGACCTGCCTAAGGCGGGGTTGCCGGCCCTGACACCAACTACTCGTGGGAGAGCCGGGTTGTCGCCCCCCGGAACCGGACGAATGCCCTGTCGGGACTAGACGGCCAGCAGGTCGCGGGCGCCGGTGTCGCTGCTCGGATGACGGAGCTTCGACATGGCGCGGGCCTCGATCTGGCGTATGCGTTCCCGTGTCAGGTTGAAGTGCTCCCCGACCTCCTCGAGGGTCCGGGGTTCACCGCGATCCAGGCCGAAGCGCAGCTTCAGGATCTCGCGCTCGCGGGTGTCCAGCGGGGCCAGGAGTCGGCTGATCTCCTCGGGGAGGAGGGAGGTGGCCGCCACCTCGAAGGGTGACTCGGCCGACCGGTCCTCGACTACGTCACCCAGCTCGGCATCGCCATCCTCCCTGAGCGGCTCGCTCAGGGAAAGCGGTTCGGCTGCGAATCGAAGCGCCTCGGTCACCTTGTCCTCCGGCATCTCCACCTCGGCGGAGAGCTCGGAGAGGGTGGCCTGCCGACCCAACTTCAGTTCCAGGCGGGACCTGGCCTTCTGCAGGCGCGCCAGCGTGTCGCCGGCGTGAACCGGCAGCCGAATCGTCCTGCCGGTGTTGGCGATGCCGCGTGTGATCGCCTGCCGGATCCACCAGGTCGCATAGGTGGAGAACTTGAAGCCCTTGCGCCAGTCGAACTTCTCGACGGCGTGCATCAGGCCGAGGTTGCCCTCCTGGATGAGGTCCAGGAGCGGTAGCCCGGAAGCCTGGTACTTCTTGGCGATCGAGACGACCAGACGGAGGTTCGACTGGACGAAGGTGCGCCGGGCATCGTCGCCCCGCTTGAGGTTCCGCTTCAACTCGCGCTTACGGGCCGGCGACAGGGAATCGACCGTCTCGGCGAGCGCCGTACTGGCCTCGACCCCGGCTTCGATCTGCTGGGCGAGTCGGACCTCGCCCTCCTTGGTCAGGAGCGGATACTGCCCGATGTCTGTGAGATACAACCTGACGAGGTCTTCCTCGTCCCGTTCGACCCGCTCCTTGGCCACCCTCGATCTCCTCCAGCCGGGGGAGCACCGATCTCGCTGGTGCTCACCGAATCGTTCACCTTGTCCGATCATCCGACCGGATAAGTCGACCCACCTGACAGGTGCTGCCCACTCCCCCGATCCGCGGTCACCTTATCTACGACCTTCGCGACCACAACGCCCAAACGTGACCTCTGTCACGAACCATCACCGCCCATCCCGGATGTATCGGCGACGCCCGGGAACGACGACCGCTCACGCGTATCAGCGAGGGCGGTCCTCGAGATCGGCCAGTACCAGCCGGATGGTCCTGCGTGCTGGGGCGTCGCCAAGCGGCGACAGGCGTTCGGCCAGAGCACCCAGATATGCCACCAGGCGGTCCAGTACCGGCACCACGGCCGCCCTGCGATCCGAGGCTGCCACGTCGAGGAGGCCAAGTACCTCGGCAAGACGTCCCGATCCCGATGCTGCGGCCCGCTCTCCCTCGAGGAGCACGGACTCGGGGATCCGCTCCGTCCACCAGGCGGAGTGCCCACCCAGCCGGGCAGCCAGCGACGCCATGGCCGCAGACGAATCCGGATCGGCACCGTCGGTCGACCATCCGCCCAGTCGTTCTGACAACGCCATCGAGAGTTCAGCCAGCACGACGAACTCGGCCACGCCTTCGGCGGTCGTGAGTGGATCCGGCACCGCGTCCATGTCCATCCCGCCGCCTCAGCCCCGGTAGTGGTTCACGATGGGAACTCGGCGGTCCCGCCCGAATCCCCTGATGGTCACCTTCGGTCCCAGCGGTGTCTGTCGGCGCTTGAACTCCGCCGCATCCACCAGCCTCACGACCCGGTCCACCAGATCGGGATCGTGACCGTCCTCCACCAGCTCGGTCCTGGTCCGATTGCCCTCCACGTATGCCTCCAGCAGCGGATCCAGGACGTCGTAGGACGGCAGGCTCTGGTCATCGCGCTGGTCGGGCCGGAGTTCGGCCGAAGGAGGCTTCGAGAGGATCTCTTCTGGGATGACGGGACGACCATCGCTTCCGAGCTGTCCGGTGTTGCGCCAACGGCAGAGCTCGTAGACCCTGGTCTTGTAGACGTCCCTGATCACGGAGAAGGCCCCGACCGTGTCTCCGTAGAGGGTCGTGTAGCCGACCGCCGACTCGCTCTTGTTGCCTGTGGTCAGCACCATCCAGCCATTGGCATTCGCCCGGGCCATGAGCAGCACGCCGCGGATGCGGGACTGCAGGTTCTCGTCGGTCAGGCCGACCGGTCCACCTTCGGGCGTCGTCGCCAGCGTTCCCGCGAACGCCAGGTGTACGTCTTCGATCGGCATCGTGATGGCGTCCAGGCCCTGGGCGGAGGCGAGGGCCAGGGCATCTGCGATCGAGTGGTCGCTCGAGTACCTGGATGGCATCAGCACAGCGTGTACGTGCTCCGGCCCGAGCGCATCAGCGGCGATCGTGGCCACCAGCGCCGAGTCCACGCCACCCGAGAGGCCGAGGCAGATGTCGCTGAAGCCACTCTTGCGTACGTAGTCGCGCGTCGCGATCACCAGGGCTTCGTAGAGTTCAGCCACCTCCTCGAGCGGCTCCACGACATGTGCCACGAGGTGGTCACCGCGTTCCACGATGCCTGACACCTCCACCACCGGAAGGTCCCCGTCGCCCGACCGCACCGCAGGAACGTCCACGTCGAGGATGACCACGGCCTCCCGGAATCGTGGAGCACGTCCCACGACCATCCCTGCCGGGTCGGCCACCATCGACCCGCCGTCGAATACCAACTGGTCCTGTCCGCCGACCAGGTTCAGGTAGGCCACCGGACGACCCGAGGCGGCGGCCGTGGCCGTCACCATGGACTCCCGTGCCGCCTGCTTCCCCTGGTGGTACGGCGAACCGTTCACCGCGACGATCATCTCGGCCCCACCGTCGAGGAGGCGCCCCACCGGCCCACCGGCCACCCAGAGGTCCTCGCAGATGACCACCCCCACCCGGACACCACCCACCCGGAACAGCTGGAGGGGGCCCGAGCCGGGTTCATAGTCCCGGCCCTCGTCGAACACGTCGTAGGTGGGCAGGCACTCTTTGTGGTACGTGCCGACGATCCGGCCACCGTGACAGACGGCCACAGCATTGTGGACCACCCCACCGGGTCCCGGATCGGCGAACCCGACCACCAGCGCACAGCTGCCGCTCATCGCGGCCACCTCAGCGACAGCAGCCCGACTGTCGGCCACGAAGCCGGGCTTGTGCACCAGGTCCTCCAGCGGATAGCCGGTCACCGCCATCTCCGGGAAGAGCGCCAGATCGCAGTCGGCAATCTCGTCCAACCGGCGCGAGATCCGCTCCACGTTGCCCGCCAGGTCACCCACGACGGTGTCGATCTGCGCCAGCGCCAACCGGATCCGGGTCATGGGTCCAGCGTACCGAGGCTCCTGAAGGCCACCGTTTCCGGAAGCGGATAGCGGGACGGACCCTGTCGGGTACCCCTACGAACCTGCCGGTCCGGTGGGCTGCCCCCCGTTGAGGCGTGCCGTGATCCGCTCCTCGACTCGGGCCAGGATCTCATCGGCCCGGTCACGGTCCAGCCTCCCATCGGTCACCGCCTGCTCGATCCTCTCGGTGGCTCGTGCTACCAGGTCGGCCACCAGCTCATCGACGCGGTCACCGGCCAGGTCGGCGATGCTGGCCCCACCCCGCACGGCCCCACCCAGCTCCTGACGATCCATTTCCAGGAACTCGGCTACCCGTCCACCGAGGGCGGTGCCCATACGAGCCGCTGGTCGAGCACCCATGGTGCCCATGTCGTGGCCCTTGCCCATGGAACCCATCTCACCCCTGGTGTGGCCCTCGCCCATGGCCAACCGGGGCCGCATCTCGCCGGGTCGCTGGTGGGCGTGCTCGCACGCCTGTGATTCGGCCGCCGGCTCTGCCGGCGTCGCACCGATCGGCGAGAAGAACGCCAGCAGGACTGAGCCCACCAGGATCAGGCCGCCCGCTGCGCCTCCCTGCAGGATCCATTTCCTGGTCCTGCCCGATGTGTCCGTCTCCGTGTGCTCGTCCATCGTGATCACTCCTCGCTCCTGGCCGCCGGTACGGGCCGGGTTCGTCTACTGGTTCATGCTCCTGTGGAGCAGTGACCACGATGCAGACGCAGTGTTAGGGCCAGATGAGGTCCGGGAGAGGTCTACATCTGTAAAGGCAGGCGAAAATCGAAAGTGCCCCGAGCCGAGGCCCGGGGCACAGCACGACGTCCACGTCCTCCGTCAGCCGGCAAGGGCCTCACAGCAGGTGTTGGTGATCAGGCGGGTGACGACGTACGGATCCATGTTGGCGTTCGGGCGACGGTCCTCGATGTAGCCCTTCTGGTCCAGGTGGACCTGCCACGGGATGCGGACCGAGGCACCACGGTCCGAGACGCCGTAGTTGTACTGGTCGAACCGCTGGGTCTCGTGGGCCCCGGTAAGGCGCTCCTCGGAGCCGATCCCATAACCGGCGATGTGCTCCGAGGTCTTGCCCTCGGCACCCAACGACTCACACGCCATGATGATGGCGTCGTAGCCCTCGCGCATTGCACGGGTCGAGAAGTTGGTGTGTGCACCGGCACCGTTCCAGTCACCCTTGATGGGCTTGGCAGCCACCGAGGCGTCCACGCCGAAGTCCTCGGCCACGCGGTACAGCAGGTAGCGGGCCATCCAGACCTGGTCAGCCACGGCCACCGTGTCCACCGGTCCGATCTGGAACTCCCACTGGCCGAGCATCACCTCGGCGTTGGTGCCCGATATCGCCAGGCCGGCATCCATGCATGCCTTCGTGTGGGCCTCGACGATGTCCCGGCCGGCGACCTCGATGAATCCCACGCCGCAGTAGTAGGGGCCCTGCGGGGCCGGATAACCCTCGACGGGCCAACCCAGCGGGCGTCCCTCCTTGAAGAACGTGTACTCCTGCTCGATGCCGAAGATCGGCTCCTGGTCGGCGTACTTCTCATACACCTCGACGCACCGGGCGCGGGTGTTGCTCGGGTGCGGTGTCATCTCCCCGTCTGGGAGGCACACGTCGCACAGCACGAGGATGTCGTCGCCACCACGGAGCGGATCGGGACACGAGAAGACGGGCCTCAGCACGCAGTCGGAATTGTCTCCCGGGGCCTGGTTGGTGCTCGAACCGTCGAATCCCCAGATGGGGATGTGCTCGCCATCGTCGATGATCTTGGTCTTGGAGCGGACATACGGAAGGGGCTCCGTCCCATCGATCCAGATGTACTCAGCCCTGATAGCCATCGTGGTCTCTCCCGGTCGGCCGGTCGGCCCGGCGTGGTTGCGTAAGCGATCCCCGGCTAGGCCGGTCAACGACAAACCTACGGCAGTGCTCGTTTCCTAAACGTTTTCTGACTGTGAACGCAATGTGAACGACGGCCCCATGGCTGGTGATCCGGACCCGCTCCCCACATGCTTGGAGAATGGAGAAGACGAGTGAGGATCGACTGCGTGACCAGAGGGACTACGTGCTGCGGACCGTGGAGGAACGCGGCGTCAGGCTCATCCGCCTCTGGTTCACCGATGTGTTGGGCAGGCACAAGTCGGTGGCCATCTCACCGGCCGAACTGGAGACCGTGCTCGAAGAGGGGCTCCAGTTCGACGGCTCGGCCATCGACGGCTTCAGCCGCATCCAGGAGAGCGACGTCCTCGCACGACCCGATGCGGCCACCTTCGAGCTGCTCCCGTGGGCCGACCCGGATGAGCCATCAGGCACCATCTTCTGCGATATCACCAACCTGGACGGAACGCCCTTCGCCGGAGACCCGCGACAGGTGCTGCGCCGCAACGTGGAGCGGGCCCGCGCCGCCGGATTCGAGATGTTCTGTGCTCCCGAGGTCGAGTTCTTCTACTTCGCCGATTCCGATACGACCTCGGCCCCGGTTCCCCTGGACCAGGCCTCCTACTTCGACCTCACCACCGCCGACGTCGCCTCCGACCTACGCAAGCAGACCCTCCACATGCTCGAGGCACTGTCCATCCCGGTCGAGTACTCGTTCCACGAGGACAGCCCCAGCCAACACGAGATCGACCTGCAGTACACCGACGCGCTGGCCATGGCCGACTCGATAATGACCCTCCGGCTGGCGGTCAAGAAGATCGCCATGGACCGCGGCGTCTACGCCACGTTCATGCCCAAGCCCCTGAACGGTGTCCAGGGATCGGGAATGCACACCCACCTGTCGCTGTTTAGTGATGGCGCAAACGCATTCCACGACCCTGACGCCGAGGACGGCCTGTCACAGACCGCCCGGGCATTCATCGCCGGCCTGCTCCACCACGCCAGGGAGATCACCGCTGTCACCAACCAGCTCGTCAACTCGTACAAGCGGATCAACGAGGGATACGAGGCGCCGCGCTACGTGTCGTGGGCGCGCAACAACCGATCGGCGCTAGTCCGGGTACCGATACCCAAGCCCGGCAAGGTCGACTCCACCCGGATCGAGTACCGGGCCGTCGATCCGGCGTGCAATCCCTACCTCGCCTTCTCGGTCCTCCTGGCAGCCGGACTACACGGTGTCGAGGAGGGCCTGGAGCTCGGCCCGGAGGCACGCGTGAACCTGTATGACCTGAGCCGCGTCGAGCAGCGGGAGCTCGGGGTGGACGGGCTGCCGGCGAACCTCAGCGAGGCACTTGACGAGATGGAGGAGTCAACCCTTGTGCGCGACGCCCTCGGCGACCACATCTTCGAGTGGTTCCTGCGAAACAAACGTGCGGAGTGGAGCGAGTACCAGCGGCAGGTGACGCCGTTCGAGCTCGAGACCTACCTGCCCAACTGGTAGACGGCCGGTGGCCGGTCCAAATGGAGGCCAGGCACCCGACCGGGGTATGAGCGGGAACGACCGGCAGACTGGAGGGGCGTAGACCCCGCCCACACCATGGACCCACTCCTCGTCTTCCCAGACCCACCCCCGCCTGAACTGGCCCAGTGCCTGGACCTGGACGGCTGGGCCTGGAAGTCGGTCGCCGATCCGGACGCCGCCATGTCCGAGGAACCCGACGAGGGTTGGGCCGGCGCCATCGTGGTGGCCGACACCGACCCCGAGGGGGCATTCGCACTCTGCCGTCGGCTCCGGAAGGTGGAAATGCCCCTGACGCCACTCCTGCTGCTGGTGGGTGGCGGGCAACTGGCCGACCTGGAGCTACGAGACGACCTGTTCGACGACTTCTGCCTGACGCCAGTCAGGCCAGCCGAACTCCAGGCACGGATCGAACACCTCTTCTACCGGACCGGTCGTGGAACCCGTCCCGAGCTCGTCGAGTACGGGCCGTTGGCCCTGAACCCCGAGACCTACCAGGCGGCCGTCGACGGCGAACCGCTCGACCTGACGTACATGGAGTACGAGCTGCTCAAGTTCCTCGCCGCCCATCCGGGCAAGGTGTTCACGCGAGAAACCCTGCTCAGCCGCGTCTGGGGCTACGACTACTACGGCGGTGCACGGACGGTGGACGTCCACATCCGACGGCTCAGGGCCAAGCTGGGCGAGGAGCACGCAGGCCTGATCCACACGGTGCGATCGGTGGGATACCGGTTCGGCCAGTCCCGGTGGGGCGTCCAGGCATCAGGGCCCGCCCGGTAACTCAGACTGGACCAGGCTCAGGCGGGACCGGCATAGGGGTTCGCCTCACTCACCTCGAGCAACTCAGACCCTTCGTGGCTGGCGTCCACATCGGACTTCAGCAACCCACCAAGCAGCGATGCCACCACGGCGCCTCCCACGAGGATGCCGACAGGCATCACGATGACCAGCAGGATGACCATCAGGACGGCGCCAAGCATGGGCGTAGTCTGCCAGTCCCCGCAGGTCGGCGCGCTCACAGGCCCACTGCGTCGAAACGGTTCAGCCGACGTTGACGATGGCCTCCACTTCGAAGATCGCCCCGATGGGTAGCGCGGCCACGGCCACGCAGGAGCGAGCCGGGCGATGATCGCCGAACGCCTCGCAGTAGATCTCGTTCATGGCCGCGAAATTGCCCATGTCGGTCAGGAACACCGTGGTCTTGACCACCTGGTCGAGCGTCGCCCCGTTGGCCTCCACCTGGGTTCGCAGGTTGGCCAAGGCCTGGGCCGCCTGGGCTCCGAAACCGCCCTCGGCCAGGCTGCCGGCGACAGGACCGTCTACGACAGTACCGTCGACGATGCCGACCTGGCCGCTCACGAAGAGCAGGTCACCGGCGCGCACAACAGGGGTGTAGGGACCGACCGGTCTGGTCATGGTGGGGCTCCGTTGCTCGTGGGTGGGATTTCGGTGAACCCGACGGGAAGCATCCAAAACCCGGGGATCAAGCCGAAGTCTTCCACGCCCTGATCGGTAGGACTAGCCGGTGGGAAGTTCCTCGGGGCAGCCCCGATGGCGCCAGGTAGCTGCGGCGACCGCTGCGAAGACAGCGTCCGACCCATTGACCGACTCACCGCCGTCATCCTCGATGACGACGGAGATCGACGGGGTATCGGTGGCCCGCACCACCCCGAACGACCGGACCGTCAGGTCCTGCACGATGCCGTCCGCGTCGACCGACAGGGCCTCTGAGGTAACCCAACTCCAGGCCATGTGAGCGGCTCCCACGCAGTAGGAGCGCAGCACGGTCTCATCCAGTGGATCGCCGCACCTCACCGAGACGTGGATCCCGTCGTCGTCCACCACCGCCGTGGCGGTCGCACCGTCGGGCGACACCACCGGCCCGTCAAGGGCACCGGCACCTGCCAGGAGTACGACGGCCTCAGCCCATCCGGCGGCCCGGAGCGACGACGAGGTGGGAGGACCC
>Ga0209035_10001149_pt1 | contig 10782 bp, 1 predicted proteins | sample MarorgKNORR_S2LV_6_FD_188220 | JGI IMG/M metagenome (GOLD analysis project Ga0209035, IMG submission 188220) | Marine microbial communities from the Southern Atlantic Ocean, analyzing organic carbon cycling - AAIW_A/KNORR_S2/LV (SPAdes) (version 2) | ecosystem: Environmental > Aquatic > Marine >...
GTATCGAACCCGAAGAAGACGTCCAGGCTATTGGAACATTCAATTCAGTTCCTGCAGAATTGTAAGCGGTTGCTGTGATGTTCAGTGCTTGACCAGCGGGCATCGAGATAGGACCGCTTGGACTGACTGTAATGTGGTGGACTGATGGGTCCCCTGTAGCAGAACAAGACCGAGCGGATGTATCTGCCGTGACGATTATCGAAAGTGGTGCGAGAAGAAGAAGGGTGAGGAGTATGGCTCTGCGCATCATTTCACCCCACCTTGACCCACTGTCCAGAGGCATCCACTTGCCAATATTGAGATTCGCCTTGAGCGGTTTGGTACCAACCTGTTTGTCCTTGTACGGTTCCGTCCATCGCCTGTAAAACACCGCTTGATCCGGTATTTTGTTCAGTAACGGTTGCTTTCGCTTTCTCGATGATGTTTGCGGTTGCATCCTCCATGGCACGGATTCTGTCCTGTTGTCGTTGGTGACTCAACCGTCGTCTGCCCCTTCGAGATAGTGCGATGTTTGCTGCTGATTCTGCAACAGGTTCCATATCCCCGGTTGTAATTGTCGTATTTTGAATCAAGTCATACTCGTCATCCCAATGCGGTTCTGCAACAGAATTTTTCCGCATGATAAGGACTAGTAATCCAATCAATAGACCTGCGACAATGAATCCGCCCAGAAGCATTTGACCACTTTGGCTACTGGTTAATCTATCGATTCCAGTGGGATCAACATCCACGTAAGTAACTGCACTCCATCCTTCATATCGCACCGTAATCTTCTGTCCATCCCCGGGATTTTCTAATTCAAGGAGCCAATAAGGTCCCTCATCGTGCCTTACAGGCCCGATATCTGTATCAAATTCAAATAGAGACATTTGCATCGGTACGGGATTCCCCCCATAATCAACCAAATTGATTTCAAGTGAAAATTCGGCACCCTGTTCACCACTGCCTCCATGCTGTGCGATGCGTAATGAACGCGGTTCACCAATGAGAACTTGGAGTGTGAAATTACCCCTAGCGGCGCCATTTTCAACTTCAATATCCCAAATCCCTTCACTGAGACCTCTTGCATCATAAACACCAATTTCTGTGGTTTCTTCGACTACGATCGCGTCGAGGGGAATATCCCATTCAACTGGCCATGGGGCCTGATTTCCATTCAAATCCACAGCATAGGTCGTAATTTGGAATACTTCACCGCTGTTGGTCACACTTCCCATCACGAGGGATAAATCAATTTCAATTCTATGCGGGGTACCTTGATTGACGTAAATTCGAGAACGGGCGCTTCGTCCCGCGGCATCCACTTCGATGAGATGATCTCCTGTGGTGGTCGGTTGCCAAACCCCCCCGGAAAGTTGCAATTGTGGCGTTAAATCTTCACCATCAATCGTCCAATTCATTAGGACACCTTCGAGGAGGTTACCATCTGTATCGCTGAGTTCAGGGTTGAGGTGAATTGAGTCATCAGCAGAAATAGTCGTGCCATCACCTGCCAATAATATTCGGGCAAGGCGGCCCGGGCTGACCTGTATCGACAGGTTCGTGGCGAATGTACCTTCGGGCCCCGAATGATTTGCTGTCACTGTCCAGGTCCCAGCAAGTCCACCGACAAACCTCACCCCATCAGTATCGGATACAAGCGAAGATGCGGCTTCAACCTCTGTCACTCCCCATTCTGCTGAAATCGGCCAGCGATTACCGCGGCTGTCTTCAGCCTGAAGAACGAGATTCGTTTCATCATCGGCAGACATCATACTATTCTCCGCATCAATCCAAACTTGAGATATTTCACCAGTGATTACCGTTAGATCAATCCATGTTTCAACGCCCTCAGCGTGCGCTGAAACTCGCCAAGTTCCAGCTTGGCTTGGCAACCATTCAACGAAATCACCATTGACGCGGAAGTTGCCATTTTCAGTAGACCAATTATCCAGTGGCAGAAGAACGGAGAAATTAGTCCCATTATGGTCGTGCCATATCAAATCCAAAGGGACTGATTCATCAGCATGGACTGTGCGATTTGGACCAATTATTTCCAAATAATCAAGCGATGAAGGAGTGCTGCGTACCCCGGATGTATTACTCAATTCTTGTGGGTGGGTTGCAATCCCTGATATCACCTGCAATAGCAGGATTGGGATCAGTAATCCTACCGTAATCGAACGGTACGACGCTGCCTGCATATCATCCGCAGGAACTTATGGGACTTGAAAGACACGCCGGACCGTCCGCCTACGGCGGACGGTCAAATCTCATCAAATTGGATTATTCGGTCCACTCAGCCCAGTCATCCATACCCGGGTCACGATACCACCAGACCTGGTCATCATCCTGCCACCATTCGGTGCCATCCTCATCGACTCTGTATTCAGGGTCATCTTCAGCATTAAAGTCACCTTCAGATGCTGCTTGAGTTTGTGATTCAACAACTGGGGAAGCTGCTGGGACATCGTATTCCTCGTCTTCAAAGATATCATCTTCGTCGTATTCGTCATCACTGTCACCGCGTCGCATTAGGACGACCACGACTAGCATAACGCCAATCAACAGGGCAACCACAGCAGACAATCCAACCCATGACCATGGTGCATTGGCTTCAAAGAACCCTGAAAGGGTACCACCGACCGAAATTTTGACCTCATCACACACGTTATTGTCATCCGCGAGTGAACCATCTGCACAGATGACCACTTGATTCAAACCTTCACTTAGCATGTACATACTTGCACTGGTTTCATTGAATTTTTCAGTTTGAACTTGATTCAAACTATCTTGGATATTATCGAACATATCTGTGACTTGGACGGGGACAGGGTTCCCATATTGATCAAACCCTTCAACATCGATGGTTACAACCGCTTGCTGATCAACGTCGATGTAGATACCAGATATGACGCCAGGTGAACTGGCAATGGCTTCAAGTCGGTGTAATGGTCCATAATCGACGGTGACGTTCCATGTACCTGAGCAAGTCCCACATGCACCCGCACTGTACATCAATTCGTAGCCTTGGTTGATGTGGCCATCAAATCTGTAATTTCCAATCGCTACGAGAGGATTACTGTCTGCATCTGCAATATCACCTTGAGTAAATCCATCTGTCCCACTGCTCCATGAAATCATAGGAGTTTGATACTGATTTCCATCCGCATCAGCAACCCAAATCTCGACGAGTGGGTATTCACCAGCGGTGATACGGGTTTGGGCTTGGACGACAATGTCTCCAGATTCATCGAAGGTCGAGTAAGCCTTGTGCCAAACATTGGCAACTTGCCCAACTGTGACGGTCACAACCGACATCGATTGGACATTGTTTTCCCCGGTAGCACAAATTGTGTATTCACCAACAGTTGTGGCGTCCCAGACATAATCTGCAGCACGCATAGCGATTGAAATATCAGTCCAGCCAGGTACTAGTGCAGAACAGGTCTGAGGTGCATTTTCAATGGTGGAATCCCACTGTAACCATTGGATTGGAGTTTCAGATAAATCGTTGCCATGCCCATCACGTGCATCAGGACTCAAATCGAAGGCGTCATCTGCAGTGATTGTGCTATCATCAGCGATTGAAATTGAGTTGAGTACGCCAGCCGTAACAGTGAATGTTGCAGCAGTGAATACGGATTGTTCCCCAACTCCAGGTACGCTGAACACATACAGGACATTGATCGTCCAATCACCCACGAGAACCGCTTCAAAAATTGCGGATGTGCCTTGAGGCGTCAACCATTCCGATGCACTGGGAGAGGCTGCTGTCCACGTTGCAGAAACACTCCATTCGTTACCGTCAGCGTCGGCTGTAAAGGCTGAGAGTGTGCCCGTATCTTGCCCACTCGTCAGATTGAAGTTGTTGCCCGGAGAACGGGCTTCAATGGTGACTGGTAAACCATGCTCAACCGCCATTGGAATCACAACATCAAATCCTTCGAGAGATGCCTTCACCCAAGATGAACCCTGATTGGATGCATCCCAAGTTGTTGGTGATCCCGCATTGACGAGTCCATTGAGCCAAGTCCATCCTGTGATGGATAAATCAATTGATTCACGGTTACCTTGAACATCAATTCGGACGACATTCAATGTTACTGTATCATCAGCAGTCAATGATATACTATCCAATGTCGCTGAGCTCGTGACAATGATGGTATTGGACGGGCCAATAGCCGTCACTTCCAATTCCGCAATGTCACCATAAGTAACATCGATTGAACTGCCACTGTAGACGCCTAGGTCACTGTTTACCCATATGTTCCAAGTTCCAGTCTGATCACCTGTGAACGCACCAGTGGCATTGTCCATTGCTCCGTTTTGGGCACCCCATGTCAGGGTCCCAGATGAACTACGATCTTTTTGGTTGCCCTTTAGATCGTAAATCTCAATATCCAGTGCAGTTGTATTTCCAGCCTCAACCATACTGTCGCCAGTGATTATGAAGTATGACGGGGCCCCTGTATTAACTGTGATTTCTATCGATACAGATTGCGAATCCCAAGTGACATTCATCCACTGTGTACCCGCAGTCCACGGTAACCAACTAACCGATCCGGCTGGTGTAGTAACCGAATAATCCATGCTAGACGGATTGTAGGTCACACCTTGCGAGAATGTCCCATTGGTAATGGTAATCGTAATGAGTTCACCCGGTACAACGTTTGCATTTGCATCAAGGACTGCAAGCATGTTCATGTCGAACGTTTCATCAGCAGTCAACGAGATGGCCAAAGGCACGACGACTAGAATAGTCGGCGTACCAGCAGTGACTGTGATGTTGACTGATTCAACGACTTGCCCATATGCAGCAGAGATGGTTACAATACCCGATTGATCGGGTGTGAAAAATCCACTTGCATCAATAGATCCACCTGTACTGGACCAAATGACATCGCCTGCAAGTGTATTGGCACTAGCATCCAGCAATGAACCCGAGAATTGGATACCTGTGTCCGCATCCGTTGTAGTTGGACCTGACAAACTGATTGAATCAACGAGGGTGTAGTTGTAATGCAGCATTGGTTTGTTCGATGAAACCGACTCACTGGTCTTGATATCAATCAGCATGTGGCCAGCATTGGGTACACCCATGATGACGATGGATACTGTGCCGTTCATGGTCGTCATGGCAGCACTCACATCGAAGTATAGCCATCCACCGACAAAGTTGTTCAGTACACGTACAGTGTCCAATGGTGTTGCATGGTAATCTACGCCCGAACTAAGGCCGGGGATTGTCCAATTGGTACCAGTTGCGGCTGAATTCCAAGTCGCTCCACTCTCCTCATAATTTGGATTGATGAGAGCATATGCAGTCAAATCCAGATAATTTGCAGTTGCGTATTCACTGATTCCATCTGAATAGATGGACAATTGTGCTGAGTGTGTATTTACAGGCAACTGACCGAGAGGGCCCATTTGCCCCATATCGATTTCGTACAGGCCATAGCAGCGGTTGCTCGCTGCTGAATCACAGCCAGTTCCAATATGCAGTGTGTCACTTGCTCCGTGACCCGTATCAAAGGCACCTTCACTCATGTAAGTGTCCCAAATGGGAACATGACCGAGAGTTTCAATGTCAGAACCTTCTTGGATTTCAATACTGTAAACGTGATTTCCTTGATAGGTAATATCCGGATTTCCAATACCGAATGTCCATGGAACCGATCTCGGACCAGGGACTGAACCATTCAATGCCTGAACTGACCATGTGTAAATCTCACCAGTGACCATATCAAAGTCCGGTGTCCATGTTGATGCCGTTGCACCGAGATTGAATCCAGAATTGCTACTTGAGTCCCAAGAACTGTAGGTCTGTGAGCCGTTTGCATTACTGAGAATCAGAACATAGCCAGTCGCATCACTGAGGGTATCCCATGACAATACTGGGCGTGGTTCGATGCCCAGGGTGTATTGACCAACACTGTACACGACTTCCAATTGCTCAGGTGAGATTAGAGATACCTGCGCGGGTGAAGAGGCGTTGCTTGGATTGTCAACATAATCGACCACAAGTTCTGGTGCATAATCGCCTGATCCTTCAGCTGAATTGAAGTAAACAGTTCCACCCCAACCGGTCTGCAATCCCATATTCATCATCCCATTCCCTGCCCATGCAGTTCGCGCGATACTGGTGACATCCCATTCGTACCAAACACCAGAAATAGTGCTGGTCGATGTCATCGAGGAGGATGCTGTCGAGTTACATTGGGTGTTTGGATTGTAATTGTTCCAAGATACTGTCGATTCAGTGAATCCACCACAATCGTGGATAGCAATACTATGTGCACCACTACCTGCAACACTGACAACATACATTCGCAGTGTAACCGAAGTCGGCAACATGGTTGCTGGATAAGGATACTCAGCCAAATCAACTGAGACCAAGCCAACTGCATTATGTGCAGAATCTGCTGGATCTAAACCAACTGCAATTGTTGTCGATGAACCATAATTCGTTGTTTGTCCAAAAGTATTGGATGTCACATATGAATCAGGTATTGAAGGCAATAAACCAGTATCTTCGAACACGGCACCTCGCTGCATTGTCACGGTGTAATTTCCAGCACCATCATCACTGCCTTGGTCTTCAGGAACACGGGCTTGGAATGAAGTGGACCAATTGCTGTAAACGCCGTCTTGAACGGCACGAACCCGCAGATGGTTCCAATGATCACCTTGCGCTGTAATCGCAGGGACGTGCATTGTCAAATTGGTCAAATCCCAACTGATGTTACCTCCCCATGTGGTTGAATCACTCGAATCGAAAATCGCTGTATCAATTGTGAATCTATCGTTGGTTGCATATTGAATCTGCCAAGCATCAATGTTGCTTGCGGCAGGATGGGTCCATTGGGCAGCGAGAGGGTCTTCCGGAGTCGGTCTCAAAGCATTCACATCCCAGGCTGTGAATGGACTGTTGGTCGTTAGTGACGAATCCCAAGAGGGTGCTGTCGTCAATGATTGCGTACCTGCACGATAGGTGATGTTGAGCGTGGGTCTGAACGACTGATAGACACCCGTTGCATCCTCTTGGATGAAAGAGTGTCGAGCGTAGAGGTTGGGGTCTTCAGAAGCGAATAGCAGATTGAGAACATCTGAACCACTGCTGCGCGCGTACTGCATCAGGTGTGTGACATTCCACGAATACCAATCATTGCTGGTCACATCAGTTGTACTGATGGGCATATCCACATCGTTTGCACCATTTACACCTGCGACCTGCCATGAGTTGTTGGTTGCACAAGAATTCCAAGTGACGTTGCCTTCAACCCAAGAGCAGTGTACATTAGAGACGGAGATGGGTGTGTTTGAGTTGCTAGAACCACCGATTCGATACACCTCAACATGTGCCTCAAGCACCTGCCATGGATTATTGTCCATAATCGGTACATTGGATACATCAAATCGCAATAGTGAACGAGATTCGTGTCCTGCATTCGTGCATGCGGGCCCTCCATTTGAGGCACCGACATTCAAGTTGTTTGCAGTGTTCCCATACGCCGTATTAGGATTACAAGAATCGATGTAGGCATCTTGCGAGACATCATAGGTTCCTGTAGCAGAGTATGCATTTCCATTCGACAAAGCGGCCCAATAATCTGTGTTGTTGAAAGAATCACCAATGTCATTTGGCACGATGAAATCTTCAATCGCTGAACGCGGACCATACATACCATCTTGAATCGGTTGAATGAGCCACGAATACTGTTCGTCTTGATTGAACTCTGTATTTGAATCATACATGGTCAAGTTTGACATGTCAAAAGTGCAAGTTGCACAGGTTCGACTGTCAATGACTTCGACACCACCCCATGGACCATCATTCGCGTTGTAAGCGAAAAGACGCCAATCCGTGACATTGGATGCGGCCGGGTGATTCCATGATACAGTGGGACTGGTAACGGCTAACATTGCAGGGAAATCCCACAGAATATCGCCATTCGCGGGAGAAACAATCGTCGCAGCTTGAGAGGGTATGCTCCCAGTTCCACTGGCCCATTTGAGTCGAATCTCAGGTTCGTTTGCATCAAATTGCGTCTCAGTACTCGCCAATACAATCTGGTCGGTAGAGAATTGTTCAACGCTCAACATCAGGCCGACACTGTCGTCACCCCTAGCAATCGCGGCTTGAACAACCTCAGTGATGTCCATGCTCATTCGGCTGCTTGACGCCGGATCAAATGCTACATCAACCCAATCGGAACGATCCATGAGGCCATAACCACCCAATGCACTCCAATTCGTGGAGCCATTGTAGGTTCGGCCTGTCGCCGATTCATTCCAATCCTTCAGAGTTTCATAGACTGCAATATTGGGTGTGCTTGAATTGTTAGTGGACACATGGAAATCGATAGATGCACCGACTAAGCGTGCACCCGATGGGTGAGGTAGAGCACCAGGGCCATCAATTGGAATTTCAATCAATGCACTGGACCAACCTGAGATGAAGAGAGTATCGTCATCTGCATGGGTGTCATTGAGGGCCCCAGATGTCCATGAAATCCAGGTGTCAGTGAACAAAGGCATACTTCCATCTGACAGGATGTCTCCGTGGCCCATGCCTACTTGATAGGTCGAAGAATCAATCTGAGTTACGTCAAGATCGGGGATGACGAAACTGGTGCCAGCAGTCCACAAACCAATTTGGCCGCTCGCTGAAATACCGCGCGCCCGCCAATAGAATTCCTCCCCTGCACTGAGGTCGTTTGCGAATGTAAACGATGTGCCACTGAAAGAACTCGTGTCAATCCACGAAGAGAATGTAAGCAGAGCACTGGAACTGAAACTGTTGTCCCCGTCCACCTGCACTTGCCATGCATTTGCCACTGTTGTACCGGTTTCATTCCAATCGAGTGTTGGAGTTTGGTCGACTGCAAAGGTGTAATCTCCACTGAGAATCCATTCACCATTGGCTGGTGACATGTCAATCGGTACATTGGGTGCAGCATTGGATCCATTTGTATATACAATGACCAATTCAGGCATCGAACTGCTACCACGGTCATAGAAAGAGACTGCGTTCCAACTATCGGAAACCAAAATGAAATCGACCAGAGAATCGGTCCGCATTGCACTTTGAACAGCAGCGGTAACATTCCACTCATACCATGTGTTGTCGGCATCAATATCCGTGGTATCAAGCGCTTGCACACGCTCATTTCCACTGGCACCAGGGGCATTCCAAGGAGTCACACTATCGGTCGTGTTCCAAGTCGCATAACCTTCCATCCAATCGTGTTCACTACTCTCGTACATCGTCATTGGAATGGCGAATGAGCCAATTCCAGATGCCTGATGGGTTCGTAGCCGCATCGTTGCTGCAACGATGGCCAAACCATCGGGCATGACGTGGCTACTCAAATCACAACCGACAAGCGCAACTTGGTTGTTAGAAAGTGATAGATCTTGCCCATCGAGGTTCATGTTAGATGCGAGTCCACCTTCTAGTGTGAGGTCGCCACAATATGGCATCTCCTGAGTGCTCTGACTCGTACCATTGCCGTGTCGATAGCGCAGTTCATGCTCGCCACCACCCAAGCTGGTCGAATTGATTTCAGAGATGAAGAGTTTCGTGGTCAACCATGGACCCTGTTCATCATCTTCCACCATCAACAAGCGCCATGCATAGGATTGAGCCCAATCCAAATTCCAAGATGTGGGGATTTCAAATTCGCCATTTGTCAAATCAAATCCACCGTTTTGCCGGCTATCGACTCGAATAGGAATAGAACTACCAAAAACCTCAAACAACTCGATGATGACTTCAGCGGGATCGCCATTGCTTTGTGTTGCTGCAGAAGGATCCCAAGTCAGGGTTGGGGTGGTTGTACTCTGTAGTTCCCAATTGACTACCTCCCAAGCAGCACTGTTCATCATGGGTGTAACATTGGATGGTGCGGATGTGGCTGTACCATCGCCCCACGAGTATCGGATATCGAGATGTGGGCGGTATGAGAATGGTTCATCACCTGTAGCAATTTCAATTTCTTCACCTGCCAAACCTTCAGCCCTGATTAAGAAGTCCATGTCACCGCTGTGACCCTTGTGCAGGTAGGATTGAACGAACGAAGTGGCATCAAAGGTTAGTGTAGCTGTCCCGGTTTGATTTCCGTTTACAGTTCCAAGTATTGAATTTTCAACAATGTTGTCTTCACCGCCATAAGCCCAAGTGACACCATTGCTACGGTTTGCATAATCAAGTTCACTGAAAACGTGCCCTGTGTTTGAATCCACCATCCAAGCAGAAATCATGGGTTCGCCAGTTCGATCGGTACGACGCAAATTCAGCGTAGCCTCATGAATTGTAACATTGTCATCGATAGGAACCGTTTCCATATTGACACGAATGAATGCATGCATGTTTCCTTCACTTGAATCATTGGAATGACCGATTCGCATACGAAAATCATCATTCCCATTGTAAGATGTATTGCCGTCCATAACCCATGTGTCGTGAACGGTTCCGAACCCAAGATTGATCGTGTCGTTACTGAGTACAATTTCAGCTTGACCTTGTCCGTTAAGACTGCCTACCTCAGCCGGTAGACCAAAGTATCCACTCATCCATGGGCCGAGAATAGAGTTGTTTACTGAGCGGATCCGGAAGTAAACCCATGTCCCATTCAGCAGATCAGCCTCATTTGCTGGTGTGTCAAATTCTTGATTGCTCATTGAGAAATCAGTGGAATCATCCCAAGAATTCCAAATGCGAGTTTCATCTTGTTCGAAACGGAAATCTGGGCCATTTGATAATTGTACCTCAATATGGCCACTGGTTAGATTACTCCA
>Ga0209035_10001151_pt1 | contig 10777 bp, 11 predicted proteins | sample MarorgKNORR_S2LV_6_FD_188220 | JGI IMG/M metagenome (GOLD analysis project Ga0209035, IMG submission 188220) | Marine microbial communities from the Southern Atlantic Ocean, analyzing organic carbon cycling - AAIW_A/KNORR_S2/LV (SPAdes) (version 2) | ecosystem: Environmental > Aquatic > Marine...
CTAAACGCGTGATGTCTTCTTTTTCGGCCACAAAGTTTGGCCCTAACTGAATGGTATCACCGCCATAGCGCACATAAAAACCCAAATCCCAGGCTTTCATGGCAATTTCATAGGGCCGCCGTGCGGGTTCACCAGGATAGGCTTCAATGGTTAACGCGCCTGCTAAGCCATAGTTACGGATATCGCTGACGTAATTCAAGCCTTTTAAACTATGAATAGCATCTTCAAAGTGTGGCGCTAAGTCGGCCGCACGCTGTGCCATTTGATCATTTTCGAAGATATCCATCGCTGCCAAAGCTGCAGCACAGGCCACAGGATGCGCTGAATAGGTATAACCATGGGGAAATTCCACCATATACTCAGGACCACCGGCTGCCATAAAGGTTTGGTAAATTTCACTCTTAGCAACCACAGCGCCCATGGGTATAGCGCCGTTAGTCAAGCCTTTGGCAAGGTTCATAATATCGGGTACCACACCAAAAGCATCAGCACCAAAGGCGGCGCCAGCGCGGCCAAAACCGGTGATCACTTCATCAAAAATCAACAATATGTTGTGATCATCACAAATCTTGCGCAAGCGTTGCAAATAACCCTGTGGTGGCACCACTACGCCAGCAGAACCCGCAAACGGCTCTACAATCACGGCGGCAATGTTAGACGCATCATACAAGGCAATTTGTTCCAACAAATCATCTGCCAGCTCGGCGCCATGTTCAGGCAGACCTTTAGTAAAAGCGTTTTGTGGTAACAACGTATGCGCCAAATGGGCTGCATCTACGCCTTCACCATACAATTTACGGTTACCAGCGATGCCACCCACACTAATGCCGCCGTAGTTAACACCGTGATAACCCTTGCTACGGCCAATCAACTTGGTTTTGCTAGGCTGGCCGTTTTGGCGCCAGTACGCCCGTGCCATTTTTAATGAGGTGTCGGCAGATTCCGAGCCTGAGTTGGTAAAAAACACATAGTCCAAACCTTCTGGGGCCATTTTAGCCACTCGATCTGCCAGTTCAAAGGCTTTGGGATGACCAAACTGAAATGCTGGAGAGTAGTCCATCGATTGCATTTGTTTATGCACAGCTTCAGTAATTTCTGGACGGTTGTGGCCAAAACCACAACACCAAAGGCCCGACAAACCATCATAAATACGACGACCATCCGCGGTGATGTAATGGCTTTGTTCGGCCGATACAATCATGCGTGGGTTATCTTTAAACTGGCGGTTAGCCGTAAACGGCATCCAGTGGGCTTCGAGCTGTTCGCGGCTTAGGCCACCGGTAAGAGATTCAAAACTCATGTGCTAACTCCATCATTATCAATACCGCCAGTTTAAGCTTGCATTTAGAACAGTTAAATATTAAGTTATTTACTTTTAAATAAGCAATTAGTTAATTAAATAAATACCTAATTCGCTAGGATAAAACATGGCCAAAAAACTGGGTTTAAGCCGAGTGTCTGACATAGACTTGCGGTTATTACGAATTTTCAAAGTCATCGTCGAAGCAGGCGGATTTGCCGCTGCAGAGGTCGAACTTAACATCAGCCGCGCAGCCATCAGCATGGCCATGGGCGATCTAGAAACGCGCATAGGCCTACGCCTTTGTCAGCGTGGTAGAGCCGGGTTTTCGGTGTCCGAAGCAGGCCAAGAAGTGTATCAAGCCATTTTGCAATTATTCGCTTCCATTGAAGGATTTCGCACCCAAGTTAACGCCCTGCACGACCAGTTACAAGGCGAACTCAACATCGGCATCGCCGACAACCTCGTGACTCTGCCCCACATGCGCATTACCAACGCCTTGCGGCAACTAAAACAACAAGGGCCTGATGTGACCATTAACATTAGTATGATGGCGCCACACAACATTGAGAAAGCCGTGTTAGATGGGCGCTTGCAGGTTGGTGTCATTCCAGAAGTACGGCGTTTGCCAGAGCTAGACTTTCAGCCGTTATACGAAGAGGAGTCGCGCCTGTATTGCAGTTTTCAACACCCGTTATTTAACCACGCAGAAAAACATCAGACCATTGAACAAGTGCCTGAGCATGATGCCGTGGCCCCTGCCTACGCACAAACAGCAGACACTCGACAGCACTACCAACAACTCAAAACCAGCTCTACCGCAACCGACCGTGAAGGCGTAGCGTTTTTAATACTCACCGGTTGTTATATTGGTTATTTACCCACCCACTACGCCACTCAATGGATCCAGCAGGATAAATTACGCGCCATTGCCCCAGGGCATTTTCATTTCACCACCAGTTATGGCGTGGTCACTCGACGTAGCAAACGCACCAACCCTGTGTTAGAGGGCTGGCTTAACGCGTTATGGCAGGACAACTAAAGTAGCGGGTTACAATATTGGCAACTGCGCGGCAGCCCGAGTAGACAACCACTGTGCGCCGTCTTCGGTGATCACAATATTCTCTTCGTGGACCATTTGTTTAACCTCGCCTTTGCCATTGGCGTAAGACATACCCGGCTCCAACGTCATGACCATACCCACTTCCAACACGGTGTCGTCGGTGGCGGTATTTGACGGCCATTCGGTAAGGTCTGAGCCTAAACCATGGCCTAAGCGCCCCACATCATTCCCTAATGCGCCACCTGCATGCATGATGGGCCACATAGCGCGGTAAAGGTCACTGGTGGTATTACCGGGCTTCGCGGCAGCAAAGCCTGCTTCAGTGGCATCATACACTGTGGTATACGCGTCTTTAGTGGCTTGAGAGCAATCGCCAAAACTCCAGTTGCGATCAAAATCACAAAAGTAACCTTGCCATACGGTGCCGGTATCGATGATTAATAGATTGCCCTCATCAATCACCCGGTCTGTAGGCCCCATGATGATGTCATCATAACCATCGGCACCGGATGAAGACACGATAAACGGCGAATGGTCGGCACCTTGGCGCAACAACTCCATTCTAAATTCGGCCACCACTTCACGCTCGGTCATTCCGACGCGTGCAAAACTAGGTAGTTGAGCAAAGGCCTTGGAGGCAATACCACACACGTGAGCGGCACGGTCTATTTCGGCAGTGGATTTAATACTGCGTAAATGCAACACCGCACGGCTGACGTCCACCAGTTCAAAACCACTTGAAGCATACAAAGACTGCACCTGATTTTGGGGCATGCGTAGGTGTGTTTCTCGACCCAAGGTCATACCTAAGCGACCAAATCGCTTGGGCAGCTCAGCTAAGGTTTGATTAAGTAAACTCACGCCATCGTCTGCCGGCAATGGCGACGGCCAAGTACGCACATCGTCCACCCAGGTATTGCTCATACCCACCACACCGATGGTTGGAATAACGGCAATAGGTTGACCGGTGGCAGGCAGAAGTAAAAACCAAGGCCGCGTAGGGCTTTGCCAAAACTGGGTGAAATAACCGGAAAAATAGCGCACGTTGGTTTCTGTGGTTAACAACACGGCATCTAGCTGTTGTTCACGCATCATGGTTTGTGCGCGCGCCATGCGCTGCTCAAATTCTGCCAGCACAAAGTCTCGCTGTGGGATTTGGCTAAGTTGATATTGGCTCATGAGCTGATACCAAACACCAAGCTTTGATACAGCTCTGGGTCCGTTGCGCCTTCGGTACCTAGTACCAATACTCGGCTTTGCTCATCCAAACCTAAGTCTGAGCGCCATTGGTTGTTGCCTGCAGCCACCAACGCGGCGGCAAGTCCTGCTACCGCAGATTCACCGGCTTCTATACTTGGGCTATGTTGTTGCAATGAAATCATACTCGGTGCAATCGCACCTTCACTTAAGGTAATAAAGTCATCAGCTCCTTGGGCCAAAATTTGCCACGCAATTTGTGACACTTCGCCACAAGCAAGACCCGCCATTAACGTGTCTAGGTCACCTTCGACCACCCGTAACTCACCCGCTTTAGCACTTTCTTGTAAACAGTTGGCTTGCTCTGGTTCTACAATCACAAACCGCGGCCGTTGCTGACCCCATAAATCCCAAAAATAGCCACACACGGCGGCCGCTAATCCACCCACGCCTGCCTGTACAAAAACGTGGGTAGGCACATCACCTTGTAGTTGCTGCACAATTTCTGCCAACATTACCGTGTAACCTAAGGCAACGTTAGCTGGAATTTCTGTGTAACCCGAGTAACTGGTATCAGAAATGATAACCCGACCATGCTGCTTGGCATCACTGGCCGCTTGCTTAACAGAGTCGTCGTAATTGCCCGTAATGCGAATCACCTGGGCCGCGTAGGCCTCCATCGCCGCCTGACGACCTGGAGACACGTCACGGTGAATATAAATAATGCACTGGCAACCAAACATTTGTGCACCCCACGCTACAGAGCGACCATGGTTGCCGTCCGTAGCACAACTTACCACTACGTCTTTTAATTGCGTTTTAAACTGACCAGAGAGCAATTCCTCCATAGTCGGTTCTACACCATTAAGTTGGGCTAAATGTTGCTGTAAAAAACGGGTTACGGCGTAAGCGCCACCCAAGGCCTTAAAACTTTTAAGCCCAAAGCGAGTACTTTCGTCTTTATAATATACCTTAGCGATATTGGCAGCCGCGGCCATGGTATCCAGATGTTGTAACACCGTAGCCTGGTAATTCGGCCAGCTAGAGATGGTGCTCAATGCGTTATCTGCTCTAGCTACACTCAAAATATTTTGCCGAGCAGCACCATAAGCTAACTGTTTGTCAGCCAAGGGGTTATGAAAGCAGTCCAAACGGCCTGGGTGAGTGATAGACATAAATGCAACTCCAAAAAATTAAGTTTTAGGCCAAACGGCCTGAGCCACTCCGGTAGCAATCAGGGCAATACCTGCTAACCCCTGCCAACCAATCGCTTCTCCGAATAAAAACCACGCTTGTAACGCCACCGCTGGCGGTACCAAATAAAACAAACTACCGACCTTAGTGGCGGCGCCTTGACGCATCATGATCATTAGCAACAATACGGCGCCAATCGATAATGCCAATACCTGCCACGTGAGGCTGGCTATAAACTGCCACTGCCAATCGACCTTGCGAGTTTCAAAAGTAAACGCAATAACCAGACTAAACACCAAGGCAGCGGCATACTGAAGCCATATTGAGGTTAGATGGTCGACGCCGTGGCAGTATTTCTTTTGATATAAGGTGCCAAACGAAATGCCTATTAAAGCGCCACCCACAAGCACGGGGGCCCAACCAGAAAACCCATCAAATATGGTGCCTGCGTCCAATGCAAACTGCTCACCTAACACTAAATAAAGGCCAGCTAAACCCATGGCCAAACCAAGCCACTGACGCTTACTCACCGTTTCGCCTAACATAAGCCCAGCAAACAAAGCCATCGTTAGAGGCTGCAAGCCAATAACCATGGCACTCAGGCCCGCGGGCATACCCATGGATATGGCTTGAAAAATGCCCCCTAGATATACACCATGGAGCAACAAGCCCACAACCATGCAATGCACAGCTAAGCGCCATGTGGAGGGCCACCGGCTAGCCATAAACTTAGTAATGAGCCATAACACCACCAAGGCCAAAGCGAAGCGGTAACTCAGCAAAGTGAAGGGCTCGGCAAAAGGTCGGCCCAACTTTGCGACTAAAAACCCCGTACTCCACACCCACACAAATATAAAAGGCATCAAGCGTACAAAAGGTGTAGATAGGGTGAGTGACATAATAATAATTTCTATAAAGATTCAGCCCGCATATTGGCACAAATCAAATGCCGGATACCAGCCAAATATCGCGAAGCCCATAGGTTATCAGGATTGGTTGTCTTAGATTGGTCAACATTAGCTATAAAAATGAATATTTTTATCGCAACTTAGCATGACTATGAGGTAACCAAGGCAATATACTCATGTGGGTCAATTTACCCAGCATTGAGCAAGCAGGTATTCACGGGGACGAATAGGAAGCATATGAAAAGTTTGGATCAAAGTGATCGTACAATATTACGTTTATTGCAGAAAAATTCGCGTGAAAAACTTGAGTCTATAGCCAATGAAACGGGCTTGTCTGTGGCCACCATCCAACGCCGAGTAAAACACTTTAAGTCCACTGGCATCATCCATCAAGAAACTGCCGTCATTTCCCAAGAGGCCGTGGGATATGGCATGACCTTTCTCATTTTGGTTGAGTTGGAACAAGAAAAAGCCCACCAATTAGACTCGTTTCGTAAAAAGGTCACGGCAGAACCCCAAGTTCAGCAATGTTACTACATTACTGGAGAAGCCGACTTTGCGCTGGTCGCGTTGGCAAAAAGCATCGAAGACTTTGAGAAACTCACCCACCGGTTGTTTTTTGACGACGCCAACGTCAAGCGTTTTCACACCTCGGTGGTGATGAATCATACCAAGACTGGCATGACCGTGCCCCTTTAGTTGGATCTCACACCAACGCCACCCGCAGACAGTGTTTAAACCAACTAGGGTTACCACCCGACTCAGTCGTTCTATGGTTAGGCTTGGCAACAAGCCTTTGATATGACAGCATAAGGCTCGCCTCCTTTTTGGACGCGGGCCTTTATACGTATAGGATGTACAAAACCGACCATGTCAGCTTACCCACAACACCAAATACTCTCAGCACTAGATGACTATTTAACAGCGTTTCCACTACCCAACGAACTATGGATATTCGCCTATGGTTCTTTAATGTGGAATCCAGAAATGCAAGTAGTGGACACCCAACAAGGCAAAGTACTTGGTCTAAAAAGAGGTTTTAATCTACTATCAACGGTGCACCGAGGCACCGTAGAACACCCAGGTTTGGTATTGTCCCTGCGTGAAGGTGGTGATTGTGAGGGTCTGGCATTTCGGATTGCAGGTGACACTAAAGAAACAGATTTTAAAAACCTTTGGCTAAGGGAAATGGTGACCATGTTCTACCGGCCCCATATGTGCCAAGTAGTCACAGGTAACGGCGTAGTGAATGCCATCACCTTTGTGGCAGATCAACAACATGAACAATTTGTTGATTATGACCCAGCTCAATGCGCGCAAATGATTGCTCAAGCCCACGGTGGTCGCGGCAGCAACATTGAGTATTTTAACAATACCCAGCAGCAGCTTAATCATCTCAACATCAAAGACCCACTATTTAGTGAGATTGCGGCCCACTGGCCCAATCCTGTCTAGCGCAACGGTCCTGTCTTTCCGGCGTAGGCGTAGGCCGAAATCTACTCCAACACAGTGAGATCCTGACCTTCGTCAGGATGACGCTTTGGCACGTCTGGATGACGGTTTGGCACATCAGAATGACAAGGCTCACCCAGGCTTTATGGGTACTTGTTCTAACTCATAAATCGACTCGCCCACTTGCTCCAACTGCTGTTGCAGCATGGCTTGGGCATCATAAATACCACGATTATAGAAAAACGGACCCATGGTTTCACTGATGAAATCGAGCATAAACTGAGCTTCAAAACTGCCGAGCGCTCGGTCTAACTCAGTATCACAATAGTCTTGTAAACGACCAATGAGGTCTGCTTTTTCTTCGGCGTTAAATTCAATGCTCATGGCTAGGGTCCAATTTATCAATAATGTGAGCTAACTGCGCTACTTCATCTTTACTTAACTTACTTAAGAAATCGTCTTCCCACCTTTGAACTTTTGGCACCATGTCTTCAAACAAGCACCGGCCTTGGGGCGAAAAGCTTAATAGCACGGCACGTTTGTCGTTCTTGTCTGGTGTGGTTTGTAAGTGTTCGAGGTCCACTAGCCCACTTACGGCACGGGAAACCTTCACCTTGTCCATGTAGGTCATGGCACAGATTTGTTTAGCAGTCAGCCGTTCATGCTGACCCAACAAGGCCATCACCCGCCATTGAGAGCGATTTATACCATAGGCGTCTGCGTATATAGTCGCTAGCGATGACCCCACATTGTGAGCTAAACGATTCAGTCGATAAGGCAAAAATCGATCTAAGTTTAGACGAGTGTTAGGCGGGCTTTTGGGTGCTGATTGAGTCATTAAAAAGTCAGGTTAGTTGCATAAGTAACAGTGTCTGCTAGCATAGATACATAACCTCTTCGCAGCAAGCTAAATCAATATGTCTAAATCTATCACACTATATGATTACCCAAAATCTTCCGCCGCTTACCGTGTGCGTATCGCCCTCAGCTTAAAGGATATCGATTACCAATCGGTAAAAGTTGACTTACTGGCAAAAGACCAAACCAGTCACTTTTACCTTGCCACTAACCCGCAGGGTCTAGTGCCAAGCCTAGTGGTGGGTGACCAGGTGATTAGCCAATCCTTAGCCATTATCGAGTGGCTTGAGGAAACCTACCCGCTACACCCTTTATTACCCTCTAACCCTATAGAGAAAGCGCAACTTAGAGCACAAAGCTACGCCATTGTAGCCGACACCCACCCACTCAATAACTTACGCGTGCTTAACTACCTTGTTACTGAACTTGGTCACGATAACACAGAAAAAATGGCTTGGTACCACCACTGGATTAAGTTAACTTTTGCCGCCCTAGAAGTACAGTTAAGCGAATCTTTACTCTCCAACACCGCCAACCTTCTCGACACAGTACTCGTGCCCCAAGTATTCAATGCCCATCGTTTTGCTATCGACATGACGCCCTATCCAACCATCCAACAGCGTGTTGACTGGTGCAACCAACAACCTGCATTTGAGAAGGCCCACCCAGACCAATGTAGTTAGCTCAGCGGGCTGCGCCATTCTTGGCCTGGCACTGGATGAGACGGCACCCATCGAGCAAGAACCAAGGACACACACGCCATGGCGGCGCCCAACATAAACACCGCCATGGGCGATACCAGCCACAACACACCCATAATAGCGGGTAGCACAACGGCCGCAATGTGATTAATAGTAAACGACACGCCCGCAGTGGACGCAATGTCGGCAGGATCTGCTATTTTTTGAAAGTAGGTCTTTTGGGCTATAGCCATGGCAAATAACACATGGTCAAACATATACAAAGCCACCGCCAACGGTGCCCAGTCAACAAAGCCATAGGCTAAAAACACCAGCACTAAACCTATGTACTCCAAGGTGAGTGCCCGTCGCTCTCCCCAGCGGGACACTAAGGCGCCAATTTTGGGTGCTAACCACATGCTCAGCAAACCATTACCCAAAAACATCAAAGCAATTTCGTCAGCTCCAAAGTTAAAGCGCTGCACCATTAACAAGGCCGCAAACACGACGAATATCTGGCGGCGAGCACCGCCCATAAACACCAAGGCGTAGTACAAACTGTAGCGTTTTCTAAGCACTAATTTTTTGGTTTGTTGTACCTTGGATTGATAGGGAGGAAAGGTTAACAAGGCCACTAAAGCCAAACTTACCGTCACGCCACCACCAAACACATAGACCCATACCACAGGTAACATAAACACTTGTAATGCCAGCCAAACCCAAGCGTAGGCCAACAACGAAGCAGCCGAACCTATGGCCATTAACCGTCCCAACTGCACCGGTGCTTCTTCTAAGCTAAACCACTGCAACGCCAAAGATTGTTTTACCGTTTCGTAATAATGAAAGCCTATCGACATGAGCATGGTGGTGATTAACAAACCCGTAAAAGTAGGCAAAAATCCGGTGAGGGCCGTGCCCACTCCTAACACCAGCAAGGACCAAATCGCCAATCTTTGCTCGGCAATAATCAGCAATAAAAACACCACGCCAAAGGCCAAAAAGCCAGGCACTTCACGCCACGACTGCAATACCCCAATGTGGGCGCCGTTTAAGCCCCCCTGCTCTATGGCAAAGTTATTGAAAAGGGCCATCCACACACCAAAACTAAAGGGCATGGCAAAGGTCATGAGGCGCAATAAACGTGTGGGGTTGGGTTGATATAAATTTAACAATGAAAGTGAACGGGTCATAGGGCTTTACGCTCAGGTGGGCGGATCTCAAGGACGGTGATAGTGCTAACGATGGCGCCAAACCAAAGTGACATAAGAGGGTGCTAAACTAGTCTAAAAACCAATAAATTGCACGTATAAATAGTGACGCCGAGTTATTAACAGGGTTAAATTCGGCGCCGGTATTCCACTAACCCTTTTTGAATCGGCCAACAACATAGAGTAGCAAGGCCGCTCCGACTGTAGCAGTGATCACTGCGCCAATAAACCCACCGGTGCTGATACTTAGAAAGGTAAACAAAAAACCACCGATATAAGCGCCTACAATGCCGACTACAACATTAGCAATGAGGCTCATTACTGCCCATAAGCTTACCCGCCAACCAACCTGCAAGTGCTCCAATCAACAAAAATACAATAAAGCCCATACTCTAATCTCCGTTATTAATTATTTTATTAACCCACAAAACCGTGAATTCATTAAAAGTTAGACTATGAACCCTGATTGTGCCAATTGAAAACGACTATTTACACCCTATATACTGCTATAGATCCTGCAAAGAGAAGACTATGAACAACGACACCGATAGCCAAAAAACGCCGCCAAATAAACAAGACCTTCGTTTACTTCTACGCTTATTACCCTTTATTACGCCGTATAAAAAAATGGTGTTTGGCGCTATGTTAGCCCTTATCGTCACTGCGGGCGTGTCGCTAGCGCTGGGCCAAGGTATTCGTTTACTCATTGACCAAGGTTTTGATTCTTCGGACCCAAGTCGCTTAAACCAAGCCATGATGGTGCTAGCGGTGATTACAGTATTGATGGCAGCCGGTACTTTCACGCGCTTTTATTTAGTTTCGTGGCTCGGCGAACGCGTGAGCAACGACGTTCGGCTGGCCGTATTTAACCACCTACTCACCCTTGATCCTTATTACTTTGAAGTCAATCGTAGCGG
>Ga0209035_10001154_pt1 | contig 10764 bp, 6 predicted proteins | sample MarorgKNORR_S2LV_6_FD_188220 | JGI IMG/M metagenome (GOLD analysis project Ga0209035, IMG submission 188220) | Marine microbial communities from the Southern Atlantic Ocean, analyzing organic carbon cycling - AAIW_A/KNORR_S2/LV (SPAdes) (version 2) | ecosystem: Environmental > Aquatic > Marine >...
GTGCATTACTTTGACCAGCCATTGACCTGAATTTGATGATGTACCTGGTGCAATTTTTATCCTCTCAACATTGTTAACATCATCAGCTTGACCACCACTTTGAGTGAAACCATTGCTGAATACATTGCCAAGCCATTCATTGCCAGATGGGTCAACAAGAATTAAATCAAGGTCATTTACAAGACGGGATTCACTCTGAGGTGCATTTGCACTACCCGCTTCATCAGCCCATACCAAAGTAATATCAATTCCATGACTTGGGTCTAGATCAAATGCATATAGTAGCCCATAACCAGCATTTATCTCATTATTGTGATCAAAATAATTATCGAGAACTGTGCTTCCATCCATTGGCAATACTGTATTTTCAAGATTTATTTGCCCCCATCCTTCAGCATAATTCGGAATATCTGCAGCACCTAAATCGACAGCACCGTTGATTACTGCTGCCTTAACTAGGGAGCCGGATGGCGCACTAATTCCTATTTCTTCACGGATAAATTCTCGAGTAAGGGCGCTAACCCCTCCTGCAACAGCAGCAGCTTGACTTGTCCCTGAAACAGACATATACAGTGATTCACCATTGGCATGAGTTCCTGTAGCACATACATTACCAGCGGGATATTTCGCTTCTTCTGCACGGCCAGAACATAATTCCATACCAGGTGCAACTACATCTGGTTTGATTCTACCATCAAGACTAGGTCCGAGTGAGGAAATTGCATCCACACTACCAATTGCTGCGGAACCACCTGACCCAGTAGTTGAGACCCCTACAGCGAGAACGTTCTTTGCGGTCGCAGGTGCTGTTACTTGACTCGCACCACTTGAACCTCTATCGCCTACAGAAAAGACTGGCATCATTGCAGGCTTATCCACGACCAAGATGTCTACCGAACGTGAATCTGCTGTATATTGGCCGTAATTTCCATTTGACCCCCAAGCATTGACCACAATTCTTGCAGTCATCTGTTCAGCGTCCTTTAGCATATTGTAAATTGAACCTTGGCGGCCAAATACTCCGGTTGCGTCATGCTCTAAAGCATAGAAAACAATATTTGCACCTGGCGCTATACCCTGTGCTGCTGAATCACTGGTTCCGTCACCAGCAACTGTTAGAGCGATGTGAGTTCCATGGCCAGTATTGGTATCAGCAGGCGATGGGTCAAGACCAAATTGAGTGTATACTCCAATCACTCTTCCATTGATATCTGGATGGTCTCGGTCAAGTCCAGTATCTGTTATTGCGATCATCTCACCTGAACCATCGAGAGTGAATGTTGCGTTATTCGAAACACCTAATACTCCTGATACTGCACCTGCTACCGCATTATGTAATTCTAAGTCATAACTCGGTTCTTGCCAAATTACACGACCATCAAAGGCGATTTGTCTGATTACTGTTGCAGTATTATCACTTGCAATATTAACTTCGCAAATACCAATTCCACACCATGCAGATTCGGCACCGTATGAGACTATGTCTCTTGCTAGAGTGCTCAAGCCCGCAACTGCCAAATCAGAGGCAGGAACGATTGCTATCTTTGACGAAAGTTGCGGATTATCAAGAATCAGTGGAGATATCCTCATTGCAGGATGGTCAACTCCAGCCCATCTAATTCTAGAGTCCTGTTGTAGATCTGTTAGCGTAACCCCAAATTGTGGTAGACGAATTAACCAACCTTCATCTGAAATAAAATCAAGAACTGTAAAATCATAATCATTTGATAACGATTCAAGAACTGTTCCATCATGTGAAAATAATTGTATAAGAGCTAAACCTGTTGCTAAGTTATCATCATAACGTAATAAACTAGAATCCAGAAGTGGTAATTGCTCACTGAGTGGGTCAAATGAACCAATGGCCAAATTAAGTACTCCAGTTGAAGGCTTGATAGTGGATTCAATCGATTGTGGGGTTGTCATCTGACTCCAATGGTCAACAGCCAATTGTAATTTTTGCTCTTCATTCAAAGTGGATAAGAAATTCTGCTGTGGACTAGTCAATACAAAATTATCATTGCTTGTGATTTCAGAATCATCTTGTGAAATCGGGTTAGTTGCCAGCACGGGAGAAAGAGATGTTATCAACAACAATGCTAGCATTATTATGGCATTGCGAGAGGACATCATATCTCTCGCGAAGTTAGTACCGCTTTTGAATGCGTTCCTTGACTGTTTTCGAAGGTTCCTCCTACGGAGGAATCAAATATTGTTATATCGCGAAATTGCTGCGTCCGTTTTTGCAACGCTTACCTTCCAATCTGCCTCAGTCCCCATCAGGGCTCTAATCGCATCTACATTCTCTGGAATAACATCAGATTCTTGGTGAATCGCTTGGAAATAATATAGAGTATTCTTATCCAATTTAACACCATCTTCCCATACAAAAATTTCATGTAAATCTCCCCACTTTCGACCGATATCTCTAGCAAATTCCATTACTTCAGCTGTTGTTGAAATACCAGTCTCTGCCCCATTCATTACAATTACTCTCGGAGAGTTTTTCCACATCTCAATAACCGATTCAGTGGTAAGGCCGTGACCTTCAGGAAGTGTTGCTACAATTGAATGGCAGTGCATTAATGTCGTAGGTACTGCAACCGCCATCGAATTGATTTCAATTTCAGGTTTAACAGTCATTACATCCGGACCATGATGAGATGGAACATGTAATACCGGTTTGATAGCATTTATCGGCCCTTTGTTAGAATCTCCAGGATCTGCTGCACGTCTAATCATTGTACATTCAACCTTGAGTTGCCCACAGTGATTGTAAAGAGGTACTAAGGTTCGCGATAACCCAGTTGTATTACATGAAACTACACGAGTCCCATTGCAATTCAAATTCGCTGAATGATTTGCCGAAGAAGTGTAAGACATCTCAGTCATTGCATGCTTTTCTCCACCTTGAAAAATCCACTTAATTCCTGCAGCCTCATATTTTTCCTTATTTGCAGCACCAACCTTACCGGGTGAACAGTCGACTACTACATCGGCAATTGCGAGCAATTCTTCTAAACCGCCATGGCATTCATATCCAGCATCAGCAAATGCTGCTATTTTGTCAGCATCATCATATGTACAATAAATTGGAAAGTTTTTCCTTACGGCTAAATCGCAGCCAAATGCAGGACGAGTCTTCGTAACTCCAACAATCACCATGTCATCCTGAGCGTCAACTGCATCTGCAACACGCTTACCGATGGTACCATACCCATTTATTGCCACTTTGATTACCATAGTGCTCCCTATTTGCTTTGCCTATGCGCCCCCTCAATAAACAATGCGCTTGAAGGCGTCTAATTATTGGGTCTGAATTATGCATTGGGTTCGAAATAATGCAGATAAAACCTACGTATCGAGTGCCCTCCCTACGGGAGGATATTTGAGCAGGTCGCGCACACCGCAGGTTATGGCGGAAAGTTTTGAAGTAGTTGAAAGGTCTATCAACATCAATGATAAACTCGGACCAAAGTTACTTGCAGCTGCTGAACAAAATGCAATTCTTCGTATTGGATGGAATCCTGCGGGAGATAAAGTTCCCAAAAATGGAGAACTCGGATTATGCCCTGCACTGCCAAAGGGATCCAGAATGAGGGGCCTTGGAGTATTTGGTTCTTGGATCGCTTCATATGGACAAGGTGGAGCATTTACTATCCAAGGGGATGCTGGATCATTCTTGGGCGCTGGTAATGATGGAAACACAATTCTATGTGAAAGAATGGCAGGGAATCATGCTGGATATGCCATGAGAACTGGAAGAATTACAATTCTAGACGGTGTTGGAAATGATGCCGGAGGTAATATGACTGGCGGACTAATTGTAATCCGTGGCTCAACTGGCTCAAGAATCGGCGGTGGAATGTCTGATGGATTAATAGTCGTCCATGGCGATGTAGGTAGTGAACCTGGTTCGGGAATGACCGGTGGACGTATTGTAATCAATGGAAGATGCCCTACACCTCCAAGCGGAGTTTCTCTTAGACCATTAACTGCAAAAGAAGTCAAAGAGATTAATGCACTTCTCAGCGAACCAGATTTAGAAATTCCTAAAGATGCAGTTTGCTTAACTCCAAGCCCAACATTAAATGTTGAAGGCAGAGGAGATATTGTTTCAAGTGGAGATTTAACCGGAATAGGGCTAGTTCCTTCCGATGACCATCAATTGGCAAATTATTCAGTAGCAGACACAATTGCACTGATTGGTGAAAGAAAAGGAAAAAATACACCAATCGCATTACCACTCCCTCTGCTACCTATTGTACCAAGTGGTGTGGATTTGTTTATTGACAAAAATGAAGATGCAATAGCATCGAACATACTATCGCAACAGCCTTTCATCACTCTAGATTCTCCACGCCCAATCGATATAGTGATGATAAACTCAGCAAATTTACCAGATATGCCAAGATTGCTAGCCAGTGCCGGAGGTATTGCTTTTGACCTTGATGATTTGCCAGCGATGAATTCGGAAGAAATGGATGGCATGCTCGTTGCCACAACATATCTTGTCGGATATTCAGCACCGGTTATATTTATCCAAGGATTGGGGAGAATCCAACCCCTACATGTTCGCAGTTCACATCACAAAATAGACCTTGCAGTAACTCGTGTCGAAGATGGTTCAGGGCTGCCAGAATCTGCTTCATTACCATTGATTGGACGTTCTAGTAAAAGCCATCTTGAAGGAACTATCACGCAAGCAGGAATCCTCCTGGGTTTTTCTGCTGATGGGCACGACTTAGCGATACTAAAAGCCAGTGGAATCTCAGTTATCTGTTGTGAAGTACCAATGGTTGAAGCGACTGATTTAGCCAATTGGTTGAGTAGCATAAGTACTGACATTACAGCGATACTTCGCCGCCTAGGTTTGTCCTCAATAGATGAGTTAAAGCGAACCCACCTCCGTGCTTTAGACCATGAAACTGCAGCGGTTAGCGGATTGCGCTTAGCCGGATACGAACGCCCATTACCACATTGGTTCGCGAGGTGATCTTATTCCGACTATTTCTGTACAACAGAGCTTATTGACCGAGATTATGAAGTCACATGGACTTGTACATGATATCGCAATTCTCGCTGATCAATTACCCTTGATGGGAACTGATGTTGATAATTGTGATGACGAGGTTTTAGACATTGAAATTTTTCCTGATCGGCCAGACTTGCTATCTGGAGAAACATTAGCATTTGCGCTCAGACCATTTTTGCATGGAACTACTGCAACACCAAATATGAATGTCATTGAAGGAACAATTGAGATGGATGTAGATTCGGAACTTGCAACGATCAGACCAATTATACTCGGTGCGGTTGTTAGGGGAGTCAATATTGGCACAACTCCGGATGAAAAGGATACATTCATTCAAACACTGATGGACCATCAAGAAAAGTTACATTTCGCATTAGGACGTGGCAGAAAGCGTGCTTCTATTGGCGTTCATGATCTAGCAAAATTACAGCCTCCGTTTAGAGTACTAGGCGTCGATAAGAATTATTCTTTCACTCCACTCTCTATGGAAGAAGATATGACGATTACACAAATATTGGAAAATCATCCTAAGGGAATTGATTATGCTCACTTGATGGCAGATATGGAACGTTATCCGATTATACTGGACTCAAGTGATAAAGTTCTATCCTTCCCTCCAATAATCAATGGAGACCATACCACTGTAACACATTCAACTACTGAATTTTTCATTGATGTCACCGGCTGGGACCGCCGTGCTTGTGAATCATCTTTGATGCTGATCGCAATGCAATTAGCGGAACATGGCGGAGTCGTTGAATCTGTAATTATCAATGGGATAGATGGAGTAAACGAGATTGTTCCTAATGGTGATGGAATAACTCATAGCGTACCACAACGATTAGTAAATGGTCTATTGGGACGTGAATTTTCATCTGATGAACTATCTACTTCTATAAATCGTATGGGTGGTATTTTTTCTGGTCTCAGTCCTGCACCTGAAAACTCCCCAACGATTCCAAAGCGTATGGCTGATGCTGCTGCGGGGGAGCAGATGCTCAATTTCATCATGCCTCGTTGGCGATTTGACATATTGCACCCAGTAGATTTAGTTGAAGAAATCGCTATTGGTCATGGATATGAAGACCTAGGTCAAGATGTTGCAAAGGCGCCACTAACAGCAATTCCACGCTCTGACAATCATATTAGAAGAAGAATTAGAGAGTCATTACAAGGTCTTGGATTTATGCAAATCCAATCACTGACTCTGTCAAATGACCGTGACCAATTTGAATTGATGAGATGGCAACAAAGTGGAAAGGTTACCAGAATCACCAACCCGATTACAATCGACCATACATTACTACGGCAATATATCCTTCCAGGATTATTTAGATTACTTGCAAGTAACCGCCATCATGAATTACCTCAAGGAGTATACGAATTGGGAACTGTTGTTAGAGATCACAATAATTGCGACCGTGTTGCATTCTTGATGGCGGAAAAGGGTGGCGGTTTTGCTGCTGTCCGTGGAAGAATCCAAGCAATGCTGAGAGACTTAGGCGCAAAGGATTACACAATTGAGGCGCTACCTGATGGAGAAGGTCCTTGGTTGACTGGAAGATCTGCAAAAGTATTGATTGGAGATACATGGGTGGGATGCTTTGGTGAAATAGACCCGTCTGTATCAAACGAGTTTGAACTCAAAGTACCAATCAATGGAGCAGAATTTGATGTAACATTACTTAATTCTGCACTTCCAGACCCTGTTTAATCAATGCCATTAGGCATATTTAATCTCAAGAGTATGGAATGTACGTTCCGTTATTTTTCTTGACGTGAGGAGTTGCGTCAAAACTTCCATTTGCCATTTTCTTGTAATGATAACCATCTGTATGATGAATCCAATTAAACGCTGGAGCTTTAGGTACTGCTGGTGGTGCTGCTTTGGATGGTACTGCTGGCTTAGTAGGAATTGCAGGTGGAGATGCTTGGACTTGCTTAGGCTTCTCTGTTCTTACACTAATCTCTGGTAGATTTTGTCTTTTTACCGCAGACTCTGGTTTACTCGAAGACAGTTGCCCATCCCCAGAAACAATTCCATCATATTGAGAAGATTGGTCTGCAGCCTTGCTTACTTCAGTTGCCCCATCACCAAATAGTGCAAGTGCAGATTTGTAATCATCTGAACTTTTATGAGATTCATCTGCTAATGTCTGCTGACTTGCATTTTCACCCATCTTGTACATTATTGGAGTCGGGGGCTCTTCTTCAAGTTGATCCGGTTCCTTCTTTTTGCCGAAAGGCCAAATTGGTGCCATGGTTCGGCCAAAACCACTTCTTTGAAGAAGCCTGCCATTGGCCATACTAGAGTTTCTCATATATTTTTGATTAATACTCTACACATCAAATGCGACTGTTTGAAGAACTAAACAGCGTGCAGTGTTTATGAGCAGGTGGATTGTTCTTGCACTTTTCATCATTCCGAGCCTATTCCCAATGGTGATAGCATCGGTTGAATCTCAGGCAAGAGAAAGTAATGAAGTAATGTCTTTGTACACTCCCTCTGAAGTAATAGTTCATCGAGGTGAGATGGCCGAAGTGTTCTTCACAACTCATAATAATGCAGATGGTGCCCAAACTTTTACCGCCAAAATTGAAAATGTTAGTTCTGATTTATCTGTAACCGGATTGCCACTAAACTATACATTGGTAGAAAATCACTTGCAACAATTGAAATTTAATGTCACCGCCAGTAGTAATTGTGAATATGGTTCTGCTTTTATTACTCTAAATATTACAACGGATATGGACTCCAGTTTTGTAGTATCACAAATTCTCGTAACCATCGCACCACAAAGTAATCTGGCTTTTGGAGTCAGCGGAATTTCAACATTTACTGTTGAAGCAGGAAGCAGAACTTCTGTTGCAGTCAATATCACAAATAATGCGATATTAGATGATAATATCACCTATGACATTTACTCAACATCAACTCTTAATTGGGGTTGGACGATGAATGAAACTTCTGGAAATAATGCCTTTGAAACTTTAATGCCAGGTCAATTATCTTATGTCTTTGTATGGATAGATATTCCAGAAGTAATAGACGGTGCACCTTTGCAAGGCCAGGGCCCTCAATTTACTTTGAAAGCCGTATCTGGTCTAGACAGGGCCTTAAGCCAGTGGTCATTTAATTTGATTTATGATTCCTTTCGCAATGCAAGTATTGACCTTGCAGAGCCTGATTTAGAATTAGCACCGGGTGAAGATGGAAGGTTAGAAATCACACTACGCAACACCGGGAATGTAGATAATAGAATGAATCTCACAATGCAAGCAATAGATGGAAACGGTGATACTTTGAATGGATTTGCCAAATCCGACCGTTTTGAAAATGATGGGTGGACTGTAGCATTATTCAATGGATTAGAAGATCAGTTTTTAGCGCCTAATGAATCAAGAACGATAGAGGTTGGTTTCCAATCACCAGTGCAATACACCGGTTCAATTAATGTTCGTTTCTTTGTCTTTGCATTAGGAGCTTATGAGCGCACTTATTCAATTGATGTTGGTGCTACAATTGTTAGGGAAAGAGCGGGAGAAGCATCTCTCAGTACTTCTGGTTGTCATAACTTACTACCGCTACAATCATGCAATTCTACTATTGAAGTAACCAATACGGGTAATGCAATTGATTATTATTCTCTTGAATTGTTAAGCGCACCTGCATTTGTCGATGTTAGTGTTCCATCTACTGGAATAGAAATTACAAATTCATTTACTGACGTATTTCCAGACATTACAATAACTGCTAGTAATGATTCAGTCGCATTTGAAAATGGTAATGTTAGCATCGCTGTAAATTTCCTTAATAGTGAACAGTTGCAAATCATTAACATTCCAGTAAAAATCTCTCCTGTAATAAATTGGTCATTTGAAAATGTTAGCGAAGAAATTGATTCAAAGGGTAGACTCTCAATCGTAATGACTTTACGCAATGAGGGTAATGCATTTGATGGATTAATTGTTCAATTACAATCATCGCATTCCACTGAAATGGCATTTATTCCACCTTTTAGTGCGATTGTAGAAGAGGGAGTGGAATATCCGAGATCCTTTGAAATAGATAATATTCCAATCGGTGCTAACTTTACATTGAGGGCCTGGGTTGAGATACCAGAGGACCAACAGGCAAATGGAACAATTTGGATAAATACGACAGTACGTTCCAAATTTTCTCCAGAAATTGATTTTATTCATACCTCGTCAGCCGATTATAAGGGAATTCCTTGGCAACCAGCAGCAGAAGAAGATGAACCGTTGATTGATTTTGCTCAAATAATGTCAACTACTTGGTTAGTTCTAAAGGCTTGGTCATTTGTAATATTGGCGATCTTTGTTTCGAGCATGATTCTTCTCAAAGCGAATACCGATCGTGTTACTCGCAAAGCTGAAGAAGCGATAAGAAGTGAGTTGTATGCTCAGAAAAATAAACCTCCTGAACAAGTTGATGATTGGATGGGAAAATTCTCTCAAAGGAGTCAGCAACCTGAAATTCAATCTGAATTACATGTTCAAAAGGAACATTTTGAACAGGCGTTTACTTCACGTGCGGGTGTAAGTCAGCCAGCAACCCAGCCTATGGAGCCATCTCTACGAGATGCTGCAGCCACTGTATTGGAAGCCCATGACACCGCAAATGTGAAGATGGGCGCAGATGAGTTACTTGGAACGATTCAACAACATGGAATTGCCATTCCACACCAAGCTAATCAGTCATTAGAAATCAAAAGTAACGAAACTGATATGACAACTAGACATGACCCGCAACAGATACTAGGAGAATCCCCTGTTACAGAAAGTGTATCTAGTGTTCCGTTACCTAAATCTATTCCATCAACACCAGATTTAGATGATTTAGATATTTGAGGGATTTTGATGTGGCGAATAGGTCTAGATGAGGCTGGAAGAGGGCCTTGCCTTGGACCTTTGGTAGTAGGAATATGTGCTGTTCCTTATGATGACATACAATTATTAATTGATGCGGGAGTCAAAGACTCAAAAGATTTGAGCAGGAAAAAAAGAGTCGAATTAGTAGACTGGTTCAAACAGCAAAAGGATTCAAGGGGATGGGAATATGAAGTCAATGTTTGTAGTCCAGAAAGAATAGATATTGCTTTATCTGGAGATGGCCTCAATATTCTTGAAGTTGATTTATTTGCTGAATGTCTTAATTTATTATCGCAACGAGTATCGGAGAAAGTGTCTATTTTAGCAGATGCATGTGATGTAATTCCGCAAAGGTTCACTGATAGAATTGTTGCAAGAATTGACAATTGGCCATGGCCTGAAAGTGAAATGGAGAGTCTTCACAAAGCTGATTCTATTGATCCCGTCGTTGGCATGGCGAGTGTTTTTGCAAAGGTTGCAAGAGACCAGGCGGTAGAACAAATCTCGCAGCAAGTTGGGTTTTCGGTTGGTTCTGGATATCCGAGCGATCCTAATACCAAGAAAATACTGGACCAATTGGTTACCGAGCCTCTTCCATATAGTGAATTGAGGTGGGCGTGGGCTACTATCAAAAACAAGTGGATGGAGAAATACGACACCCCACCACCGATTAGGAATGATTCGGCAAATATTCAAACCACATTATTTTGATTTGGTTAAGCCACTTAATTGATGAATGGTTGGCCGCTGGCAGTGTTGAAGCGTATGAGTTGGACACCAGATGAGGAAACACTAGCGGCCATCCGTCACTTAGCAATTCAGAACGCTATTGAGTA
>Ga0209035_10001158_pt1 | contig 10754 bp, 8 predicted proteins | sample MarorgKNORR_S2LV_6_FD_188220 | JGI IMG/M metagenome (GOLD analysis project Ga0209035, IMG submission 188220) | Marine microbial communities from the Southern Atlantic Ocean, analyzing organic carbon cycling - AAIW_A/KNORR_S2/LV (SPAdes) (version 2) | ecosystem: Environmental > Aquatic > Marine >...
GAAGAGGCAAAAAGAACTTACGAAGAAGAATTAGAGGAACAGCTCAGTGAAGAAGAAATTACTGGTTTTCAACTAGAGAAAACTGACATGGATAAGATGTGTAATAGGGTTTGCGAAATTATTGCTGGTTATGAATCAGATGGAATATTTCAAAGTCAACTTTGGAAAAAATTCAAACTTTCAAGCAGAGATGGTTCTCGTTTAGCGTTAAAATTGGAAAGAATGGGAATGATTACACGAGAAAAAATTTTAGAAAAAGAAAGATGGACTTACAAACTTATAATCAAAAAAACACCAATCAGTACAAAAACTATTGAAGGCTCACCATGTTTGACATGTCCAGTGGAAGCAAAATGTTCACTTGATGGCGAAGTAAGCCCAAAAACTTGTCAATGGATTGAGGATTGGGTTATGATAGAATTGAAAAATAAATAAAAATGAAATTAATCGATGCAAAAAATGATCATTATAGAAAACTAGCTCATGAGGAAGGATACAGAAGCAGGTCTTCTTACAAACTAAAAGAACTTCATAAATCATACAGAATAATTGGTGCGGGTCACTATGTTTTGGATTTGGGTTGTGCACCGGGAGGATGGACACAAGTTGCAGTGCAGCTTGCTGGCAATAAAGGAAAAGTGATGGGAGTTGATACATCGTATGTAGAAGAAATTCCTGGTGCGCACATGATGAAATCAGACATCTGTGATATTTCCATTACAGAAGAAATTTTGTCATTTTTTGGAAGAAAAATAAATGTTGTAATATGTGATCTTTCTCCACAAGTAAGCGGTAATTGGTCTGTCGATCATTCCATACAAATCTCATTAAATTATGCCGCTGCAAAAATTATGGATCAGGTTCTGGAAAAAAAGGGAAACGCACTATTCAAAATTTTTGATGGTGAATATTCAAATGAATTTTATCAATATGTGAAAAAGAAATTTACCAAAGTCAAGTTAAAAAAACCTAAAGTCAGCAGAAAACAGAGCAGTGAACTATATTGTGTTTGCCTTGGGTATCTATCTTAAAAAAATGGATAATTTGTGCGCGTTATTTTTAAGTAAATTTTGTAAATTAATCATATTCGAATAGTCAACATCAGACCATAGTTGCCCTTCGAATAGAGTCATCTGGGCTCTCAGTTTTTGAGAGCCCTTATTATTAATTTTTTAAAAACATCATTAGGGCAAAGATAGCCATCGCAACGGAAGAACCAACTCCTAATAGAAAAATAATTTTACCACCGCTCATAATTTACACATACTCTCATTTTTTCTCAATAAAAATTCTTTATATTCGTTCAAGCTTGTTTCGCAATCAAATTATAATTAAAAAAATCAGCTTTAGTATTGGAAGCAATAGAAGTGGATTCACTTACAAAAGAATTTGGAGATTTTAAGGCAGTAGATGGTATTTCTTTCAAAGTGGAAGAGGGCGAGATTTTTGGTTTTCTGGGACCAAATGGCGCAGGAAAAAGTACTACAATGATGATACTTACAACTTTGTTAAAACCAACATCTGGCAGAGCGCTTGTGGGTGGATATGACGTTATGTCTGATGCCAAAAAAGTGAGAGAGAAAATTGGCTACGTTCAGCAGGAAATTAGTGTAGATGAATTTCTAACCGGCAGAGAAAATCTTTACTTACATGCGCGAATAAACCAAATCCCAAGGAATCTAATTAAATCAAGAATAGATGATGTATTGGAATTAGTAGAGCTAGGTGAAAAAAAAGACCAGGCGTCATTAACCTATTCTGGTGGGATGCGAAAGAGACTAGATATAGCAAATGGATTATTGAGCAGACCATCTGTACTATTTCTTGATGAACCTACTGTGGGACTTGATATACAAACCAGACGGAAGATATGGGGCTACATAAAAAAAATTCGAAAGGATTTTGGCATGACTGTTTTTATCAGCACCCATTACATGGAAGAGGCTGACAATCTTTGTGATAGAATAGGAATTATTGATCATGGAAAAATACAGATCATCGACACACCAAAATCAATGAAAAGTGCAATAGGAAACGAGATAATATCCTTTAATCTTGTTGACGGCAAAGCAAACCAAGATGCCATAATAGATCAAATTGGTAAAATTGAATTTGTTAAGGAAGTGAAAAATAAAGAGGGTTTAATCACTGTCTTTTCTACCAAAAGTAATGAGGTAATCCCAAAGATATTTCAAGAATCTGCTAATCTTGATATGAAGATAAGTTCGCTCACATTAAAACAGCCTACACTTGATGATGTCTTCATTTCATACACAGGTCATGATTTGAGAGATAATACTGAAAATAAAAAATACAGTAGAAGAAAAGAATTCAATCTAAACAGGAGAAAAGGACTTTGATGATTACCGACACTTACTCAATTTTTTGGCGTGAGATGAAACGCTACAAAAAATCTAGGGGTGGTTTTATAATCAGACTGATTCAGCCAGCTGTTTGGATCATAGTTATGGGCAATATATTTTCAGGAACACAGCCATTAATTGAATCAGTTGGCTTTGATGGAGAATATATTGAGTTCATGACACCTGGAATCATAATACTGACTGCAATTTTCACCAGCATCTTTGGTGGTGTGAACACTTTGTGGGATAGAAGATATGGTTTTATGAACCAGGCACTTACCTCGCCAATTTCTAGGTCATCTATTGCACTTGGAAAGATGCTTGCAATATCATTAGTTGCAGCAATTCAAGCCAGTCTCATTTTAGGAATTGCCCTTGCAATAGGTGTCACAATGCCAAACATGTTGATGATAGCTCCAATCATGGCAATAGTAGTCTTGTTTTCGATTGGATTCTCTGGAATATCTGTTATGTTTGCTGCGGCCGCCAAATCTCAAGAAACTTTTTGGGGAACCGTTAATTTTCTTGGATTGCCTATGTTCATGATAAGTCCAGCCCTTTTTCCGCTGGCACTGATGCCAGATTGGTTGGCAACTATAGCCCAATTCAATCCGGTTACTTATGCTGTAGTTTTAGTTCGGAGTATGATGTCTGGGTATGTTGAAAGCTCATCGGCTGTCTTGAGCATAGTAATTTTAGGCAGTTTTGTGGTTGCTATGATCCTACTTGCGAGTTATGTATTCACGCGTGAGGTAAACAAGCCCTTCTAATTGGACTAAATTTGACCTACAAAATAATAATATCTCACTTATGAGATCTTTTTGATTTATTTCACTCATTATTATTGAAAGGTTTAGTATTAGTCACAGTGTGTGCTAGCTTACTATTAGTTGGAATGATTTCCGGCCAATCGTTTGCAGCGAGTGGTCATTTGTATATCTCACAATGGGAAGGATTTGATACCACTGAACCAGATATTGATTGTTCATTATGGGCTGAATATTGTAGCGCAATGTATGAGGGCTGGAAACAACCGCAACAGATTGCTGTTGATGACGAAAGAAATATCTATGTAGCAGATACTGGCAATTCACGAATTCAAAAGTTTACCAGTGATGGAGAGTTTTTGTCAAGCTGGGGAACTAACGGTTTTGAAAATGGAGAACTTCAATCTCCTGTTGGCATTGCAATTTATGAAAATAATGTATATGTTGTTGACGAAATGCAGAATACTATTCAAAAATTTGATAACGATGGAAACTTTATTCTAAAGTGGGGAGGGCTTGGTAGTGAAAACGGACAATTCATTGAACCACATGGAATTACAATAAATTCAAGCGGTGTAGTTTATGTTGCGGATTCAATGAATCATAGAATTCAGACATTTACTTCTAACGGAGAATTCTTGTCATCTTTTGGTAAATCTGGTTTCGGAGACGGCAAGCTAAAAAATCCAGTTGATGTTGCAGTTTATGGAGATTTTATTTACGTTTCTGATCCTGGAAATTATAAAATTGAAAAGTACACTTCAGATGGAATTTTCCTAAAAAGTTTTGATTATAATTTTGCTGGTGCAAATGTTCGACCTGGAGGATTGATAGCGGATCCTAACGGAGACATCTACTTTGTTGACGCTGTAAAGTACAGAGTGGTTAAAATGAATTCTGATGGAAAGACAATAACTACATGGGGTAACATTGGTATAGGAAACGGCAAGTTTCTTGAACCAAAAGATCTTGTATTAGATAACTTAGGATATCTTTACGTTTTAGATTCTGCTCAAGGTTTGATACAAAAATTTGAAACACCCGTTGTAGCACAAATAGAAGAAGCTTTAACAGCAGAACAATTTAGAAAATTACAAGAGTTATCTTATGCAGAAGCAACGGCGGCAGCAGAAGCTGAAGCAGTAGCTGAAGCAACGGCGGCAGCAGAAGCTGAAGCAGTAGCTGAAGCAACGGCGGCAGCAGAAGCAGCAGCAATTCCTGATACGACTAAACCAATTATATCTCCACCAGCGAACTTGGTGATAGAAGCAACTGGAGGTTTAACATCTGTTGAACTAGGTAAGGCAATAGCAATGGATGAAAATGGTATTCAGCTATTAGTTAACAATGCACCAACATTGTTCCCGTTAGGCTCATCTACAATAATTTGGACGGCAATAGATAACAGTGGAAATTCAGCATCAGCAATACAACAAATTAGTATTGTTGATACAACTTCGCCCATAATACATTCAGTACCTGACATAACTGCTGAAGCAGTTGTGCCTTATGATAATATTATAGAATTACAGGAACCAAGCGCAGATGATCTACTAGGCGTGATTTCAATCACAAATGACGCTCCTGAGTTCTTCCCAATAGGAGAGACCATCGTAACATGGACTGCTACTGATGTTGGAGGAAACACAGCCAACATTGAGCAAAAGATTACAGTTGTTGATACCATATTTCCAACTCTACAGGTACCAGCTGATATTGTAATTGAGGCAACAAGCTTGGACCAAAATGAAGTGAATTTGGGCGAAGCCACATCTACAGATAATGGCGAAATTGTTTCAATCACAAATGATGCACCTGAATTCTTCCCAATAGGAGAGACAGTTGTAACATGGACTACCATTGATTCCTCAAATAATTTCTCAAGTCTTACCCAGTTAGTTTCTGTGGTAGATACCATTGCACCAGAAATTTCATCGCTAGAAGACATAACTCTTGAAGCAATTTCGGTGGATGCAAATATTGTTAATTTGGATAGTCCAACCGCTTCGGATGTACAGGATGTTACAATTTACATAATTGCCCCCGATACTTTCCCATTAGGCGAGACCGCCGTTATCTGGACTGCAGTTGATGAATCTGGCAACTCAGCCAGCGCAACTCAGACTGTTACAATAGTTGATACAACAAAGCCAGGACTATCCATACCACAAGATCAAACTGTTGAGGCATCTAGTCTTGAAGGAACACTGGTAGAGATTGGTCAGGCTGAAGCTCATGATATTACAGGAATTTCATCCATTGTGCATGACGCACCAGATATATTCCCATTAGATTCTACTCTGATTGCTTGGACTGCTATTGATAATCATGGTAATATTACAACCGCTTATCAAACAGTAACCGTAGTAGATACTACTACACCCACAATTATTTCTCCACAGGACATTGTAGCCGAGGTAATTGATTCCACTATGAACTATGTTGGACTTGGAGAACTCAGTACATCTGATAATGTTGGCATTGAATCTGTAACTAATGATAAACCAATCACATTTCCATTTGGAAGTACCACCATTACATGGACAGTAACAGATACTTCAGGCAATATTTCACAAGGCACTCAAGTTGTTACACTTGTTGATACCACAGATCCAGAGATTATTGCACCATCTGATATTGTTGCAGAAGCCACTGATCTATCCGGTACTATGGTAGAATTAGGCGAAGCCACAGCACATGATGTAATGGGAATTGCCTCAATAACAGAACATCCGCCAAGATTCTTTGTACTGGGTGAAACAACAGTTACATGGATTGCCACTGACACGTCTGGCAACTCAGCCAGCGCAACTCAGACGGTTACAATAGTTGATACCACGTCTCCAATCATCACTGCTCCGGATTCAATTACGGCGGAAGCAACATCTGCTGATTCAAACATAGTGGCACTTGGCAGCCCAGTTTCCAGTGACCTAGTAGATATTCCTTCAATTTCCAATAATGCCCCCGATACTTTCCCATTAGGCGAGACCGCCGTTATCTGGACTGCAGTTGATGAATCTGGCAACTCAGCCAGCGCAACTCAGACTGTTACAATAGTTGATACCACATCTCCAGAATTAACAATGCCTGAAGACGTTATGATTAGCGCATTTTCCTTAGAAAAACAGGTTGAGATTGGCGAAGCACAGGCACATGACTTGGCAGGCTCTGCATTTACAATAACAAATGATGTCCCAGATACTTTCCCACTGGGCGATACGATTGTAACATGGAACGTCTCTGACGAGCTTGGAAATTCTTCAAGTTCTCAGCAGGTAATATCAGTCCAGCCATGCGGAAAGTCATTATCATACTATAACCAAATCTTTGGAACTCCAGCAGCTGATACCATTGTTGGCACAGAAGTCGCTGACCTAATCTTTGCATTTGCCGGAGATGACATGATCTTCGGCGGGGAAGGTAACGATTGCATCATTGGTGGCGATGGCGATGATCTAATATTTGGAAATGCAGGTGGTGATCATCTAGTTGGTGGGGAAGGCAATGATATTCTCAAGGGCTTTTCCGGAGATGACAAACTAACTGGTGGATCTGGTACTGATGTTCTTGACGGAGGAGATGATTATGATATATCATATGACTCTGCTTCAGACATTATAATCAAATGTGAAGAGCAGCTTTAAGCATATTTTTGTGATCAGTTACTATATAGTTACACTATAGACTATGTCCATCACTGTTAAGTCCAAAATTTTTCTATGCAAGCTATGGGACAGTTCTTTTCCTGGGTAAAATCAAACGAAAAACAAATTTTAGTAATTCTAGACAATTTAGCAAAAAAAGGAGTTGAAGTTTCTGAAGCAGTGGTAGTTATGCTATCAGATCCAGGTAACGATGAACATCACAAAAAAATTCATGCTCTTGAAACTGAGGCTGATTCTTTGGTCCGAGCGATTTTTTCTGAGCTAAATAGTACATTCATCACGCCTTTGGATCGTGAGGACATGCAAAGGGTTGCATCAAAAATAGATGATACAATTGATCATATGGATGGGATAGCTTCAAGACTTCATAGTTACAAAATAACTAGTGCTCCTCCACATGCATTGGATATTGCAAATGAACTGGTAAAGGCAACGAAGGAAGTAGAATTGATGACATCTAAACTACAAAACATGAAGGATCCTTCTACAATGATAGAACATTGCAGAAAAACAAGTGAAATTGAACACAAAATAGATGATTTGTATAAACTATCTATGACTGAACTCTTTGAGAGTACTGACGCAATACAAATCATTAAACTAAAAGATATCTATGAATCAATGGAAACTGCGTCAGATAGATGTGTAGATGTTGCTGACGTTGTTGAAGATATAGTTCTAAAATATACCTAGATGAATTTATGATAGAAATAGCAATTGCAGCCATAATTATAGCACTAATCTTTGATTTCGTAAATGGATTCAATGATTCTGCTAACTCTGTTGCTACGGTAATTGGGACGCGTGTTTTAAAACCACTTCATGCAGTTGCGTTATCTGCCGCCGCTAATTTTGTAGGACCATTCGTTTTTGGTGTTGCAGTTGCCACCACTATTGCAAAAGGAATTGTAAGTCCTGATGAGATCACTGTCTATATGATTATTGGAGGTTTGGCAGGCGCAATAGCTTGGAGTTCATTATGCACATATTTCGGATTACCAATTTCCAACAGTCATTCCTTAATTGGTGGAATAATGGGAGCTGGTATTATTGGATTGGGCTTTGAACAACTTGTTTACGGCGGACTAACCAAAGTTTTTACAGGAATAATTATCGCTCCAATCGGCGGAATAATTTTTGGTATGGTTTTAGTGGGAATTATAATTGCAGTTTTTGCTAAACGTAAACCAGCTGTAGTAAACAGGACATTTGGTAGATTATCAATTATATCATCTGCCTGGCTTGCACTTACCCACGGAGCAAATGATGGGCAAAAAACTATGGGAATAATTGTTCTCATCTTGTTTTCGGCAGATCTTATTTCTGAAATTCATATGCCACTTTGGGTAATTTTTGCAGCAGCAAGTGCAATGGGCTTGGGTACATTCTTTGGAGGATACAAAGTAATCAAAACACTTGGTCTCAAAATCACCAGACTGAAACCATATCAGGGGTTTGCAGCTCAAACCGGTGGCGGAGTAATGTTAGCTATTTTTGCATTATTAGGAATCCCTGCAAGTACAACTCATGCAATTACTGGCAGTGTTATGGGGGCTGGCGCAGCGCGAAGAATACGTGCAGTCCGCTGGAGAGTTAGCAGGCAGATCATATTTTCTTGGGTAATTACAATACCGGGAGCTGCCGGACTTGCAATTGCATTTACTTACATAATCCATTTGTTTGTGTAGACTAGGAATGCATTCATCCAACAAAATAATTTTCATCGCTGAACTGATTGGCACTTTCGGTCTTGTTGTTGCCGCAACAGGCTCTATGGTTTATGATGTAATGCTTGGGGGAATTTATGGACATTACTTTGTTGTAGCAATACACTTCATTGGACTCGCAATTGTGGTTTATGCATTTGGCAAGTATTCAATGGCTCACTTTAATCCTGCAGTGACTATTGCGTTTTTCATTACAAAGCATGTGAAGGGAAGACAACTTCCGTATTACTTTGTGGCGCAGGCTGTTGGCGCATTTCTGGGTAGTGTTTTTGTGTTGCTTGTAATTGGCGACTATGCAAATCTTGGTACGAACTATCCAAACCCGACTTCTACCGTGGAAGCGAACATCAGCTATGAGATTCTTACATCCATATTTTTGATGGGAGTAATCTACATCGTAGTACATTTCAAAAAGCTTGGAAAGCTTACTGGTGTTGCAATTGGTGGAATAATTGCCTTGGACATTTTGTTTTTTGGTTTGGTTTCTGGCGCTTCAATGAATCCAATCAGGTCTCTAGCACCTGCAGTTATCTCAGGAGTGACCGGCGACCTCTGGCTCTATTTGACTACGCCATTTATTGGAACAATCATAGTTGCAGTCATTTACAAGGCACTCTCAGGACGCACGAAAAACACCAGCACGCATTAGAAAGATATTAGTGATATTCAATATGAATTTTGTAAATGGCATCAAAATCAAAAAAACTATTTGATCAGGCCAAAAAGATAATCCCATCCGGAGTTAATAGTCCAGTAAGATTTTTCAAGCCCTATCCGTTCTTTGTAAAAAAATCACAGGGCAGCTCAATCTGGGATGAGGATGGAAGACGTTACATCGATTACTGCAACGGATACGGTGCATTGCTACTTGGACATGCAAGAAAGGAAATAATTTCTGCGGTTTCTTCACAGCTGAAAAAGGGAACGCTGTACACAATTCCAACCGCGCTTGAGGTTGAACTTTCAAAATTAATCATCAAAAACTTTCCCACCATGGGCAAGGTTCGTCTTGTAAACACTGGTGCGGAGGCAACCATGACCGCAATTAGATTGGCAAGGGGATTTACAAAAAAGAAAAAAATTATCAAGTTTGAGGGTTGCTACCATGGGGCATATAGTTCAGTTTTAGTTAAAGCTGGTTCCGGTTCTGCCCACATTGGGATCTCAGTTTCAGAGGGCGGATTAAAGGAGGCTTCAAAAAATACGCTAGTAGTTCCATACAATGATTCACAAACTCTTGACCGAGTTATTTCAAAGAACAAGGATGTTGCCTGCTTGATCATGGAGCCAGTTCTTGCAAACATGGGTCTCATTCTGCCCGAAAAGAATTTTCTTTCCGACGTAAGAAAAATTACCAAGCAACATGACGTTCCACTAATCTTCGACGAGGTTGTTACAGGATTTCGGATATCAGAGGGTGGCGCACAGCAGACTTTCAAAATAAAACCTGACATTACTACCCTTGCCAAGGCTCTTGGAAATGGCTTCACAATAGCTGCAGTGGGTGGCAAAAAGGAGATAATGAACAAACTTGCACCGGGTGGAAACGTCTACCAGGCAAGTACATTTGCTGGAAACCCAATATCTGTTACAGCTGCAATAAACTCCATCAAGACAATTAACAAAAACAAAAACAAGATGTACACAAAACTTGAGAGAAACTGTGAGCTTTTGACTAGTGAGATTGATGATCTGGCAACTGACCACAAAATCCCACATCAGATTAACTCAATAGCATCAATGTTCCAAGTCTTCTTTTCAAGCAAGCCGGTAACTGATTACAAGACTTCAAAAAAGGCAGACGGTAAAAAATTCAACAAGTTATTTGCAAACCTGCTCAAGAACGGCGTGTTCATAGCACCATCACAATTTGAGAGTGTCTTTTTGTCTGATGCCCATACTGATGCAGACATTACAAAGACGTTGGGTGCGTATGGACTATCACTAAAGGCGGTGAAACATTGACATTTTTGGTAGGAACACGTGGCAGTAAGCTCTCATTGGCCCAAACAAATTGGGTGATATCGGAATTGCAAAAGGAGAATGCAGGTTCGGAATTTGAAATCAAAACTATTACAACCAAGGGTGATACCGACTCGAGGGCTCTCTTTACAATAGACCAGAAGGGAATATTTGAAAAGGAAATTGACAAGGCAGTTGCAGAAAAGCAGATAGACTTTGCAGTACACAGCCTCAAGGATGTCCCATCAGACATCTCAAAATCGTTAA
>Ga0209035_10001159_pt1 | contig 10744 bp, 9 predicted proteins | sample MarorgKNORR_S2LV_6_FD_188220 | JGI IMG/M metagenome (GOLD analysis project Ga0209035, IMG submission 188220) | Marine microbial communities from the Southern Atlantic Ocean, analyzing organic carbon cycling - AAIW_A/KNORR_S2/LV (SPAdes) (version 2) | ecosystem: Environmental > Aquatic > Marine >...
GATTTGGGTCTCACCAGTAAATCAGTTAGAAGACTTGGCTATAAACCACAGCATTTTAGAGAACGAATACTTAGTTACGTTTGATGATGGATTTATGGGTCCTCCTACTCCATTTGATGTTGATGGATATGAAGGATCAAGAGGCTCGGCTGCTGATTATGGAGAGCATACTGACGAAATATTAGAGGAGCTTGGCTTGACAGAAGAGGAGCGTCTAGAGCTCAGAATTTCTGGCGCTATCTGGTAGCCAGTAGCTATTGATTAACCAGATAAAAGACCTATTCCTGCCGCTATGGGATCAAAATTTGGCGGCCAGACAGTTTCATTGTCGGCAATGGCATTAGAAAAATTATTATTAATAAATACAGCACCAGAAAATAGTGCACCGCGAAGGTTTGCTCCGCTGAAACTCGAATTAGAAATATGTGCCCATCGAAGATCTGAGTTATTGAGGTTTGCTCCGCTGAAGTTGGAAGAACGAAGAACTGCACCTGCTAAGACTGTCCATGAAATATCAGCGAATGAAAAATTAGCGCATGTTAAATCAGCTTCGGACAAGTATGAACCTGATAAATCGGCACCTGCAAAATCCCAATATGAAAGGTCTGAGCCTGCGAAGTTTCTACCAGCGAAGTTAAACCCGATTTGCTGTTGCGAGATATTGTCATCCACAAATCCTAAGTTACTTATAGAAACTCTTTACTAATAAATTCATTTCGTCTATTTGTTACTCCTGTTATGTCATTTTAAAGAAATTGGCTCACTACTATCCAGAGTTTAAAATAAGACAGACTAGCTTTTAAAGTTTAGCTAGTGTTTGCGGACTACTGGGGGGTGGATTAACCAGCTAGCGGTAAGTAATGCAAGCATTATCAGAGCTGAAGAAAACCAGGCAAGACCTGCCCCTAGGTGTACATAAATTGGTGCTGCGCTAAGCGCACCGATTAATGAAAAAACTGAGCCGACAGCTTCGCCTAAACCTTGGGCTGCAGCTGCATCATCGGTTCCTGCTGCGTCAGAGACAGCCGCTTGCGATCCAGGTGATTGTGCTGCTTCAAAAATACCGTGAGGCATAGCTGCAATCATGAGTATAGGAATACTGCCGATATAGCCATACGAAGCCATTAAAGGTACGGTCGCGAAAGCAGATAGTAGCGATGTTATTCTCGGACCGAAACGATCAGATAAGGCACCAGCCCATTTCGAGATAATTAGCATTGGTAGCGCAAATCCCGTTAACGACAAGGTTATAAGCATTGTGCCCGCACCTAAGTTGCTGAGATGAGGTGCCCATAAAGGCTCAAAAACTCCAATTGAGTAGCGGAATGATGCGACAACAAGAAGCGCAGCAACCATTTCTCTCTTGGATATCAGTTTAATTAATACACGCTTTTTCTTCGTATCAGAGTTATCTGCAGAAGGAATGACTAGTCCTTTGATGGCAAGAGCACTTAAGGCGGTCGCAATGCCCAGCACAAAAAAAGGTGCACGTACATCAAATAAAACTGTCAAAGCTCCAGAAATTGGAGGGCCAAAAACAAACCCACAAAGATAGAAGCCATAGAATGCTCCTAAGCGAGCTCCTTGCTGCTCACCCGAAGAGATAATAATAAATCTTCGGGAAGGAGGAATAATCATTCCGACTCCAGCTCCTAAAAGCGTTCTTGCAGCAATGAATTGCCATAGCTCATCTGCGAACCCAAACCAGAGCAGTCCAAATGCCGAAGCTAAGACACCTATTCGTAGTAGAAGTGTGGCGTGTCCCCTATCTGCATAGCGCGCAAGCCAAATTTGAGTTATAAGAGCACCAACGAAGGCCGATCCTGCTATCCAACCTAGATTACTTTGAGCAATCCCATAAGTAGTTTCGATCTCAGCTAGTAGAGCAAATATCGAAGACACACCAGCCATAGTCACGGCTGCGATTATGTAAAGACCCTTCATTTGCTACGAACATTATATTGAAAGCGGAGCTCTATGTTTGAGAAAACTCAGACAATTAGCTGATCTGAAATAACAAAGCGTTACAGGTGAGCTAAGCATTGAGGATGGAGCAGTTGCAACTTTTAAAAATGACGCAAAGCAATGAACAAGCGATCATTGATCAAGTTAAGTATCAACAACTTTCTTGGGCATGTCCCTGTCGCGGATGGGATGTTGAGATGCTTTTGAACAAAATGATTACTTCCGCTCTCTTATTCAGCACTCTGTGTCGAGGTGAGATACCCGAACCCGATGTAAATTTGCTGTTTCCTGAAAATGTTGGTGGTGCTGATGCTTCGATAACTTTTGAAGCAGCATCGATTGATTGTTTTGCTGCGTTCGAAGAGTCAGGGCTAGAGGGAGAGATGATGGGACCGCTTGGGGTAACGATGCCAAAATCAGTTGGGCTCCTCGTTCGATCGCTCGATGCGACACTTAATACTTGGGACTTGGCTCAAGCTATTGACGTTGATACAGAAGTAGATGCAGAACAAGCTTTAGAATTAATCAGTTTTGCAGAAGGATTCTTACCTAAGGTAAGGACGCAAACTGATCACGTGCGTTTCGCTCCAGCGCGAAATCCAACAAATACAACGGACCCGTTAGAAAAACTCGTTTTACTTTCTGGGCGTAATTTAAATTGGTTTTAGCTAGGTGTAATGCAGGTATTTAATTTCTTGAATGTTTGATTAATTTTGGTTAAACCACTTATGAAGGAGTTGAAATCCTTCATCCAAACGAATTTTTGGTTGCCAGTTAAGAGCAGAAGTGGTATCCGATTGGTCGAACCAGTGTGCTGTAGAGAGTTGTTTCGCGATAAAAGATGTAATTGGGGGTTCACTTTTTTTGTGGGAAAGAAGCCAAAATTTTTCGACAAGGTGACCTGCTAAAGTAGCGACCTTTGGTGAAATAGACCGCTGGGTCCATTGAATATTTGCGGCTGCAGTTATTTGTGAAAAAAGTTCGAAGATAGTTCTTGGTTCTCCATTAGAAACGACGAGTGCTTTACCAGCAAGAAATTCGCAGCGATCTAATGCAGCGATTGTCGCTGACGCCGCATTGTCGACCCACGTTGTGTCTACAAGCGCTAGCCCTGACCCAACCGTAAATAAGCGATTGTGTAGAGCACGGTTTACGACGCGACCGATTAATTGTGGATCTCCGGGACCGATAACTAGATGAGGGCGTAGTGCGACAACTGGGAGACTCCTATTAGATTGCTGTAATAGCCAATGCTCAGCTATAGCTTTACTTCTCGCGTAGTGGCCAATGACTTTATCAGGCATAGCGGGTAATGCAGATTGACCGCTGATTGAACTGCCACAATGTGCGACTGATGGAGTTGAAATATAAATAAATTTGGAAATTCCCTCAGCTGCTGCTGCAGCATGAAGAGCGCTTGTTCCTTCCACGTTAATGGAATAAAAATCTTTCCAAGATCCTACGGGAGCAACTTTTGCTGCTAAGTGAATAACTGCTTGCTGATTAGCCACAGCCTTATTAATCGCATCGGAATCTTTAATGGATCCTCGTATCGAGATTCCTGGGCCATCGAAAGAAGAACGTTGAAAAGTTGTGACGGTGTCGCCGCGGTCGACAAGTTGGCCAACTATGTGTTGACCTAAAAAGCTCGTAGCTCCTGTGACGAGAACCTTCATTTTGTCTTTACTTTTTCACCAGACAGCGCTCTATCAGCCCATAGTTTTACTAATACACGATCAATTTTAGAGTTGTGCCGACGGTCAACAGGAAGCCTCTTAACAGTGAGCACAGCTGCAATATTAGAACTTGTTATTGAGCGAATTTTGGTAACAAGGGGCATAGGAGCAGCTTGAATTATTTTTGAGCTATTAAGCACTTCGACGACAGCCACAATGTGCTGAAGTCCAGGGGGCCCTACTCCTACTGCCGCTGCTAAATAAATTTCAGGTATTTCTTCGATTTCAAATTCGACTGAGACTGGCATCACTAGACCTTTAGGAGTGCTAATAACATGAATGAGCCTGCCGCCAATCCACAGATCTCCATTTTGATCTAATGATCCAATGTCTCCGGAAGCGTGCCAGTTATCAGATGAACGACTCAACGCGTCTGTATGCCACAACTGGTTGTAACCATCGAATGTGTGACTGCTGCGAATTTTAACTTCGCCGACAATGTTGATTTCAGAGGTTGGTTTTTCGACTGAAATTCCTTTTTGGTCCAGCGGTGATATAGCTATCTCTACCCCGGGTGCCGGCTTGCCCACATTCACTCCCTTTATAGACGCTTTCATTTCAGATACGCCGACGTTGGTGGCAGGTAAGACTTCGGTCATGCCGTAGGGGCTATACCCCTTCGCATTCGGAGTTAATGAAAGGAAATCTTTCATTAACTGGGGGCGCACCGGTGCACCTGCACATAGCACTAAACGAACGTTGCCCAAAGTTTCTAATTCATTCTCGCAAAGTTCACTTGACGTAGATATCACATTCGCTATAGCTGCTGGAGATGCAAAGACGAGAGATGCATCAATTGCTTGAACAGCTTTGATTAAGTGTGCAGCAGTCAAGGTTCCAGGCGCAGACACATCCATATTTGGCACAATTGATGGGATCCCCATTGCAGGGCCATAGAGAGCAAATGGAGCGAAAGCTGCTACTAAGCGGTCTGCCGAAGTTATTTCGTAGAGTTCCATTAGAGCATCACGTTGCGACTCAAGTTGGCGATGTGTGTATCGAACTCCTTTAGAAGGACCCGTCGCACCTGAAGTGAAAACAATCGCTGCTTGGTCATCACGCTTTGGTAATCGGGGTAATTGCGTTGGTGTTAGCGATAGAAACGAGGGCAAACTTGATTTACACCGTAAAAGTATTTGCTCAACTTTTGAAAGTTTTTTAACACTTATTCTTGTGCCTGGCCATCTGAGTAACCTTGCTGCGAAAATAGCACGCCGATCACCAACCAAATAGTCTGGCTTAGCGCTTCGGATAGCTTTACTCATGCCGCTTCTACCCAGACCTGCATCGATCAGAACGGGAATAGCGCCTATTTTCCAACACGCGTATAACAAAGCTGAAAGATTGATTCCGGGGTAAATCATCAATGCAACTTTTGATCCCGGAATAACTTTTAGAGATAGAAGCCCCGAACAAGTTTGTTCTATGAGCTTATTTAGCTCACCAAAATTGATCGACGCTTGTTTTTTTGTTGCTTCAACTATTGCCGGCTCTATTGCCAAGCTAGGGTCAGCTACTTTAGTGGTTAAAGAAGATACTTCATCAGTGCTAAGTTTTGTCTGCTGTGGTATTCCTAATTGTTTGAGCCATGTGAAAACCATTTTAGGAAGATCTATTTCTTCTGAAACAAAATGGCCTGCTTCTGCGAAACGATGAACATTTGCATGAGGAATACGCTTCTCCAGATCATCTAGGTATCGGTCAGAAAAAACCCTGTCTCGCGCACCCCAAATGAGTAGTGCGGGCGTGTCTTTAAAAGTTCCTAATCTGTCACAAATTAATTCAAGAGCTCCAAAACTTTTATGGTTATCATCAAGTGGAATATCTTGGACGAACCGTTTAATGCCTTTGCGACGTTTACTAGATTTATAAGGAGCAAAAAAAGCTTGTGTGATTGACGAGCTCAATTTTTTTTGTGTTAACTGCAAAGCCCCACGTATAAATATTTTAGTTATTTGAGTACAAAATTGTAATACCCCAGGAAGACGAACAAACTTTATTAAAATTGGGGCCAAAACTCTTTCTGGTTGATGAACAGCGGTATTTAATAAAATTATTCCCTTAATAGAAGGGTAATTAAGTTGAGCCCATCCTAGAGAGATAGGGCCTCCCCAGTCATGTGCGATTGTTATTATTGGCCCGCTGACATCGAGTTGTTGGGTAAAATTATGTAAATCCTGAATTCTCATTTCAAGTGTTCGCTTAGATTTTGTGCGATCAGAAAATCCCATATCTAGCTGATCGACAGCAATAATTCTTACGTCCGTTGGACAATGAGTAAATAAGTCTCGCCAAAGGTAAGACCAGGATGGATTTCCATGCACACAAAGAATCGTGAGTTTTGATTCACTAGGATTATTATCAAGAAAATGCCAAGTACGTAAAACCCCATCAGCGTCAGGCGATTCGAGTAGATGTGACCATTCAGATTTAAGACCTGGCAGACCCGGAGGGGGTCGATTCGCGGAATAGCTTTTAGAGTTCTCTACCACTGCAGTTCAAGTAGGGCCGTGTTCAATCCAGATCCAATTCCCAGACAAAGCAAAGTATCTCCAGTACTCAGATTCGCTTGCTCATTTGCCAAAGTAATTGGTATTGCAGCCGGTCCTATATTTCCATAATAGGGGAAGGTCATAGGAACTTTATCTGATGGAAGACCTAGGACATCAATCATAGATTTAGTATGCACAAGTGATACTTGATGAAGAATGTACAAGTCTTTCTCTAACCATTCTCTCTTGGGGCCACCTGCTTCCCATGCTTGTTTCGCGACGTCTGTACCTGCTTTTAGCAATGCACTTGTATCGGTTCGCATAGATTGAAGAGACCCAACACACAAGTCATGATGTTCACTTGCTGCGTGGAAAAATCCACCCAGAATAGGGTGACTACCAGGATTCTCGGATTGTCGACCTATCACCATCGCTGCTGATCCTGAACCCAGAGTTAACGAGGCAAAATTTAAGAAAAGATCATCGAAGGTTGCCCCTTTTTTTAATAAACCTTGAATCGTATTTTCGCTGATTTCTCGTGTTCCCTCACCATCAACAATTAAGGCATAGTCTATTTGTTTTGATTCGAGCATCGCTCCAGCCATATGCATGCCATTAACAAAACCGAGGCAAGCGTTACTAAGATCAAAATTTATGCAAGTACTTGGCATACCTAATTTGTGGTGCACTGTTACGGCGCTCGATGGTTCTAAACGTTCCCTGCAGACACTTGTATCGATAATTAAACCAATTTTTTCACGGCTTATTCCTGAGCTGATAAGGGCTTTTTCCCCTGCCAATACCGCTGCATCCATAAACGAAATATCTGCCGGCCATTGACGCCGTTCTTCAATACCTACTAGCGAAGAAAGCAATCCCGGAGGAGTACCAATTCGTTCATAGAAAGGAGCGAGACGTTCATCAATTTGAGCAGAAGTGATCACAATCGGCGGCTCACATGCTTCTACAGCAATAATTGCAACATCGTTAAAGTGGAAGTTGGCGTTCCCTGGCATTCAGGTTTCCTCAATCTCCACAGTTATCGTTACTTCCATTCATATTATTAGCTTCGACGGCTAATACCTCAAAGTGCCTTGATATGAATAATTATCTGATTGTGTAATTGGATTTGTGTGAACTAGAGAACAATATCATTGGGAACAAGAGTGAATAACTGAGTTTTTAATCTGGGAATCTTCGTTTCGGTACTTCTAAGCTTGTAACTATTGGTTTACAAAAGCCAGTATTGGAAGTTTGGATAGAAAAGATAATGCCGTTTAAATCAAGGTTGCCGAAGCCGGAAGTACCTCAAGATGGGCAAGAGTCGGTATGGGAGTATCCCCGTCCGCCAATAGTTCGAGCTTCAAATGTTTCCGTCAAAGTTAAGCTAGCGGGGCTTGTTATTGCTGAGTCAAATAACTCCGTGCGAGTTCTGGAGACATCTCACCCGCCGACCTACTATTTGCCACCTGCTGACGTGAATCAGAGCTATTTCACAAAGATCGACAGGTCCAGTTTTTGTGAATGGAAGGGGAATGCGACGTACTGGGATATAAGTGTAAAAGAAAGTGAAGTTCGGGCAGGTTCTTGGTCATATGACCAACCATCAAGTGCTTTTAAACAGTTAGCAGGCTACTTTTCTTTTTATCCAGCAAGCTTCCAATGTTTTGTTGATAACAAATTAGTAATTCCTCAACCTGGTCAATTCTATGGAGGTTGGGTAACCGAGGATGTTGTTGGACCTTTCAAAGGAGTTACTGGCTCTCAATGGTGGTAGATGGCTTGGCCTAAATCCAATGATTTAGGTTAACAACGTGATTAAAATCTTAAAACGCTAATATTGCAGCGTGAATAATGAGAATGCGACAAGTTCAGAAGTACGAGAATTAGTAGTTGAAGCGGTGGCAAGCTCAGCAGAACTGATGGCTAACCCGGCTGTCCGTGACCGGTGGGAGAGCAACTCTGCCCTAGATGGTATGAGTGTTGGTGCGTTGGCTGCTCATCTAGTTAGAGCTGCTGGAGCCACTATTGCTTATTTGGATCGAACTCCCGAAAACGTTGTGCCTGATAAACCCTTGCTTACACCCGTTACCTATTTTCATGCAGCAGTAGATTCTCCGATACATGATGAAATCAAAAAAGTATCGCTAGCTGAATCTTCGATAGGTCATGAAGCCACAGTAGAAAAATGTCTCGCGTTGGTAGTGGAATTAAAAGACAGGTTTTCTACTGAACCAGAAAGTCGCCTGGTTGGCGCTTTAGGTGGACGCTTACTAACACTGGATGATTTTTGCCGAACCAGACTAATCGAAGTGTTATTTCATCTTGATGATCTTGCAAACAGCGTTGATGTTCCCACTCCTGATACGAATCGTCTCGGAAGATCAATCGTTATCGAAGTACTTATAGGGATTGGCCGGAATAATTACGGTGATTGGGCGGTGTTACATGGCCTAGCCAGAGCAGAACGCTCTAAAACCAAAGTTTTCCCAATTTTTTAGAAGTAGAGGGTAAAAACGAGAAAGTCGCCGCAAATGCGACGACAAAAACAATAATAGCACAGCTAAATTTTCATTTCAAGTGTATTCAGCTGTTTAATCATGTTTATAAAATTAAATAGCTGAAAAGTTAAAAATATTATATATCCAGCAAGGATTACTGAACAAAGTACTGGCCAAAGAAAGGCTTATCGCGAGGTCACATCAACCTTATGCAGGTCGTCACCGAGTTCGATAGTGCCATCGAAGTGTCTAGCTGCGAGTGCACGCCATTCATCTTCGGTGCCGCCCATGGGTATAGGTGGCACGTAGTGAGTCAGAACCAACGTGCTGAGGTTAGCCTTAGCGGCTGTTTGAGCAGCCTCTTCGGGTGATGAGTGGTAGTCGAGCGTATCTTGCATCCGTTGCATGGAGAGGTTGGCGATCATGTCCTTACGAATGACAGTGTGGACCAGAGCGTCGGCGCCAGTACACAATTTATCTAGGCCACTACAAGGCAAAGTATCACCCGCCACGACCACACTCGCGCTATCGAAATCGAACCGGTAAGCCACACTTGGCTCGACAGGCTTGTGATCGGTCTGTTCGCAAGTGATCGACACTGCACCACCCTGACCGTCTGGCAACTCTACGACGCCTTCAGTCACTTCGATCACCGTGACCGGCGGCTGGTGATCAAGATCTTGATGGTGAGCAATTCGATATCTGATGTCAGGTTCAAGTGATGCGAGTAGGTGATTAACCACCAATTGCGTCCCGACTGGCCCAACGATAGTTAGTGGCGTTTCTACAAAAGTCATTACCCAGCGCGTAGTGATCACGTCATTAAGGTCGGTGATGTGGTCGCTGTGTAGATGAGTGATCAGCAGTGCTGTGATGTTGGGAGCGCCGAGGCCAGCAGCAGCCAATCTCATCAGCACCCCGCGGCCAGCATCGACCATATAGTGCTCAATTGACTCGCCCTCACCCGCTGAAATCAGCGTGGCGGGACCAGCTCGATCGGGAGATGGGATCGGCGATCCGGTGCCCAACAACGTGATAGATAGGGTCATATGTCCTTCTTCTAATGAATTATTTGAACCTCGATAAGCCTGCGAGAGAACGTTGCGTATTTTCGTGGGGAGAGGTCATTGGCGGCTCATCTCCGACGCAGCTTCAACATCTTGTGACTCGGCGTCTTGGCGACTCAATAACTGAATCTCGACCGTGTGAAGCTTGCCTGAGAACGGGAATGGAGCGGTGTATCTCATCGAGACGGCTGAGCCGTGGTCATAAGCAACACTCGGGCCGACGGAGGACATCATCCGCATGAATAGTGGAAGCTTGATTGAGCCGGCAGCGACGCCATTCACCATCAAAGACATCTCTCCGGTTGTCCCTTCTCGACGTCGGAGTTTAGCAACTAATGTTGCTTCTCCTTCTGGGATTTTCATGTTGGATTCAAGGATCGTGTGTTTGTCAAAAGCGTTGTAATCGATGATGAGGAGGTCACTCTGAACAAAGATTGACAAGCCTGAGTTCTCGGTTCCAGTTGCGTAGATGACGCCGTTGTCTCCCTGTTTTCTCGTCACTGTCGCGGTGAGGTCGAATGACTTGCCGCCGATTGCAGCGGAGGCCTGTCCAGGCATAGGCGACATTGGTGGTCGGTAAAGGTAGCGCATGTTAGACGGGTGAGGTGAGTTGTCACGGAAGCGAGCACCGAAGAGCTCAATCAGACGGTCGTCGAGAGGTAACACGCCGTGACGTTCGGCCTCGCTCCACCAAAGATCAATCAGTTGAGTTAGCTTTTCGGGTTCAGTCCGTGCGAGGTCGTTACACTCTGACCAGTCATCGCTGAGGCAATATAGCTCCCATGGTTCAGTTTTGTAGTCGGCACGTGACGTGTGTTTACACACGGCCTTCCATGTGACGTCGTTCAGTGCACAAATGAGGGCTCTACTTCCACTCATCTCGAAGTATTGCAGTGTGTTCGTAGCTGACGCTGAAGCGTCTTTTAACACGGAGGAAAATGGGTTACCGGTTATTGGTAATTGATCTAAACCGTGGTAAGTAT
>Ga0209035_10001169_pt1 | contig 10707 bp, 9 predicted proteins | sample MarorgKNORR_S2LV_6_FD_188220 | JGI IMG/M metagenome (GOLD analysis project Ga0209035, IMG submission 188220) | Marine microbial communities from the Southern Atlantic Ocean, analyzing organic carbon cycling - AAIW_A/KNORR_S2/LV (SPAdes) (version 2) | ecosystem: Environmental > Aquatic > Marine >...
TTTTTAGTAGCTGGCTTTTTAGTAGCTGGCTTTGCTCCGTCCATGATTTCATACTGTCCATTCTCCATCTTGCGAATCGCTACACTACCCCGATTAGCCGCCTCTGCAACAAATTTAGAAAATTTATTGAAGCCCACATTGCTCTCATCAAAGCTCCGATCCAATTCTATCATTACCTGTTTGAGTCTGTCCGATCTCATCACATCACTTCGATCAATCATCCTGGAAACCGCCCTTCTTACCAGATCCCAAGGATCCTTAGAATTAACGTCACTGTCACTCATTTCCCTAAGCCCAGTCAAGCTATTATAGGAGTAGTACTCATCACAATTTTGAACCAATGTGTCAGAAGTAGATTCCTGCAAACCAACTCCTATTACATGCTTGCCATACTCCTTAAGCTTAATCACTAGACTAGAAAAATCTGAATCGCCCGTAAGTAATACAAAGGTATTGATCTCTGGACGAACGAACACTAGCTCCAAACCGTCTATTGCCATACGGATATCGGTAGCATTCTTCTTTGAACTTCCATATGCTGGGGCGAAAATAAGTTCAACCGAAGCTTCTGACAGAGGTACAACATATTGGGGATAACGTCTCCAGTCCGCATAAGCTCTTTTGACGGTGATCTTACCTGGCACAACATCAGACTCCAGTAAAGTCTTTAGTTCCTTTGACAGATCACTTCTCATAGCCAGCGTTACATTGTCAAAGTCGATAAGTAAAGCGACACTAGGGTGTTGCGTTACGTGGGGTTTCTGTCCCTCAGATAGAGGGGCGTTTGGATAAGTTGTCATTTTTTTCTCACAGTATTGTGAACTGATGCTACTGCAAGACCTCCCGACCAAAGTCAAGTCTCAAATCCCTTGTTTGAGCCACCTGAGAACGATCAGAGGGGGTCACTAGTTAGAGCATTCAGTTCTTTTAAGATTTTTACTGGATTAATATAACATTAACCACACAAGATAATAAGTTGCAAATCAAGCAACCTGTTTATTCCACTGAATGACTCGTCACAAAGACTTCCAGAAATCTGTTAACGTTCTCTCGTCGACTGTGTGGCTCCAGCCCTCTGTACTCTCCAATACAGCGCCAATCTCAGAAATTAAAACAAATCGTCTTCCGCCCAACTTTGATTTCTTATCCATCCGGAGATATCGCATGATCTTTTCGGAATCGATATTCAGAGTACTTTGAAAGGAAATACCAAGCTGGCTCAAACATTGTTTTACTGGACCTAAGGCCTCTGGATTAGTCAATCCTAATCGAATACCCAGGATTATCTCAAGTAACATTCCGTGGCCGACGGCTACACCATGAGATAGTGAATACTCATGAGCCGCCTCTATTGCATGTCCGAAGGTATGACCAAAATTCAAAATTTCTCTTTTACCCCTCTCACGCTCATCCTCAGAAACCACCATAGCCTTTAGCTCCACAGAACGCAGTACAGCATCCTCAATCTGGTCCACATCTTTAGAGAGTAACTCTGGAATAACTTCACTTAAATGCGTGAAATATGTCGCATCCATAATTATGCCATGCTTGACTGCTTCCACTAGCCCTTGTTTGCACTCTTCAACTGGAAGAGTGCAAACTACCTCTGGATCCACTACCACTAGTTCAGGAGGATGAAAAGTCCCCACAAGATTCTTTCCAACCGATACGTCTACACCCGTTTTTCCACCCACCGAGGCATCAATCATAGCAACAAGACTTGTCGGAATCTGAACCACTGGTATACCACGCATATAGGTGGCAGCCACAAACCCTGCCAAATCTCCTACAACCCCACCTCCCAAGGCTAAAACACAGGAATCCCTACCGAATGATTCAACTAACATTTGATCTGTCAAATCACACCAAGTTCTCCGTGTTTTGTTTTCTTCACCTTGTGTAAAAGTAAAAAGATCGACATTGAGGCCTTCGCTCCGCAATTTATTTCTCATTGTCAAACCGTACAACTTACCAACAGTATTGTCAGAGATTATCGCATAACGATGACTGGGAGCATATTCGCTAAGAAGATCTGACAGCGAAGAAAGTGAATTCTGCTTGATCAGGACATCATAAGATGATCCTTGTGCAGTTTCTACGGGGATAACTGCTGAATTAGTTTTATTGTTTTTCAAGAATTGCCTCCACATTAATCTCCGGACCGATCTCCATTCTTACTCCAGGGATTCCACCAAAATTCATCGAAAAGAGGCGACTATTTTTTGGTAAAAACTCCAAATTAGATTCCACAATTCCCGAGAATTGATCTCTATCTTGGACAGTATCCCAGACACTAAACCACACAAAAGTCCTACTCCCTTCCACACTTTCTAGTAATGCAAATCTATCTCCTTTCCAGCCCTCAAAGTCTACTTTCTGGCCAATCAAATTTTCAAGAAAGGCTCCTACCTCTAGCGCTCCTAACGTGTTCTCATACAACTTACTCCATTTGTCATCTGGTTGAATCCGAATCGTCACCGGAGCATCACTTTCGTCAAAGGAAAATTCTCCATAATGCAAGATCTGGTTCGTCGATTTAGGAAGATTAGAACCAAAAGGTACGGATCTATTACCCTCACGAATCCTCATCGTTTTGACAAACCGAACCCCATTAATATAAGGAAAAAACATACCCTCTCTAAGGACCAAGGGTACTGGATCGGGCCTTTCTTTCTCTAAGTTTTTTGATTCGAAAACACTGACAATAGATTTTTCGAAATCAGAAACATCTGCCAGGTCTACAGAACCGTTGCCATTATTTTCCGACAGCAATTCTAACATCACCAGCGTAGCGTGACCCTCGATAGCCGTCAAAACAGCTGTTCGTTCATCATTGTTCAATGATGATCCCATAAGACTTGTTAAATCAAAATGCTGATCCTGTAAAGCATGTACCATCTCATGTACCAATAAAGACCCCAAATTTTCCAAAGGAACCTCTTCTTGCAGATAAAGTGCCCTATCTTCAGGATCATAGAAACCGATGACCTGCTCTCCATACAGATTAGCGAGTGTTTGGCGGAGATCTAAATTCTTGGGGAATAGGCCGAGCAAGCTATAGCTCTCTATGATATACTGCTCCACGCTTTCAGGGAGATCCCGTTCTAGTCTAGACTGGACATATTTCGATATTTCCTCTTTCGTCCGATAGTCTATCTGGATTTGATCCAGAACCTCCAACCCAGAGAATTCAGTAACGTCTTCTAGAACTTTATCAGCCATCCGTTGAAGTCGTCTATCGGAAGAACTGACCCAACTCTGGTCCTCCTGCTGACTGCAACAAACTAGTGAAATCAAAATTAATAGAATGGCTACCATACTTTTAGACTGGGAAACTATAGGAACGTCAGTCTTCTCCCGAGGTTCTACCATACCTGTCCTCCAAACGAACCACATCTTCCAAATGTGGAGTCGAGACCTCCAAAAGATCACACTCAGTAACCGCAACCATTCTATGCACCGTCTCAGGTTTCACGTGATAACTTTCTCCTGCTGACAGTTGTACTTGGCTTAAATCCCCACCTACCGCACCCACATAAAAGAGTAGCTCTCCAGTGAATAAATGAATCGTTTCATCCTTGACCTGATGGTATTGCAGTGAAAGAGCTTCGCCAGCATTTATATGTAGGATCTTACCGACATACTGATCAGTCTCCGCCCAAATACGCTCATGGCCCCACGGTTTTTCTACAATCCTTGAAACGTGCTTCACAAATCCTCCGAAATTTTGTACATCATCTAGACACTTTGTTTCATCCAGTAGAGTCTGGCCGTACTCGTCACAATAGCCCTGAACATCATTTTTAATGTTAGCTTCATATATTAATGTTAATAGAATTTGTCTTATATACTTAGCCCTGGTAACGAATCTGAAAGCTTTTCATTATGTAGAAAAAATCAGCTTTGAGCCCAGATATGGAACCTATCGTCCTACTGCTGGTACACTACAATGATCCGCTGCAAAGAAAAGTGAGGAGATTAACCCTTGGTCAAGAAAATGGATAATTCCCGATCTTTCCTGTACATACTATTGACTCTGATCGGGGTCTGCGGAGGGTTGGCCCTAGGCTCTTGGAAAAATCTCTGTTCCGATTGTCCTTCCGTCGCACAAATCAGAACATTCGAATCAGACCAAACGAGCAAACTATTTAGTCACGATGGACAGCTACTAGTAGAGATTGGGATCGAACGACGCACCCCTGTTTCTCTAGAAACACTTCCCGAACATGTATATCAGGCATTCATAGCAGTTGAAGACAAGAGGTTCTATGAGCACCGAGGCATTGACCCCTTAGGTCTGACTAGAGCCGTTCTAGGTGTACTAACCGGCAGAAATAGAGGTGGAGGAAGCACCATAACACAGCAATTAGCACGCAACATGTTCGAAGATCAGATCGGATTCGAGCGACGAGTTATCAGAAAACTAAAGGAACTGCAAGTGGCTTTCGATCTCGAAAGTTCCTACACGAAAGATGAAATCCTGGAAGCCTATATCAATGAGATCAACTATGGTCATGGTTGGTGGGGTATCCAAACTGCGTCTAGGAATTACTACGGTAAGAACGCATCCGAGTTGAACGTGGCTGAAGCAGCTCTCCTTGCTTCTATACCAAATCGCCCAGCTTTTTATAGCCCGTTCGTAAACCCTGAGAATGCTGAGAGAAGAAGAAATCTAGTACTGAGCAGAATGGCACAAGAGGCGTTTATTTCAGAGGCAGAGGCAAACACATACTCACAAACGCCTATACCTACAGAAAGGGCTACATCTAGTGACACTGCTGCTCCCTATTTCGAAGAATGGGTCCGACAGATCCTGGATGATCGATTTGGAAGCAAGCTTTATACGTCAGGTTTGCGCATATTCACAACTCTCGACGTAGGCATGCAAGAGGCCGCCGAACTTTCTATGAAAGAGGGATGGGATCGTATTGAGGCAAGACCAGGATTTGAGCACGACAAGTTTGCTGACTATCAACAATCGGTGGCCTCAGAAGATGGCCAAGATGATTCCATGAAATATGTGCAGGGCCTTTTAGTTGCGCTCGATCCTTGGACTGGAGGTATTCGAGCGATGATTGGTGGCCGTGATTTTCAGTTCTCTAAGTTTAACCGTGCGACCCAGGCGTTACGACAAGCAGGATCGGGGTTCAAGCCGTTTGTTTACACTGCGGCTATTGCCAGTCGTATCCCTCCTAATTTTATCATAGTCGATGCACCAGTGGTAACTCTTCAAGTCGACGGCACAGAATGGAGACCTTCTAATTACTCCCAAATCTTTGAAGGCCCAATGACCATACGGACGGGCTTACAGAAATCTCAAAACATCATCGCTATCAAACTAGCCGACGTGGTGGGCCTAGAGAGTGTAGTCCAAACCGCACGTCGAATGGGCATCAGAAGTGAGATAGAACCCTTCCCATCAACTGCCATAGGAGCGGCTGAAGTTATTCCCTTAGAAATGGCAGAGGCCTACTCCAGTTTTAGCAACGAAGGAACCAAAGTTCGCCCGTTTCCTATCTTAAAAGTAGAAGACTCACGGGGCAGGACAATCTGGGATCCCAGGCCTGAACGCACTCAAGTGCTAGATCCTCTTGTTGCTCGCATTATGGTCTCTATGCTTCAAAACGTTGTTGAGGCTGGAACTGGAGCGACAGCAATCAGGGTAGTTGCTGGTCTTCCTACCGAAGTTGCAGCAGCTGGCAAGACAGGAACAACCAACGACGCTACCGATGTCTGGTTTAACGGTTTCACACCCAACCTCCTTGCCACAGTATGGTTTGGAATGGATATACCCCAGGAAATCCGTCCTTTAGCCACGGGTGGAGGTGATGCTGCACCTGTCTGGGGAAACTTCATGCGAAGAGTCTATTATGGTGATCCAGCCGCCGAAGGATCGGCTTTTGAGTCACCTCTGCTCCCTATTCCAGAACCCTGGCCAGTCCCTCAAGGTCTAAGCCAGCGCCTCATCGATAAAACCACTGGAAAGCTGGCTTCTCAGTGGTGTCCTCAGCTAAATCAAACTCTAGAGTTATTCCTTCCTGGCACTGAACCCACCGAATATTGTGAGACTGAAGACGCACGTCGTTTCAGGATTCCTGGCAGAAACTGACCAGGTCAATCGACAATTATCATTCTTCTGAAAATATTATGTAATGCTGTCGAAAATTTCTGAGGGACAGATTTTATCCAATTTAGTCTCATGTAGGCTTCCTCGGAGATTACCTTTATATTTCTCAAAGCAATCTTACATCTGACAGGATATTTATGCGCTCACTGGGAATCGACTTAGGCGAGAAAAGGATCGGTATTTCTATAAGTGATCCAACTGGCTTAATCGCACAACCACTTTCGACTTTACAGAGAAGACTTGGTAAACGATTTCCAATGTCCGCCCTGAGCTCTATTATAGAAAAATATGAAGTAGGACATATCATACTCGGCTTACCCTTGGCACTTTCTGGCAAAGACACTTCATGGACCCAGACTGTCAGAGAACTTGCTGTGACTTTGGAGAACTATTTTAAAATTCCAGTGCACTTAGTGGACGAACGCTTCACTTCATCTAGAGCTGAGCGAATTATTAACTCATTAGGAATGAAAAAGAAGAAGCGTAGAGATAAAAAACTTGTAGATAGAATATCTGCTGTCCTTATCCTCCAAAGTTGGCTGGACAGTCAACACATTCGATGAAACATATACTGTTTGCAACACTTCTATTGGTTGGATGCACAGAAAACACCCCGGGCGATTTAATAACAGTAAGAGTCCATTCTGGGATGCACTTTGATGCCCTTCTCGACACACTGGTCACCAAAGAGATTTTAGAACATCCTCGGTTGGTTCGTCTGTATGCACGTGTCACCAGAAAAGATCGTAAGATCCAGGCTGGCGAATATGCTCTTCACAAAAACAGCGACTGGAAAGAGACGTTGCTTATTCTAACCGAAGGAACCGTAATTACTTTTGATCTAACTATACCCGAAGGCCTTACCCTGAAGGAAATCTCTGAAAAACTGTCGGAACATATGGAGTCGCCAACTGACCAAATATACGCCGACATCTCTGGTTCCACTTTGGGAAAAACCTGGGCCCTTCCAGGACCTGGCTTAGAAGGATATCTGTTCCCAGACACCTACCGTTTTCCTAAAGGAGTTTCCCTGGAAACTGTCTTGGAAACTATGATTGGCCAATACAAATCTATCTGGACACCAGAACGCCTCTCACGACTCCACGAATTGGGTATGAGCGAGAGAGAACTGATTACCCTAGCTTCAATAATACAGGCTGAAGCTAGGATAGCCGAAGAAATGCCAAGGATTTCCTCGGTGTACCATAATCGATTACGACTGGGATACTTGCTGCAAGCGGATCCAACAGTGATTTATGCTCTAGGAGCCCGCAGATCCAGGCTGCTTTTCGCTGCCATTGACTCGGTAGCTGACAACCCTTACAACACGTACACGCAACCAGGCTTGCCACCTGGGCCGATAGCTGCAGCTGGAGAGCAAGCAATAGACGCAGCCCTGAACCCAAGCGAAGATTCTTATCTGTATTTCGTAGCTCAGCCTGGAGGACATCATATTTTTTCCAAAACCCTGCAGGAACATAACCGTGCCATTACAAAAATTCGCAACAAACCCTCAAATCGTCCTTAATTCTCCATGATCCATAAACAATTAACAGAACTGCTTCGGCTTATCGTGATAACAGATTCTGAACTCTCCAAACCGATGGGGCTCATGAATGTCATCAGTGAAACTTTGAAAGGAGGAGCTAGTATGATCCAACTCCGGGATAAGCATGCAAATGCTAACGAACTTCTCAAGGTAGCATTACAAATCCTTCCTCTGACTCGTGCAGCTGGAGCATTATTGATCATAAATGATCGTCTTGACGTCGCCATAGCCTCACAAGCAGATGGGGTCCATTTAGGACCTGATGATCCGCCAGTAGCTGATGTCAGAAGAGTCGTTTCGAAAAATTTTATAATTGGTTATTCAACAGACGATCCCATGCTAGGCAAAAGTGCGGAGTCGCAAGGAGCCAACTATCTAGGTTGCGGAACCGTTTACCATACTTCAACCAAATCCGATGCTGGAAAGCCAATCGGTGCTCACGGTATTAAGGCAATGGTGAATGCTACTAATATCCCTGTGGTAGCTATCGGTGGAATCAGGCCTGAAAATACCCCTGAACTTTTAGAAGCCGGTGCTTCGGGAGTGGCGGTGATAGGGTCGATCATGAGTTCTCCCCGGCCAGGGCTCACAACCGAACAATTCTTGAAACATTTTCCAGGTCCTCAGGCTAACAACTGACCTTCTCTCAAGAACTGGCTGACATCATCATCAGTTACATAAAACTGTCCGAACTGAACACCAAGGCCTGGACCGTGCCAGTCGGAACCTCCTGTCACTAATAATTCCATCTTCGTAGCTCTAGCCTTTATCTCCAAAATATGTTGTAGGGACGATTTAGGACGGTAAACTTCTAAACCCCGCAAACCTGCCGCTACGAGTTCTGGTAAAAGCTTATCCAGCACCTCTAAACGCGGATGCGCCCAAACAGCAACGCCGCCTGCGTCACGAATCAGCTGAATAGCCTCACTAGCTCCCAAAACACTTATTGCTACCTGTGCGGGATGTTGGTCACCAATCAGTCTGTCAAACGCATCAGTCATAGAAGAAGCATAACCGTTGGAAACCAACGCTCGGGCTAAATGTGGACGTCCTAAAGATGAGCGTTCTGGCCCAGCTTCTTTGATCACATCCTCGATCTGCAGATTTATATTTTGGCTCGCTAACCTCACCAACATCTCGTTCATTCTCTCTTCTCGGGCGCGTATAGCTCCAACCGTATAAGTAGCAAGGGTCGATGATCGATAATCGATAAAGTAACCAAGAATATGGCAAGGAACGCCAGAAGCTACGCAACTAATCTCAATCCCAGGAATTAGTTGGATGGAATGATCTACTGCTGCTCTTGTCGCCTCAGAGAGACCCGCCACGGTATCATGATCAGTGATAGCCAAGGCGTCCAACCCAACCGTCTTAGCCAGCCCAACTAAATCTGCAGGAGATAGCACTCCATCGGATGCAGTTGTATGAGTATGTAGATCAAACCTCATGCGGGTTCTTGACTGCCTCCCGAATCCTGCATCTGTTCCCATATCTCATCAACGTCGACCAACTCACCATTAGCGGTTTTCTCCAAAGGTTTTGTATCACAGTTCTCAGTCAACAGAGTTACAGCAGTTCTAGTGATCATGAAAACACCTCCTTCGAGAAAATAACTCTCTCCTGCAGCATCCTGCCCAGTTATTCGGACCTCACCACATCCCAATAGGCCAATCATTGGAGCATGTCCTGAGAGTACACCTAATTGCCCATCCCAGGAAGGCAGACTCACAGATTTCGCTTCTCCCTCAAATCTTACACCTTCAGGAGAAACCAGATTGACATTCATACTATACCTCTTCTAGCTCTTTACCAGCTTCAATCACCTCTTCAATACCACCCTTCATGTAAAATGCTTGTTCGGGAAGGTGATCGAATTCACCAGTTGTCAACCGTTCAAAAGATTCAATCGTATCTTCTAATTTCACATATTTTCCTGAAATTCCAGTGAAGGTTTCTGCCACATGGAAAGGTTGTGAAAGATAGCGTTCAATACGCCGCGCACGGTTCACTAAAACCTTATCCTCTTCAGTGAGTTCATCCATACCAAGGATCGATATGATGTCTTGAAGATCTTTATAGCGTTGTAAGATCCGCTGTACTTCAACTGCAACATTGTAGTGCCTATCTCCTAAAAATTGAGGATCAAGAATACGTGAGGTCGAATCCAAAGGATCAACCGCTGGATAAATCCCCTTTTCAGAAATAGCACGTGACAAAACAGTCTGGGCATCCAAGTGGGTGAACGCAGTAGCGGGTGCCGGATCTGTCAAATCGTCCGCAGGAACATAGATAGCCTGTACAGAGGTAATCGACCCTTCTCTAGTAGATGTGATGCGCTCTTGTAGCTCACCCATTTCCGTACCCAAAGTTGGTTGATAACCCACAGCAGAGGGCATCCTTCCCAAAAGAGCAGACACTTCTGATCCAGCTTGAGTAAATCGAAAGATATTGTCGACGAACAGTAGCACATCTTGTTTCTCAACATCCCTAAAATATTCTGCAATGGTCAATCCACTCAGCCCTACCCTTAAACGTGCTCCAGGAGGTTCATTCATTTGTCCATAGCAGAGTGCAGTAGAATCCAAGACACCCGATTCCTTCATTTCCAACCAGAGGTCATTCCCTTCTCGAGTCCTTTCTCCAACACCACAAAAGACTGAGCGACCACCATGCTCCATCGCTATGTTATTGATGAGCTCCATAATAATGACAGTCTTGCCCACTCCCGCTCCTCCGAAGAGACCTGTCTTTCCACCTTTTACATATGGTGCCAAAAGATCAATGACTTTAATGCCTGTTTCGAAAATTTCCGTTTTGGGTTCGAGGGTATGAAAGCGCGGAGCTTCCCTATGAATAGGCCAACGCTCTACCTCGCCATTCTCGGCTTCAATAGGACCCTGCTCATCGACTGGTTCGCCGAGAACATTCATGATTCGACCAAGTGCTGGCGGGCCCACAGGCACTGAAATCGCTGCACCCGTATCAATAACATCCATACCACGAGTGACACCATCAGTAGAGGTCATCGAAA
>Ga0209035_10001176_pt1 | contig 10689 bp, 7 predicted proteins | sample MarorgKNORR_S2LV_6_FD_188220 | JGI IMG/M metagenome (GOLD analysis project Ga0209035, IMG submission 188220) | Marine microbial communities from the Southern Atlantic Ocean, analyzing organic carbon cycling - AAIW_A/KNORR_S2/LV (SPAdes) (version 2) | ecosystem: Environmental > Aquatic > Marine >...
TGCTGACACCTCTACTTGTAGCGCAAGTTCAAGTACAGGACACGACCTGATCATGGCTGGACAAACTGACGGTGTATCCGTTTCATACGAGTACACTGACGCAGTAGTTGTTGTAGCATCAGCTTCAGTTGCATTCAATATATCAGAAGCAAGCTTCGATACAAGCAGCGCCTCAGCAGGAGGTTCTGCAGTAATGAGTGTAACAGATGCAGATGAGAACACGAACAGCGCCATAATTGATACGTTAACAGCAGCAGTATTCTCCGATTCAGATAATGGTGGTTTCACACTCACCTTGAGCGAGACTGACGAAGATACAGGAGTATTCGAAGGAACGGTATTCTTTACCTCCACCGATGCAACTTCTGGTTCAAATCTTCGTGTCTCTGAAGGCGACACAGTAACCGCTGAATATTCTGACACAACTCTACCAGAACCTTATACTGATAGCGATTCTTTGACCGTAGCATCCACATTGACAATAGGCACTGCATTCCCACCACTTGAAAGAGCACCTGCAGCTAACGCACGAGTAGTCGACGCATTCGGCTCTTCGGTAGCGGAAGTATCAGTTGGTCAACAAGTGCAGATTGCAGCCGATGTGTCAAATGGACAAAGCGGTGATCAAGCATTCGCATACTTAGTACAGGTACAGGATGGAGACGGAGTAACGGTGTCATTAGCATGGATTACAGGATCTTTGACAGCAGGACAATCAATGAGTCCAGCATTGTCATGGACGCCTAGCGATTCCGGATCATACACTGCAACAGTGTTTGTCTGGGAGAGCGTAGATAATCCAACCGCGCTATCACCAACCACATCTGTAAGTATAGACGTAGTATAGACTAGAAACTTTCTAACCCCCCCCTTTCTTTTTTTTTAAAAATCAACAACTAGCGGATGCTCAAATTAAAGAAAATTTGTTCAGAAACAATATCTATAAGGCTAAATTAACATAAACGTTGAAATTTCTAATTTTCATTATTCTCAGTCTTCTAATTACAGTTAGTTCACCACAGGTGTTTGCGGAAGGACTGCAAGTATACACGAACCAGCAGATATACTCTACGCAGCATCCGCTTTTGGTATATGGTACAGGACCCGAAAACTCACCTCTGATTTTACGTTTGTTTGCGCCAGATGGAACCATTGCAGAGTTTGAGCAGATTATAACAAACACTGACGGCTCGTTCAGCCATAAGATGCTGGACTGGCCATCTTCCTCAACAAAATATCCATTTGGTACTTACACAGTTGAAGTAATAACAAATGTTGGTGAAAGCCAAAAAATTGACATAAAGTTTGCATCATCTACAGAACTTGAACTGATACCAATAGAACGCAAAATCACTACACAAGTATTTGCACCTGAGATGGCAGCGGCAGATCGATCTTTCCGCGTGTTTGTACAGGTTACAAGTGATGGTCTTTTGGTGAGTGGTGATGCAAAGAATGTATTGTCATCATCACACATACATTCTCCAGACGGAAAAGTGCAAAGTCTTGCAATGTCAATGGAGATGCTACATGAAGGGCTTTACTTTGTTGAATACACTCCTAGAATTGAAGGTACTTACATCTTCCATATGGTAGCATTTTCACAAGGAACGCAGTCCCATGGCTCTGCCGCCACTCTTGTTCTGGGACAGGACTTGGGAGGAATATCTAAGCAGATCGTAATTCTTGATGAAGTGTTAACCACCGCATCGGATAATCTCAATGTGTTACAAACTGACATACATGGATTCGGTTCCACCCTTGAAGACGCTAGTACCACACTACGAGATAGCGTAACAACTATTGACGCTAGTGTGTCTTCCATGTCGTCAGCAGTAGATAATATAGAAGAGGCGTCATTACAGGTAAATTCATTATTGTTTCCAATAATGGGAGCTATTGCAGTTATACTTGCCCTACAGATTTCAATAATTGCTAGAAGAAGATAATTATAATAAATGAGCAAAGAATTTTTAATTATGCCAAAACTGGCTCTTTTTTTATCGGCATTTTTTTTACTGATTTTATTTCAGCAAAGCTCTTACGGCTTTATTGAGGGAGCTGAAGTTCCCATACTTTCAAATTTTGACATCGAAAGAACATCGGATATCATCTCAATAGATTTGCCTCACCAGGAAAACCTGGCAAAAAGATATCTGGTTTATGGTTCGGGTTCGCTAAACAGCGCATTTACTGATACAAAAAATATTGCATATGGAATTGACTCGGACAAGGGATTTTTTTCGGTTGGGATTTTAACCGAAAATGAGGCATCTAAACTAAAGTCAAAGGGATACTATGTAATTGAGGACTTTCCCTTAGATTTTCACTCCAAGTACGTTTCGACAAATGCAATTACTAAAATATCACAATTAGGCAACATTGCAAACTCCGAACAGGTTCATAACCTCTATGATGTGACTGGCAAAGGAGTAACTATTGCAGTTGTGGATACTGGAGTTGACTTTTCAAATCCTGACATCATGGAATCACTGGCACGAGATGACGATAACAATCCCATAATGCTTGATGCTGACGGACAGGGATTGGTTCTTACAAATTCAACATTTGCTGCAAACATAAAGCATGGTAAGGTATACAATTTCACAAAAACTGCCATGCTGCAATTAAATGCAACCTCTCATGTGTACGAGTCAAGTGATGGTGTATTTTTGAATACACAGGCAAAAAATGGTACAATTTCTATTTACAACTCTTTTTCTCCGAATTATGGTAATGCGTATGTTCTTGAAGGCAGAGTAACAGGCGACTTGAAAATTGGAACAAGTCAAAAAAACTTTATCCCATCCAAAAGCGGGATTTACCATCTAGGTGCAATTCTTGCTTCTCATGTTGGAAAACTTCAGGTTGTGATTGTTTTAGTAACTGATCCAAATCAAGCAGGAGTATACGACACCATTACGCCTGACATGTCAACTTCTTGGACGGACTTTACGAAGAAAGAACAATCTAGACCAGATTATGACTTTGATTTTACTGACGAGACGCCGATTACCATTGGTAGCGGAAACGAATTCATGGTTTATGATTCAGATGATGACGGAGTTAATGATTATTCAGCAGGAACAGTAGGTGCAAGAGTAGTTGACATATACGGAGTTATTTCAGACAAAGCAGAAATTGATGATAAGATAGGCGCAGTTAACGGAACTTTGCTTCCTGCAATGGATAAGAACGGCAATTACTTTGGGGTAATGAACGATTTTTACGGACATGGTACTGCCACTTCTGCGACCATTGCATCAAAGGGAAAAATGGAGTATGATTTTTACAATGACGACAAAAAATCTACAATCCTAGGTATTGCCCCTAACGTCAGCATACTTCCGGTAAAGTCGTTGTGGTTTGGCGATGTATTTTATGGATGGATGTGGACTGCTGGGTTTGAAAACGAGGAGAGCAAGTGGGTATACACAGGAGAGCCAAAAACAGATATTATTTCAAACAGCTGGGGCGTCAGTAATTTTCCAAGCCTAGAGTATGCTCCGGGCTTGGATATCTCATCACACGTCCTTAACGCACTGGTCATACCACAATCACTTCATCAAAATTATACAGGTACAACGATAATATCAAGTGCTGGAAACTCGGGACATGGATATGGTACTATGGGTATGCCAGGTATCTCTTCGTTTGGTATCTCAGTTGGTGCGGTAACAAGTAATGATTTTGTTGGATATGGACCATTCAAAGACCAGCCACGATTTGGTAACACAACTGACCATTCAGGTCATGTTGTTGATTTTTCAGCCAGAGGTCCAGGAGTAATTGGTGACCCCAAGCCGGATTTAATGAGTATTGGGGCATATAGCTTCGTTCCATCAGCCATAACAAAATATTTGTCAGAAGAGGACGAGCCTAGGGAGCAATTTGGTGTTTTTGGCGGTACCAGCATGTCTGCACCAATTGTTGCTGGGAGCGCGGCTCTCTTGGTTGAAAGTTTGAAAGAGAAAAACCTGAGCTATGATCCGTTTATGATTCGAAACCTACTGATGTCATCTGCAGACGATCTGCGCAACGATCCGTTAACACAGGGTGCAGGATTAGTAAATGCGCTAGATGCTGTAAGGATAGTGAATGGACATGCCGGCAAATTTATGGTGCATAACGATGCAACATTTTCAAACATAAAAGAAGTGATTGACATTTCCTCATCATCATTTAATTCAGATTTACTTGGTATTGATGAATTTGGTCTTTCCGACAAGACATTCCCCATGACAGGTTGGTATGGTGGAAGATTGAATCCTGGGGATGAATCTACCACCACTTTTACAATTGAAAATCCAAACAGCTATACAATTAATGTTAAAATCAAACCAGAAACTCTAAAGTTAATTGAGACACTACAAATGAGCGGAGTCACTGAACCTCATCTGCAGGACACAATTTTAAATGAACCAGAAACATATAGACCAAATTACATCAAACTAGATGACATTCCAGCAGAGCATAGAATTTCTAATGAAACCAGTATAATCCATCCAGATTCTTCGCTCATGATACTGAACCTTCACTTTCCATTCAACACTTTCATGAATCAGACGGACACAACTTATGCCGACGACTTGAAAATTTCCTCTTTGTATGTTTATGATTGGGAAGACAAAAACACAGATGATGAAATTTCAAGCGATGAGTTGTCGATGGTAAGCAGAGGCGGTTCTTGGGGAACAGTTCAGGAGATTCGCATATCCGACCCCTTAGAAAAATTTGAAAACGAACCGGTTATCGGAGTGTATCCTGTGCCAACAACATATTCTTTCTGGAAAGGAAATACAAACCAAAACTCAACATCAATGGATTATACTCTTTCCACAAGTTACTATCAAAATGTTTTGTGGGACGATATCACTGTGTCAGGCGCATTGGTTGACGATGAACTTACAATTTTTGCTAATGACTTCACTGATGTACGTGCTACACTTTCAGTACCATCTGACAAGCAGACTGGTGTTTATCAAGGATTTTTAAGTTTTGAAGGAAAATATCACAAAATTAATTCGCCTGTTTCATATGGTGTACTAGAAACGGTTAAGAAAGATGCAAAGCAAACTGTGATTTCTGGTTCGGCAGGTGATGCCTTGTATGGGAATGGTTTCGTAAAGGGTGCATTTGATATGACAAGCCGATACACAGCTGGTGACTGGAGACAATATTATTTTGACATACAGGATAATACGATAAACTCTGCCACCATAGACTTTGAGTGGGAAAATGATAGCACAAACTTTACTGTGTTTATGATTGACCCCCAAGGGAAAATTATACAGACAAATTTTCCACCTGGAGTATTTGGTGAGTTTATGGGCTGGCCAACCAGCGATTGGCTTGGTACATCAGCATTTAGTCAGGGTGGTACATTCTATCCTCTAAAAAACAAAGACAATACGTCCACTGTGCTGTTTGCGCCAATCAACCAGACTGGAACATATACGCTACTTGTCCATTCCACCCTATTTGACGGTGTATCAGTAACAGAGCCTATCTCACTTGCTGCAAAGTTTACTACGATTGTGCCTGACGAAAAGTCCCCTGAAATAATATTCGAAATTCCAGAACTCATAAACAAAACATTTGGTATACTACCAGAGATAATTGAGAAAAATCCTGATTTTGCAAAGTATTACCTTGATGGGGAAGAACGCGAACTAGAACAATTACCTTTAAAATTTGGAATGCTGCCTGACGGGAAGCATGACTTGAGAATACATGCAAGCGACATAGTTGGCAATGATGCTGAAAAGACATTTTCATTTACCGTTGATAACACCCCCCCAGAAATCTTGGTGAAATCACCAATAAATGGGACAACAGTATCGCACTCGCTAAATATTGATATAAAAGTAAAGGATGAAAATTTGGCTGAGGTTGGGGCTATTACCATTTTATTACCTGATGGCGAATCCCTGGAGGACATAACATTTCATTCATTTAATGTAACTGGAATTGATGACGGAGTATATGATCTGGAGATTATGGCTGTAGATCTTGCTGAAAACGAACAGACAAAGATGATATCATTTAATGTTGATCATACATTTGTTCAAGAGCCACCTGTTGTTTCCAGAGAAAAGGAGCAAGTTTCTGAAAATAGCTTGTTAATTATAATTACTGCTATTATTGCTGCGGCAATTGTGATCCCAATTATTTTCAAGAAAATTAGAAAAACTTCTACAGAAAATAAAATTTTGAAAGAAGATTTATAACTATTCTGGCGATACGTGAGCTTGAATGTCTGAGCAGGAAAAAGGACCTGGCGGAATGTCCAGAAGAGATTTTCTCAAGCTTATGGGTGCTGCAGGAACATCTGTGGCTTTTGCACCTTTTGTTCCTTGGGGCAAATTCATGCCCAATCCATCATCTTCAGTTCTTGAAAAAGTACCTGTAATATTGCCTGATGGAACGCAGGCTAATCTTAACACTTTTCCAGTAAATCATGCTGAAGTTATCACTTATCCAGAAACAGCGGATGAAGTTCTGAATGAGGAGGCTTTTAGAAAATGGCAGTTTATCCGACTTCCTGAAAAATTCGGTGGAGAAAGAAAGGATGTATCTTCATTTAGAGCATATAGTATGGTTTGTCTTCATTTATGGTGTTTATGGAAGTACTGGCCAGACGAAGGACGAATGAGAGGGGAGTGTCCATGTCATGGAAGTATGTATGATGTTAGAACAGGTACTTCATTTCTAGGACCTGCATCACTACAACCAGCTCCTTCAAACACACTTGCTGAACTTAACTTTGAGGCTGATTCTGATGGATTTATGTTCGTTTCTCCCCCAACATGGGGTGTTAATGCAAATGGAGTTGTAGGATATGGCCGTTTCGCTTGAGAGACAGAACGGTTTACTCACGTTCTTTTACTGGATTTGGAATGAGTTAGATCGAACCATCTTTACTGCAATAAAGTTTTCATTCCCATCACGGTTTGTAAGCCCATTTGGATTTTTGGGAATGCTCACATTCATCATGTTCATCACTCTGGGTGTAACTGGTGCGTTACTAATGTTCTATTACGAACCAATCATGACAAGGTCATGGGATAGCGTTGCGTTCATCAACAACGATGTACCGTTTGGGTTTCATATTAGAAATCTTCACTATCATGGCTCAAACGCAATGGTAATGTTGGCTATTCTTCACATGTATTATCAGTACTTTAGTGGCAGATACAAAATAAGAAATGAAGTTTTGTGGGTAACAGGTGTCATACTTGGCACTGTGACAATTCTTGAAGCCTTTACTGGATATGATATAATCTTCAGTGAAAGAGCCGAGCTTGCAATCAGCATTGCAGCATCGCTTACCAACTCGATTCCTGTAGCTGGGCCAATGATTCGTGAACTGGCGTTTGGCGCGGGATTCCATGACTTTGTGCTTCGGTTCTACGCGCAACATGTTTTCATTTTGCCCATCGTCATGCTCGGATTGATGGCTGTTCATTTCCCACGGTTCTTGGTGTTTGATGTGCCAATGGTTATGGCAGTCTGTGGTGCAATGTGTCTTGCTGGTGGTGTCTTTCCTGTCGACTTGGGTTTCAAGTTTGAACCAACTGTGCCTCCTGGGATTACTGTTCCGGAATGGTATCTTACAGCATTATACGCATTTTTGAGAACACAGTATGATAAGTTCCTGACAGGGGTGTTATGGCCTGGACTGTTTATAGCTGTTTTATTGCTTACACCATTTTTAGACCGATACAAAAAGTTCTCATGGAAAGACCGTCCATGGGTTACTGCATTTGGTATTACTGGAATTGCCCAGATATTGGTAACCACATACTGGGGATTTTACATTCCACCAGACACAACAATTCCACTAGTTGAAAGGCTGGTAATTGACCCAATTAACTTGTATCTTGTTATGATACTGCTTGTGCCACTTAGCTTTGGATTCACACTAATGATGATTCATCTTGCAAAGGATGCAGAAAGAAAGGCAAAGCTTGCAAAGGCAAATGGACCAAAGAAGGTATCAGGAATAAACCTATCAGTAAAATGGACAAATTGGATGCTTGTTGCCTTGCTTGCCTTCCAAGTCTTCCTTAACATAGCTGCGTATAATGCATTCTTGTCTGGTATGAACAACGTTAACTTGTGGATAACTGGTGTCATATTGATTACATTTGCTGGATTCTTCCATCTTTACAGATATGCCATGGCTCAATCAAAAAACATACCAAAACCTCCAAAGTTTCCTACTACGAAGCAGATAGAAACTTCACAAGAGTCATTGCCACAAACGGATGTATTACCAAAAACGGATGTATTACCAAAAACGTCTGGGGAAAAACCATGAGTACAGTTTCAGGTAGTCAGTATGGAGTAGGTCTGATTACGCTTTTGGTTGCGGCATCAATAGGAATTGGTTACTACCAAATGTTTTACCTACCAGAGCAGCTTGCAAAACCAGATGTTGACGAACATGTATTGCATCCTGTAAAATCTACTATCATTGAGATGATTGTAGGATCTGCAAGTGCTGACCAGCAGGACAATTATGTACCCAAACTAGTCAATCTGCAATTAAGCATTGATAATCATGTTATATGGAAAAATGTAGATGAAACTGCGCACACAGTAACACCTGATCATCGATACACTGATGCCTATAGTGGAGACTTTGGTTCCACAGGTGTTGTTAAACCGGGCGAAACATATGAATTCTTATTCACAGAAGCACCGCCAAACATACCAGTAACCATTGACTATCATTGTGATCCGCATCCTTGGATGACTGGAACAGTTGTAGTGTCACAGGCTAGATTTTAGGCTGAAAACTTTGCAAACAACTGATCGCTTTCTACTTCCTTATGTTGTTCTATAATTGAAGCACGAAACTTTACGTCATGCGACTGTTCTGGTTCAAATTCAATTACTGCAGTAAACTGTGCTTTATTATCTGGCATTACATCTCTACTAATGAAGAGTCGTGAAACATTATCGGAAATTTTTTCATCATTATATGACTTGTAAACTACTAGTTTGTTTGAACCTATAATCAGAGTATTAATAACAACACCATCATACGCACCAGGATAGTTTACAGTTACATGTCCCTTAATTTCAGAGTTAGGTTTTATGTTTGGATTGTCTAATACAAGTTTGATGTATTTCATTGTTGTTGGATAATTTAGTTGGAATAAATAATTTTGTTAAGATAATAATGGGCCCAAAGGGCTTCGATCCCTTGACCATTGGATTAGAAGTCCAACACTCTATCCAAGCTGAGCTATGAGCCCAAGAATCAAAAAATTTTTTACTTTATTAAGGGTTTTATAGCCACTTTTTTTTGTTCAAATCCCTTTCCATTTTATAGAGAAATTGTTGAGAATAGCCAGCATACTTTCCAAAATGATTCAAAACATCCTGGTGGATATTTTCATATTCTCTTTTTGATATAGTTTTTTTATCCATACGAAAGTTCTCGGAATAATATTTTTGTAGAATTTTTACTATCCATGTATCTAAAGGAAATGCTCCAAGTTTTTCAAGAGAAAACAACATAACACAATCCGCCACCTTGTCTCCAATTCCAGGTAGTTTTAAAAGCAATTCCTTGCATTTTCCATATTCGGCTTTTTTTAACTCATCAAAATCAATCTCTCTTGAAGCAATGAGGCGAGATGTGTCTAAAACATATTTTGATCTATATCCCAGTTTACATTCTTGTAGATCTTGTAATGTAGCATTTGCAAGCATTTTGGGTGTAGGAAATAGAAAAAACTCTCTTTTTTGGAACCTAACTTTAGTACCAAATTTTATACATAATTTTTGGAGCCGCATTCTGATATTTGGTATATTTGAATTTGCTGAAACAATAAACGAAATACAGCATTGAAAAGGATCTTGTCTTGTAACACGTAGTCCTGGGTAGTACTTACTCGCCTTTTTTACAATTTTGTCCTTTGTAATATTTTTTAGGATTTTTCTGTAGTTATCATCTTCTCGGAAAAAATTTTTTGGCTTTTTTGAAAATGTTATAATTTCAAATGGTTTCTGCTTTGCCATAATTACATCATGACCATCAATTACAAACCATTCATTTCCATAATTTTCCCACAAGAAAATCTGACCGCTGTTGATAGTTTCGTGTATGTTGATATCTGTATGAAGATCAGGCATATTACACGGCTATCTCTTCGCCAAGTTTTGGTGCATGCGCATCAAGACCAAACTTTTCTTGAATCTCTTCTGCAAATTTTGTGCAAGAATTTTCATCGCCATGTACAGTTAAGACTTTAGGATCTCCTTTGATATTTTTTATCATATCAAAGAGTGCAGTCCTATCTCCGTGACCGGAAAATTGAAATTGTCTTACAGTGGCTTTTACCTTCATATCTTTCCCGCGAGTAGAAATCTTCCCTGTCTCTAACATTTTTTTTCCTGGTGTACCTTCTGCTTGATATGAAACCATCGCAATTCCATTCTTGTCATTAGAGGCAATCTCTTGCATGTAAAATACCGCGTTTCCACCTACCAGCATGCCAGCAGGAGAAATTACAACGCAAGGTTCTGAAATTGCCTTCTTTCTATCGCCATGATCTCTTATCAAAAAGGCATCATTGATTGCATCGGCAAATATGTTTACGTCTTTTAGATATTCAGGATAGCGAAACATGATATCGTTTACCTTTAATGCCATACCATCCATAACCACCGGAT
>Ga0209035_10001179_pt1 | contig 10666 bp, 8 predicted proteins | sample MarorgKNORR_S2LV_6_FD_188220 | JGI IMG/M metagenome (GOLD analysis project Ga0209035, IMG submission 188220) | Marine microbial communities from the Southern Atlantic Ocean, analyzing organic carbon cycling - AAIW_A/KNORR_S2/LV (SPAdes) (version 2) | ecosystem: Environmental > Aquatic > Marine >...
AAGAAGAGCATGACGACGATCATGACGAAGCTCACGAAGAAGTGGAATTTGTTCGACTGGATCTTGAGCAAACTCGCTATGACTTTAAGAGCGGATTAAGTTTTACGAGTGGCTGGATCGAAAGCATAAGCGCCGATATTAGTTTGACTGATTATCAGCACGGCGAGATTGAATATTTTGAAGACGGGGACAGTGAAGTAGGGACGCTTTACGAAAGAGAGGGCTACGATAGTCGGTTTACCATTAATCATGCCCCGATGGGAGATTGGACTGGCGTCTGGGGGCTGCAATTGTCAGACACTGAATTCAGCGCCGTAGGAGAGGAAGCCTTCATCCCAAAATCAGACATAGCTTCACTTGGGTTATTTGCCTTGGAGCGATTCAGCGGCGCGAATTACACTGTTGAGATAGGTGCGCGCTATGAAAATAACGAAGTTGATGCAGGGTTGGCTTGTGATTATGACGCTTCATCATCTAGCATCAGCAGCAGCCTACTTTATGATCTGAACGCCGAGTCAAATTTTCTGATTGGTATTTCCCGCTCTGAAAGATCGCCTGCAGTTGAAGAGTTGTATTCCAACGCTGCTAACGTCGAAGACACGTGTGGATCTATTGACCACGATGACGACCACGACGATCACGATGATGAGTTAGTCTTGCATGCAGCGACTAACTTGCTGGAGGTCGGGAATGCAAATCTTCACTCAGAAACGTCTAATAACTTCGAGCTTGGCTATCGAAAGCACTCAGGATCATGGACTGGAGAGATAAGTGCTTACTATAACAAAATAGATGACTACATCTTTTTGGATATTACCGGCGAAGAAATTGAAGAGCAGATGGTTGCTCGGTATACCGCGCGCGATGCAATATTTAAGGGAATTGAGGCGCAAGTTAGCTACAACATATTCGAGTCTTCCGAAACTAATGCAGTGCTAACTGTTTTTGGCGATATGGTAGAAGCAGAATTTGATAAAGGCGGTAACGTTCCAAGGATACCCTCATCGAAATTAGGCGCAGAGCTTCGCTATTTTGGTAACGATTGGAGCGCGCATCTCCATGTTACTCGTCACGGAGAGCAAGATGATGTCGGTCGTTTAGAATTGAAAACAGACGGCTATACTCTTCTGTCAGTATATGCAGATTATCACTTGCCGGTTGGTGGTGAGAGCGAGGTGAAACTTTTCGTGCGAGGCGACAACCTACTAGACGAAGAGGTTAGAAACCATACCTCGATGCTTAAAAACTATTCGCCAGACCCTGGCAGAGCGATAACGCTAGGGTTGCGTTATGAATTTTAGCTAGTTACTTCTTCTTGGCTCGCTTCTGCGGTTGCATCGGTAGCCGTAGACGGGACCAAGTTACCTTTGAAGCTAACTAATTGGTCATCGATGAAAAAACACAGAGAGGCGTTCCCCTGACTGCAGAATTACGCGACATGATTACTTTGCCATTCTATGCCTCACTCACTCAACTTCATTATTGGTTTGAAAAAGCAAGAAAGAAAATGGATAGACCAGACATTAGAATCCACGATCTCAGGCATACTTTTATAAGCTAGTTCCTTGAAATCCTAAGATTGCTTTAACGGCAGTAAGGGATTTAACGGGACACTCTAGTCTAGTAATTAAGGACTTATGAAATCGGGTACGTTTGAGACGGTTTCTAGGACGCTAGGGGGTGACAGTATCGCTGTAAGGCACTAAATACATGTCTTTATTAGGAATTTTAAGCCCTTCGCAGTTGCCAATTTCGCCACCTGGGCAAATTTCAGGTGGACTTGTAAGCAATGGAGGCTGAGGTCGGAATCGAACCGGCGTACACGGAGTTGCAGTCCGCTGCATGACCACTCTGCCACTCAGCCCTTACTTATTTCTAACATTTAACCCACACCAACGGATTCACAGAAGTTGGTTGGCTGCGTTTTATGTGTGTATTCGTTGATTTATTGCCTAAAAAATGGAGCGGGAAACCAGATTCGAACTGGCGACCCCGACCTTGGCAAGGTCGTGCTCTACCAACTGAGCTATTCCCGCATGTGAGATTTCTATTATGTTCAGTTTCTAGCCCAGTTAGCAATTAGAAGGTATTTAACTGCTGCAACTAAAAAGAGGCGCCTATTCTAATCGCTGCGCTCTCAGAGTCAAGCTGGACGGGCATTGAGCTGGCAATTGATGACTTCTTAGTTCGTTGTCGGGAACAAAACCCCCCAAGCGTTTCGAAAGTAGATAATCATCGACCAAACACTTAATACTGCAGCTAGATTAATTAACCAGTAGCCACAAAACCAAAACCACATCGGAGACTGGGGCGAATTAAACAAGAGGGTAATAATTGCTAACATCTGCACTGTCGTTTTCAACTTCCCAATGAATGCAACCTTAACTGTATCGCGCTGCTCTTTCGCTGCCATCCATTCCCGAAGGGCTGAGACCAATAGCTCGCGAAAAATGATTATTGCCACAGCAATAAGAATCGCTGAATAAATAGTTAACAGAAGTAACAGGATTGAGGTCACCAGAAGTTTATCGGCGACCGGATCTAGGAAGGCACCAAAATCCGAAGATTGTTTAAGTTTACGAGCGAGAAAACCATCTAGCCAATCGGTCAAACTGGCTATGGAAAACAATAATGCCGACCAAAAATAGGCGTATTCAATTCCCGAGAGGTATATCCAAATGATAATCGGGATTAGAAATATGCGAGAAATTGTCGTGGCGTTAGCCAAATTCATACAGTTAGTTGAAAATTATGGTTGTTAGGAAGTAGATGGCTATACTAAAAAGGCAAATCAAAATATCAATAACCTACTTGAATTTTATAATATTTCGCTAATAGATACTTAATTATTATGTAAGTATGCAAAGATGTTTTCGGCCAATTTCTTACTAATCCCAGTTACTTTTGCAATTTCACTCTCACTTGCTTTCTTTATTTCTTGCTGACCACCAAAGTGGCGCAACAATTCGCGGCGCCGCTTCGGCCCCAGCCCAGGAATTTGTTCCAGATGGCTCTGTTTCTTTGCTTTGCTTCGTCGCTGTCGATGGCCAGTAATCGCGAAACGATGAGCCTCATCACGCACTTGCTGGAGCAAATGAAGTGCTGGCGATTCACTAACCAAAGCTATTTCCCTATACTTCTCACCAGTATCAAGGAATAAGGTTTCCTGTCCCGCGCGGCGGCTAATCCCTTTCGCGATACCTAGTAATTTTATTTCTGGTAGTTCGAACTTCTCCATAATCTTCCGGGCCTGAGTTAGCTGGCCCTTACCGCCATCGATAAGCATGACGTCCGGCATTTTGGCCTCACCCTTGGATAACCGGGTAAAACGTCTATCTAACACCTGCTCCATAGCTGCGTAATCATCACCAGGCGTGATGCCTTTGATGTTAAAGCGGCGATAGTCACTCTTTACTGGGCCGTTTGAGTCAAACACAACGCAGGAGGCCACTGTCTCGTCGCCACCTGTGTGACTGATATCGAAACACTCAAGTCGCTTTGGAATAGACCCAAGTTTAAGTATGGATTGCAACTCTTTGAAACGAATAACAATATTCTTTTTATTACTAACGTAACCTTGGAGAGATTCGAAAGCGTTGGTTATAGCGAGCTGCAGCCACTTCTGCCGATGTCCCCGAACATTACTCGACAACTTAACCTTTCGCCCAGCGACGTAACTTAGCGCCGCTTGCAGCTCCAGAGCACCGTCTAATTTAGCCGGTATAATCAATTCTGCGGGAATGTTGGTGGCCTTTTCATCCCCTAGATAAGCCTGTGAGATGAATGCCATCAACAAATCATTGACATCGGTAGCCAAGCGATACTTAGGAAAATGACTCTTACTTCCAATTACTCGGCCTGCGCGGACGTAAATACCGTGAACGCAGGCGTAACCTTGCTCTAGCTGTGCAGCTAAGATGTCAGCATCGCCACCCTGGTTGGCGACATATTGCTCCTCTTGAATACGTCGCAGATCAATCATTTGATCACGGATAACTGCCGCTCTTTCGAACCGCTCTTCCTTGGCCGCCAACTCCATATTTTTACTAAGTTCCTTGCTTATTGCGTTGCTTTTCCCCTGTAAAAACAAAGAAGAGTAGCGAACATCTCGAGCATATTCTTCTTTTGAGATTAAGTTCACACACGGAGCTGTACAGCGACCAATTTGATACTGCAAGCAGGGCCTCGTTCGATTTTTAAAGTAACTATCCTCGCACTGCCTGACCCTGAATACCTTCTGCAATACTTGCAGAGTCTCTCGGGTAGCATTAGCACTAGGATAGGGCCCGAAAAACTTAGCTTTGATGTTCCTGCTGCCGCGATAAAAACCCAATCGAGGAAACTCATCCTGCTCAGTGAGTAGTATGTAAGGATAAGACTTATCATCCCGTAGTTGAATATTATAGTTTGGCCGATGAGCCTTTATTAAGCTTTGCTCTAGAATCAGCGCTTCTGTCTCATTGTTGGTAACAGTAATCTCAATTCCCGAAATTTTCTCAACCATGGCGAGCGTTTTACTTGCCAAGCCAGAAGCTCTGAAATAACTCCCCACTCGATTTTTGAGATTTCGAGCCTTACCAACATAAATCACGGCGCCTGCACTATTAAGCATGCGATAGACGCCTGGGCGGCTACTCAGGTGACTGAGGAAATTCTTATGATCGAATTTCTCGAGTTTTTGCTCAGACATGAAGAACGATCGCTACTGTGACTTCAATAAAACTGGGAATAGGAGGTTAGCGGATGGCGCGACTAGTCTCAACAGCTGAAGACAGTTTTAGAGCTCAGCGCAAGCAACCCTGATATTTGAATCACTTTCCTGCTGTCTCTTGATTTGCGGATAATGACGATAAGCCAATTTATAACGCTATTAGAGTTAAATAATCCTAACCTCGGTCTCCAAAGCTATGCCGTAGCGATCAAGGGTCGACTGACTCATCTCCTGAGCCAGCAGAAGAATCTCTTCTCCAGTTGCGTCGCCTAGGTTTACTAATACCAAAGCATGGTCCTTATGCACTGCAGCTGCGCCTCGAGAACGCCCTCTCCACCCAGACTGGTCCAGCAACCATGCAGCAGGAATTTTCACCAGATCAGTGTCACTTATCGGAAAACTAGGTAAATCAGGGAACTGATCTCTTAATTGAGCATGCTTGGATTGAGACACAACAGGATTCTTGAAGAAGCTTCCAGCATTACCAATGACTGCAGGATCCGGCAGTTTGGCCCGTCTGATTCGACAGACTGTATCAAAAATAAGCTGGGGAGTAACTTCCTGACTCCCAGAAATTTTCGCTAATTCGATCTCGATGGCTGCGTATAACGAAGGATAGCTGATATTTGGTGGTCCGCCCTGATTTAGCTGAAAGCTTACGGAGAGAACAACAATTTGGTTGCATAACTGATTTTTGAAAACACTATCTCGATAAGCAAATTCACATTCTTTCCTTGTGAAACGCCGAATCTTGCCACTTTCCAATTCTAGGACTTCCACCTCGGAGATAAATTGCTCAATTTCGACCCCATAGGCACCAATATTTTGAATGGGAGCCCCGCCAACGGTACCGGGAATAAGCGCAAGATTTTCCAATCCATGCAACTTATTTCGCAAGCAACTCCGCACCAGATTGTGCCAATTCTCACCAGCCGCGACCTTAATCTCACCCTCAGTAGATATTTGTTCACAGCCACTGCTGGCAATTCTAATTACTAGACCAGGAAAATCGTGGACGAACAAGACGTTACTACCTCCGCCAAGAATATGAATGGGCAAGTTATTGGAATTACCAAATTCCAGGGCGGCCTTCAGCTGCTTTGTAGAAGTTACTTCAGCAAAATGCGCTGCATGACTGGTAACACCAAAGGTATTAAATTGTCCAAGTGAAGCTTGACTGGATATTTCCATATTAAGTTTGGTCTATGGCTTTTTTGGCTGAGCCTGAATTTTGGAACTAAGATTTTCGAGCAACTTCGCACAAGCCTCCTCTACTAGGGCCAAAACTAGATCGAAGCCCTTTTCTCCACTGCAGTATGGCTCGGGAACAGCACTTGGCTCACTGCTGCTAAGGTCTAACAACAAGCTTATTTTTCTTTTTATGGGGCTCGGGAGACTGCCTAAGCAAATCCCTTTGATTTTCTTCATCCATAGCCACGATGAAACTAAAATCCTGAAAATCAGCAGCATTCACCTGCCGGGCTGTATAACGTTCTAATTTATGTCCACGGTTCCTGGCTTTAGCGATGGATCAGCTGTCAGGTGGCTCCGCAATATGCCAAGCCCCAGTTCCTGCAGAATCTACATAAATTAATTTAGATAAATCTTTGCTTTCAATATATTTACTCATACCCCATGCGTAGTATGGCGAACGACAGATATTTCCTAAACACACCATCAGCGGGCTTATTTTTTTTACCGCTAAACCCTTCCGTGACGGTAACCCCTAGTCACTTCGTGTTAAAAGAGCCCGCACTACATCGAGATCTCTCTCTGTGTCGACACCTGGAGGTATCCGCTGATTGGTGACCGCTACATGGATTTTGACACCGTTATGTAAAGCTCGGAGCTGTTCTAGTTTCTCAGACAACTCAAGTTCCGAAACAGGCCATTGAACAAATTGGTTCAATACCACTACTCGATAGGCATAGATACCAATGTGCCGGTAACAATTCTGCGCCGAGGTGCTAGCTTGCCATGGGAGTGTAGAACGACTGAAATACAGCGCTTGACCATCTTTGTCCATAACCACCTTTACCGCATTAGCATCGTCTATTTCCCCCTGCTCTGTCACCAATTCACAGAGGGTAGCGATACCAACATCATCTCGAGTCTGCAGGTTTTGAGCCACCTGGTTAATAGCGGCGGGAGGTAATAGCGGCTCATCTGCTTGCACATTAACGATGACCTCTTGGCCTTTTAACTTAAGTTGAGCTGCGACTTCCTGGATACGATCGGTACCCGATGTATGTACAGATGAGGTCATACAAACCTGCGCACCAAAACTTTCCGCTACATCTTTTATCCGATGATCATCTGTGGCTATGGTTACAGACTTTGCTTTGCTAGCTAAAGCTTTTTCATAGGTGTGCTGAATCATCGGTTTCCCACAAATATCAAGCAACGGCTTGCCAGGTAACCGGTTAGCTGCAAATCTTGCGGGAATAACCACCGAAAAACTCATAGAAGTTTCTCACGTTCAGCAAAGCTTATTTCCCTTGCTTCATTGCTTAGCATCACAGGCACATCGTCGCGAATAGGAAAAGCCAATGCGTCACCAGTGCAAACTAGTTCTGCAGCTTCCTTAAGGTAGTGCAACTCTCCCTTACATAAAGGGCACACAAGAATACTCAGCAGTTTTTTATCTAACATCTCAGTCTATCCTTGCTCAAAATTTAATTGACTTACTAGGTTTTCGGTAAAGCCATTCGGAAGACTCACTGAAACTTCTAACATCCAAAAAGAAGAATTTGCAAAATCACGACATTTCATCGCATCTTTCTCAGTCATTACGATAGGCTGTTTCATATCAATACCTTTCGCTTCAAAGTCTTCTTCTTGATAAAGATGGTGATCGGGAAAACTGAACCTCACTATCTGGTGAGGTAGCCTTCTCAGCAAGGCATAAAACCTTTCTGGATTCCCAATTGCCGATACGGCTTGTATTGTATTCCCAATATTAAATGGAGCCCCTAGAAAAGGACGCCGCTCTCCGGATAATAAATTGACGAAAAATGTCGGCTTCAACACCATTTTATGCCCTTTAGCTAATGCACTTTCAATGAAGTTCCTCTCAGAGTTAGTTTGAGCCGGTTTGCGAGAGAAATATCCCGAGTTATTCTCTTTGTAATTTGATCCACCGTTGACAATGATGTGGTCAACTTCTAAAAGTCTCGAGACTGGCTCTCTAAGTGGGCCAGCTGGCAAGCAAAGCCCATTGCCAAATAACCTATCTCCATCAACAATCGCGATTTCCAAATCGCGATATAGTTTATAATGTTGCAACCCATCATCACTAATAACTAAGTCTATCTCTTCCCCAAACTTTTGTACTAAAAGATCTATAGCAGCGGTTCTATCTGGATCAACCACGACGGGACAGTTCGTTTTATCTTGAATAAGCAGGGCTTCATCACCACAAGCATTTACATCACAATCTTGATTTACTACCAAAGGATACGCAGCTGCTGAACCACCATAACCTCGACTGATTATTCCAGGATTAATACCAAGGCTCTTCAAGTTATTTGCCAAAGTAATTACTACTGGGGTTTTGCCGGTGCCCCCTACAGATATATTACCAACCACAACAATGGGAACATTAATATGAGAGGGGCGAGATGAAGTCTGCTGCAAGCTCCGACGACAAAGAGCTAGCAGCCGAAATAAAATCGAGATAGGCCAAAGGATAATTAGCCAACTAGCTTTTTCGTACCACGCTGTTTCCAGAAAAGTCATTTAGAAAAGATACTCGAAATCGCCATTTAAGATAATTAGTGTGAAGCGTGTTTTAAAGTGCCACGTCTTTATCAGAGAACTGAATTTTATGCAGTCTGGAATAAAACCCTTGAGCAGAAAGAAGCTCAGCATGAGTGCCAGACTCAACGATATTGCCGTTATCCATGACCAATATTAAATCTGCATTCTCAATAGTGGAAAGGCGATGAGCTATAATGAATGTAGTTCTACCTTTTATCAAAGCATCCAATGCCTGCTGAATGTGTTTTTCTGATTCCGAATCCAGCGCGGATGTCGCTTCGTCGAATATCAGTATCGGCGCATCTTTTAGCAAGGCGCGGGCAATAGCAATTCTTTGCCTTTGACCTCCAGACAATAGCCCCGCATCGTCTCCAACCTGGGTCTGCAGCCCATGCTCTAAATCTTGAATAAATTCCATTGCGTGAGCATTGGTTGCTGCTGCCACAATCTTCGCTTCATCCAATTCTGCAACACCATAGGCAATGTTCTCTGCCACTGTACCGTTAAAGAGGACAACTTGCTGGGTGACTAAGGATATATGCTCGCGGAGATTACCTAATTTATAATCCTGCAACACTACACCATCTAGCTCAATCTTCCCTTCAGTGCACTCATAGAACCTCGGTATTAAACTAACCAAACTAGTTTTCCCGCTACCAGACTTGCCCACTAGCGCAATAGTTTGCCCAGGCTCTGCGGTAAAATTAATTCTATCTAATGTTTTTTTACTTCTATCGTTATAGGAAAAGCCAACATCGCTAAAGGTGACTTTTCCAGTAACATTTTTAACTGAGTGTATGCCTTCGTCGGTCTCAGCACTTTCATCTAATAAGGTAAAAATACTATGAGCGGCAGCAAGTCCTCTTTGCACTACAGAATTAACCTGAGTTAACTGTCGAATGGGTTTTGCCAATAATCCTGCCGCACCCAAAAATGCAACGAAATTTCCCGAAGTTTTATCAGCAAAAAAATCCGGGGACAGTGCCAGCCAGACTAGAATTGCCATGGCGATGCTGACAATAAATTGAACGAACGGAGTGCTAACGCTTCGAGTAAAAGCCATTTTCATATTCTGCCCGCGATTTTTTTCACTGGCACCCATCAATTTCGCACTGACAAAATCTTCAGCAGTAAATGTGCGCACTACTCGATGCCCTTTGATCGATTCATTAGTTATTTGGGTAACATCCGCCATAGAATCTTGCATCTGAGTACTAAATCTTCTAAATCTCCTCGATGCGATACTCACAACTTTGGCTACAAATGGCGCAATAATTAAAAAAGTTAAACTTAACTGCCAATCAATATAAAGCAAGAAAGCCAACAAACCGATAACTGTAAATCCTTCTCGAATGATCACTGCAACTGCATTACTAGCAGCACCTGTTACTTGATTGACATCATAAGTAAATTTAGACACCAACTTCCCCGAAGTATTCTTATCAAAATAAGATGAAGGAAGCGCAATTAAGTGATCAATTAGATCACAGCGGAGCTTGTGGATTACATGATTTGATATTGCTGCCAATGAATAGCTGCCAATGAAACCACCTATACCTCTCACTAACACTATCAATACGCAGAGAATCGGACTAAGCAGTCTTACTTCAGAAAAGTTTTCCGCGTTAATAGCATCGACGGTCCAACCAAGCCAATAAGTTGTGGCCGGTGATGTCGTCGCAAAAATCAGGTAACCCAAAACCGCATAGTACATAATTAACTTATGTGGCATCACATAGCTAAATAAGCGTTTATAGAGCTGCCAGCCGCTATATTTTTGGTCTATATCAGCAGCATCATACATTTTGCTTTCCTTCTTATTTAGCTTTGAACCTTTTCTTTCAGGCTTTGTAATTTCGCTGAATCTATTGTCGGTTTCGTTTTGCATAGCTTATTTATCTGGGGGCAGACGCGGCATCTTCAACGTCTCCTACTCGCTGTGTCGCAATACTTAGTCGGATGAACCCTGTCCGTCCTATTCCATCCATTGCGGTAACTACAGACTGGTGAGTGGCCTCGGCGTCAGCAATTAACACGATAGGTAAGCCACGATCTCCTGCTGATTCTAATTCGAGGGCACGAATTAAAGTTTCGATCCGATTGTTAATTAACGCCTTACCGTTAATAGAATATGTGCCATCTCTCGCTACAATAATTTCAATCGAAGTCACGTCTACGTTGGTGAGCTCCGCATCG